>Ga0137418_10004889_pt1 | contig 12284 bp, 12 predicted proteins | sample CZODoug3_1_2_16f_FD_122242 | JGI IMG/M metagenome (GOLD analysis project Ga0137418, IMG submission 122242) | Vadose zone soil fungal communities from Angelo Coast Range Reserve, California, USA - CZODoug3_1_2_16fungal (Hybrid Assembly) | ecosystem: Environmental > Terrestrial > Soil > Vadose... | reverse complement strand
AATGCGTTCAGGATCAGTCCCATGTCGTGGTATGGCGGTAGCCATGAGAAGCCGACCCGGTCTGGGTCGTTGCCCATGTTCCGGCCCAGAGCTTCGCAGTTGCTCACCAGGTTGCCGTGGGTGAGGCAGCCACCAGACGCTTGGTGTAGACATGCCGCGGATTGCAAAAAAGGGCGCGGGGCGCGGCTTCCTGCCGGACGGCGGCTGCCTCAACTATGTAGAAACGACCTGTGGTGGCCCGAATCAGGCCAACTGCATTCCGGACAACTGCGCTCCGAGCTGGTCCGAAACGTCGCGCGTCACGCCAGGAACGTACGACGGCAACAGTTTCGGCGACTGCACACATCACAGCGTCCAGTGGGTCACGCTCTTTGACGCACACGAGTGCAATACGAATTCGTCCTACTGGACACAGCACTATTGCGACGACGTCATCGACGGCCACAATTCTTCGCACCCGTGATTCATCGTAGACATCGTTGGGGTTCGCCTGTTCGATGACCTGGCGGAGTTGCGAATCAAGAATGAACTCTTGCCACGGGATATCTATGACGGATCGTTCCGCCACGCGGGCGCTTTGCTCCGCGCTCTGCTTGGCATTGCCGCCCTCCTTCTGATCGGTACGATCATCGCCCCCAGGCGCTGGGGGGGGTTCTTCGGTGTTGCTCTCGCATTTCCAGTTGCCCTGCTGACCTACGGTGTCATCGGTATCGGAATCGCGCGCGTAATCGGTGTCGGTCACTTTTACAGCGTGCCGTTTGGCGCCGAGCACATCGAGGACTGGCACGTCGTGGTGAGCTTGGCGGTCTGGACTTGCATCTGGGGAGCTCTCATCATGTGGCTCTTGAGCCGTCGGCGCGCGACGTCTAAGGTATGATCCCTTTTCCGGCAACGATCCTGGAGGCCCCCCGATGCTGGCAGTGATGTGGCTGGCGGCGATACTCGCCGCTGTCGTTCATGTCCTGATCTTCTGCATGGAAAGCCTCTGGTGGACCACGCCGAAGGTACGTGCGCGCTTTCGCCAAGCTCCCGAGCAAGCAGACGCGACCAGACTATTCGCGTTCAATCAAGGCTTCTACAATCTGTTCCTGGCCATCGGCACGTTCGCGGGGCTCGCGCTGATTTTGCTGGGGCACCGCGATTCAGGACTGACGCTTGTGAGTTGGAATTGCCTGTTCATGGTTGGTGCGGCAATCGTTTTGGCGGCGTCGGCACCGCAGCTGCGGCGCGGGGCACTTATTCAAGGAACAGCTCCGTTGCTCTTCCTGCTGCTAGGCCTGCTAACCCGGGGAAGAACATGAGAAGGTCCTCGCGAATGGCCCACGAAAAAGGAGGATATGTGCAGAACAGCCGTATCCATCCAGTGCTACTGATAGTGTTGTCGGCGACGCTTGCGTCGTGCGGCAAATCTGCGGCCACCTTGGAGCAGGAATGTGCCGGTGGCGGATCGTCGAGCTGTTATGCGGCCGGTGAGATGTACTTGGTGGGCAGTGGCTTGGCCCGGGATAGCGACAAGGCAGTCCAACTATTCGAGCGAGCGTGCGAAGGTCGTGACTCCAAGGGCTGTGCGAAAGCGACGGAGATGTTCCAGCGGGCGTGCGAAACGGGACGTGCCATGGCCTGCACGATGCTGGGCGCAAAGTACCTCGACGGCTTCGGCGTACCCCCGGATTCCGCGAAAGCGGCAACGCTCTTCGAAGCTGCGTGCAACCAGAATGAGCCCGTGGGTTGCTCCAATCTGGCCATGCTCTATTCCGCCGGCGGCGGAGTGGCCCGCGATCCGGGAAGAGCCGCGCAGCTTTGGCGGAAAGCGTGCCAGCAGGGCTACGCGGATGCCTGCCAACGAGCGCCGAGGCAGTGATGATGAGTTGATTGAGCCTCACCTCATCCGCAGCAGGCTCCCCTGCGACCAGATCCACGGCATGCTGATGAGCGCGACGGCGTTCCACGCCAGCATGAACAAGCGCATCTCGCGATTGCTGTAGGGGCGGCCGCGCCAAATGACGGTCGCATCCAGCGTGAACCACGCCGCGCTCAGCAGCAGGAAGGCGGCCAAGGGCCTCGCCCCAAGGAATCGCAGGACCAGTCCCGCTTCAACCAGCATCAGCACCGCCATCAGGAGTTTCGCGGGAACTCGGCCAATGACGGTGGCCGTGGTACGCCGGCCGGCGGTGCGGTCAGGCTCCAAATCCATGACTTCGCCAAACACGTGCGAATGCATGGCGAACAGCGCGCCGAAGAGCATCGTCGGCCAGGGCAGCAGCGGGACGTCATTCAGCCAACTGCTCAGTAGAAACACGAACAGATACCCGGCCTGGTTCAGGATCTCGAGCGGCGGGCGGGCCTTGAACCCAAAGCGCGGCCAGTTGTAGAGCGCGGCGGCGGCAATCATGCCCGCGAAGCAGAGCAGCATCCTCGCTCCGCCGAGTAGACTGCACGCGATCACGAATGGCGCCTGAACTAAAGCGATGCGGACTGGTAAGCCGCGCAGTTGCTCGAGTGTCCCGCGCGCGCCAAACAAGAATGTCCCTTTGCGGGGATTGAGACGGTCGGCGTCGTAGTCGACGATGTCGTTCCAGCCGTAGAGCAGCAGGCCCATCGGAAAGCTGACGTACAGCGCGCCGAGCCAGAACGCGACGGAGTGAAAAACCTCGCGTTGGCCGAGCGGCAGCATATAGAACGCAATTGCCGTCAGCCAAAGACCGGGTCGGGACGCTTGGAGAAGGAATGCGTTATCAGAGCGGAGCAAGATCGCCACTTTAGCGGGAATCCGCAGCGCGCGCTAGTTTCTGAAAACACGTGACAAGCTTCGCCAAGCTCTTCGATCATTCGATCGTCCGTCCCGACGCCACGCGGGCCGCGGTGGTGGAGTTCGCCAATACCGCCGCCAGGCTCGACACGGCTACCCTCACCGTGCAGCCGCATTACGTCCCGTTGGCGGTCGACATACTCCGTGGCACCAGTGTCCTCGTGGGAACCGTGGTGGGCTTCCCGCACGGCAACGAAACAGCCGCGATCAAGGAGTATCAAGCGAAGCACGTCCTCGATCTCGGCGCGCAGGAAATCGACATGGTGATGAACATTCCCGCTCTCAAGAACGGTGAGCAGCAGCTGTTCATCCGGGATATCGCCGGCGTCGTTCGCGCCGCCGAGGGCGGGACGGTCAAAGTGATTACGGAGAATTTCTACCTGACGCAGGAAGAGAAGCGGAGGGCCTGTGACTGGATTGCGCAGAGTGGTGCCCATTTCGTGAAGACGTCGACCGCGTACGCCGAGGGCGGCGCCACGCTCGAGGACGTGCGACTGATGTACGAGGCGGTGCAGGGCAGGTGCCAGGTGAAGGCCGCCGGCGGGATCCGGGAGATCGACGAATTGTTGGAGTATCTGCGCGCGGGCGCCCGGCGGTTTGGCTCGACCCGGACCGAAACGTTTATGCGTGCCTTCGAGGCATTGCCCGCAGAGAAGCGGGTGATGTTCGCCAACTACGTCGACTAGTTCCCCCGCTACCTGACTCCGCCAGGCGCTCGCTGCGTTGTATCGCCCAGCCACAACAAGCCGTCGATGAGTAGTTGATCCTGAATCGGGTTGTTCAACGTGTAAGACAATGTTCGGTTCGTCGAATCGACCTTGTGCTCGTAATCGATGTCGTTGTGACCCATGTTGAGATAGATCATTTTGAAATGCTTGTTCGTCCAGACGACAGGATAGTAGCCGCTGTGCCAGATCTCGTGAGGTTTTGGACCAGTGCCGAGCGGAAAACTGGTCGAGTCGATCGACAGCAGAATATCGATGTCGGGGTTCTGGCGTAGATCCTTCTCCCACCGATACCACTCGCTGGCCGCGGAACTGAAGATCGCGGGCAAATGCCGAGTCGCGGGATGCGTTCGATCTTCGACGCGGAGAACAGCGGGCGTCGGTCTCCAAGTGTTGCTGACGTAAGATCCAGCGCCGAGGAATGTGTTGTGGTACCAGTCCCAGTTCGCCGGGTACGCTGAAGGTGTCAAGGCAAAGCCCGCGAAGTGAAACCCCATCCATGCGCCGCCATGCTCCATGTACGCCTGAAACGCGGCGCGTTGGGTGGGATCTTCGGGACGCGTATCCAGAAACACGACGACCTGGTATCCCGCGAGAAACCGCGCGTTCAGATTGCTCCAGTTCGACGTGGTATCGAAGCTGAAGTTGTATTTCACCGCCATGTCCGGAAACCATCGTTCGGCTTCATGCAAGAAGCTGATGTGTGCCGGATCCTTTTTGCCGGTGAAGAACGCGATCACCTTGAACTGGGGCCTCCGGTAGGTCGCCCCCATGCTCCGTTGATTCCGCTTGCGCATGATGGCCCGTGCCGGCGCCCCCTCGTGCCCGCGGACCTTGAGTGGGAGCACGATCAGGTCGTAGTCGCCCGCCTGCACGGGGCGGAGGTCGAGTCCCTCAACGATCGGAATCCCGCGGCCGAGCAGGATCTGATGGGTCCGCGGCGCCGGCGCGCCGAACTGCTCCGCCGAGATATAGTCCACGCCGACCAGTACGACGCCGGCATCCGCGAGCAGCTGCGCTGCGTCCGGCGCGATGTACGCGAAGTCTTTATGGAACGCGGAATCCATCCAGCCGCGCAGCGTGCTCCGCGTCCGGAACAACACGCGCTTTGCCCCTCTCCAGTCGTGCCGGTTCAGCTCGGCCGCGTCGATCGCCTGGACACCGTCGGGGATGTCGATCACCCGCGCCGCACCGATCAGCGGGTCCAGCGCCACCTGGTCGATCGGGGCGCCACCCGCGATGAAATGCATCGGCGCGTCGATATGCGTCCCGCTGTGCGCGCCCATGGAGTAGACCGACAGCGTGAATTTGTCGCCTTTCCGCATGTCCTTGAGAAAATCGAACTTCATCGGCGCGTCGCCCTGGTACACCGGCGTCCGGGCGGGATCGAGTGTGGCGGTCACATCGATCCACCCCTCGGCGCTCAGCGCCGGTGCCTTCTGCTCGCGCGGCGCACACCCTACCAGGAGGCTGAGCAGGAGCGTGAAACCCAACCCCGCCACGCCGATGATGGTCTCGGCGACGGTCCACGTCTTGAGAGTCTGTGGGACGGTCATGTTGAAGAACTCCTTGATGAGCCAGAATCCCGAATCGTTGACGTGCGACAACACGAGCGAGCCCGCGCCGGTCGCAAGCACCAGTAGTTCGACGTTCGTGCCCGGTGTGGCGGCGGCGATCGGGGCGACAATGCCTGCCGCCGTTGTCATCGCGACAGTCGCCGAGCCGGTGGCCACACGGATCAGTGCCGCGACGATCCAGGCGAGCAGGAGCGGCGAGGCGTGCGATCCCAGCGCGACATCCGCAATCGCCTTTCCCACGCCGCTTTCGAGCAGCACGCGGTTGAAGCCCCCACCGGCGCCGATCACCACGAGAATCGTCGCGGTCGGCGCGAGGCAGTCGTTGGCGAACTTGAGGATTTGATCGCGGCTGAAGTGCTGCCGGTATCCCAACGACCAGAAGGAGAAGAGCAGCGCCAGGAGTAGCGAGACGATCGGGCTGCCGACGAAATCGAGCGCCCCCCGAAGGGTGCTTGCGGCCGGGAGCGCGACGTCGGCGGCGCTCGCGCAGAGCATCAAGATAACGGGCAGCAAGACGGTAACGAGTGAAATACCGAACCCCGGCATGACCTCCGTGCCGCCCATGCCGCCTCGGCCGCCCGTGAGTTGCGCTGCAACCGGATTCTCGGCGGGAAGTTGGATGCGCGGCGCAATCCACGAAGCGAAGATCGGACCCGCCAGCGCCGCCGTCGGCAAGCCCACCAGGATCGCGTACGCAATCGTGCGTCCGGTGTCCGCCTTGTACGCGATGACCGCGAGCATCGCGGCCGGGTGGGGAGGCATCATCCCGTGGACAACCGATAGCCCCGCCACCAGCGGAATGCCGATCTTCACGAGCGAGAGGCCGGTCCGCCGCGCGATGGTGAACACCAACGGGATAAGCAGAACAAATCCGACCTGGAAGAAGACCGGAATCCCGACGATGAAGCCGACGAACATGATTGCCCAGTGCACGCGGCGCTCGCCGAACAGCGAGATCAACGTCGTGGCGATGCGTGTCGCCCCGCCCGATTCCGCCATCATCTTGCCCAGCATCGTGCCGAGGGCGACCACGACTGCGATGAACCCGAGAACGCTGCCGACGCCATCCTGGAATGCTTTCACGACGGCGCCGAACGGCATGCCGGCGACGATTCCCAGAACGAGCGAAACCACGATCAATGCGATGAAGGGGTGCAGCTTGAAGCGCGCGATCAGAACGATCAGCGCGACCACAGCGACGAGGGCGTAGAGCAGCAGCCAGGCGTTGGGGCTCATGCTGCGCGGGCCACGAGATCGGCAACGATCGCCTCCGGGGTCTCGCGGATGTCGCACACCCACGCGCGCTCGTCGGGTCCAGGCTCCTCGAGAATGGCGAGCTGGCTCTCGAGCAGCGATGCCGGCATGAAATGCTCGCGCCGTTGCGCCATGCGCTCAGCGAGCAGCGCTCTGCTTCCCGCGAGATACACGAAGCGCACCGTGTCGTTCCCAGCGGAGCGCAGCAGATCGCGATAGCTCCGCTTGAGGGCCGAACACGAGACGACGAGACCCCGTCCTGCGCGCTTCGCGTCGCGGAGGCGCGTGCCGATCGCGAGCAGCCAACCGCGGCGGTCGTCGTCCGTCAGCGGCGTTCCGGCAGCCATACGCTTCACGTTGTCCGCGGGATGCAGGTCATCACCTTCGACGAACTCGATGCCGAGCTCGCGCGCGAGCCGGGCTCCGATCGTGCTCTTGCCGGAGCCCGAGACGCCCATGATCACGTAGAGCCCACTGTGGACTGCGCCCATGAAGTGGGCCCAATCCTACATCGACCTCGCGGCCGCGGCGAATCGGCGCACGATCTCCCCGGCCGGCTCGACCGCGTGAATCCCGGCGACACTCTTGCCCGCCTGCCAGTAGTCCTTTGAGGTCTTTTCGCCCGCGCCGCCGGCGAGCGAGGCGCGCTTCAGCTGCCACGCCGAGCGCAGCGCGTAGATCGTGCGCATCCAGTGCTTGGTCTTCCGGCCCCGCAACAGCCAGCGCGCGATCGGGCCGGCCCTGGTGCCGATCCGGTCGACGTAAGGTGTGCGAATCACGGAGAGCGGCACACCGGTCACGCGTTCGGTGAGAACGATGTCGGACTCGTTCGCGCGGACGATGGCCTGCTTGTAGTCATCGTGCGCGCCGCACTCGGTGGTCGCGATAAAGCGCGTGCCGAGCTGCGCGCCGGCATAGCCCATCCGCAAGGCTCGGGCGAAGCCGGCCTCGTCCCCGATGCCGCCCGCGCAGACGACGGGCACGCCCATATCGGCGACTTCTTCGTACAGCGCCTCCGCGCTCCGCGGGCCCGCGTGTCCGCCCGCGCGGTTGTTCACCGCGATGAGGCCCTGGACCCCGCCGGCCAATCCCTTCTCGGCCCACTTCCGTTCCGTCACGTCGTGGTAGACAACGCCGCCCGCGGGAGCGACGCGATCCACGACCCAGCGTGGATTGCCCAGTGACGTGACGTAGAAGCGCACGCCCTCCTCGATGGCGATGTCGACATAGCGGTGCATACGTTCGAGGTAGAACTTCGAGCTTCGCTCGATCAGCACATTCATGCCGATCGGCTTGTCGGTAATGCGCCGGATGAGGCGGAGCCCCTCCCGCAGGTCCTGCCCATACACGTAAATCATCGAGAGCGGTTGCACGACGCCGATGCCCCCGGCCGCCGAGACGGCCGCGACGAGCTCGGCGTTGGAGCAGGGATACATCGCGCCACAGATCAGCGGCACCTCGATGCCGAGCTGCCGCGTGAGAGGCGTGTGGAGCAGACTCATCGCGGCCGGATGGGTCGCAGCCGCCAGCGGGCGGTCGCACGCGCGACGACATCGCCCTGCGCGTCAGTGATCGCCACACCAGCGTCATATTCCTGCTCGGCGATGACGTCGAGGCCGCTGACACGGCACTCGGCCGTCAGCAGGCCACGCGCCTTCTTCAGATAGGAGATGGAGAAGCCGGTCACGATGCCCTGGACGCCGGGCGGCAGCCCGACCAGGACCGCGAGTCCGCTCGCCATCTCGGCGAGGTTGGCGAGGGCCATCGCATGCACCGACGCGAGATGATTCCTCACCCGCCGGCGGTCGCGCAACGTCACGCGGCACCAGCCGGGCTCGAGCTCCGCGACACGGGCGCCGATGGTCCCGGAGTAAGGAGTCATCCAGCCTATGAGTAGACTGAACAGCGTTTTGCCGCCCGGAAGCCTGGAGAGCCGGCCCCAGGACGCGCGGAGCCGTTCGCCGGGCGCTGACATGGAGGAGGGCACGGGATCGAATGTAATCGGTAGTTAAGTTGTCTCCACATGACGCAGATCGCTTTCGCCGGAGTCGGCGTCGATTTCGGCGACACCACACTCTTCTCCGATGTCTCCTTCACGGTCGCCCCGGGCGAACGCTGGGGCATCGTCGGCCGCAACGGCTCGGGCAAGACCACGCTGTTCCGGCTGCTGACGGGCGAGCTCGAGCCCACGCGCGGCAGCATCGCACGCGCGCCCCGCCTGCGAGTGTCGCTGCTGGAACAGCACCGCGACTACGGCGCCGCGACCACGGTGTGGGAGGCTGCCGCCGGGGAGCTGGCCGAGTTGCTGGCGTTAGAGCAGTCGCTGGTGAAGCAGGCGACCGACCTGGCGCACGACGCCTCGCCGCGCGCCCTCGCCCAATACGGCGAGGACCTGGAGCGCTTCGAGCGCGAAGGCGGATACGCCGTCACGGCGCGCATCGATGCGGTGCTACACGGCCTCGAATTCGATCCCGCGCAGGCCCGCGTCACCCCGCTCTCCGCCTTGAGCGGCGGCGAGCTCGGCCGCCTCGGCCTCGCGCGCCAGCTGATGACCACCGCCGACGTGCTGCTGCTGGACGAGCCGACGAATCACCTCGATCTCGAAACCACACGCTGGCTCGAGGAATACCTCGCCGCGAGCGGCCGCACGGTCCTGCTGGTGAGCCATGATCGCGCATTTCTCTCCGCCACCGTGGATCACGTGCTGCACTTGGAGGGAAAGACCGCGACGCCGTATACCGGTGGCTACGCCGCCTTCGTGACGCAGCGCGCCGAGCGGCGGCTCGCGCAGCAGCGGGCGTACGACCAGCAGCAGCGCACGATCGCGCACGAGAAGGATTACATCGCACGCAACATCGCTGGACAGAACACCAAGCAGGCCAAAGGCCGGCGCAAGCGGCTCGACCGGTTGCCGCGGCTCAGCCCCGTCATCGGTGCGGAAGGGACGATGGCGGTGCGCTTCGAAGTCCCGGAGCGCGGCGGTGATCAGGTGGTCAGCGCGAAGAACGTGAGCGTGGGGGTCGGCTCCCCCCCACGCGCGCTGGTCGAGCGGCTCACCGGAACCTTGGAGCGGACCGGCGTGCTCGGCATCATCGGCCGTAACGGGGCAGGCAAGTCCACCCTGCTGCGCGCGCTCCTGGGCGAGCATCCGACGCAAGCGGGCGAGCTGCGGCTCGGCTCGTCGATCACGGTCGGCTACTACCGTCAGGATCTCTCGCAGGTACCGCTCGACCGCACGCTGTACGATGTGATTTCCGGGCTGCGACCAAAGTGGGAACGCGGTCGCATCCAGGGACACCTCGGACGATTCGGGTTTTCAGGGCAGGAAGTCCAGCGGCGCGCCGACTCGCTGTCGGGCGGGGAGCGGGCGCGCGTCGCGCTCGCCATCCTGATGCTCTCGGGTGCCAACTTGTTGGTGCTCGACGAGCCGACCAATCACCTGGATGTGGAATCCATCGAGGCGCTCGAGGATGCGATCGAAGCGTACGACGGCACCGTCATTCTCGTGAGTCACGACCGGGCGCTCCTGCGTGCCCTGACGACGCGGATTTGGATTCTGCACGAGCGCCGCATGACCGAGTTCGCGGGCAGCTTCGCGGAGTGGGAAGAAGTCAGCACGGAGCGCGCCCACGCCGCGGCGGTCAGCGCCGCCGAGGAACAGGCGTTGCGGCAGGTCCACGAGCATCAGCGCGTCGCGCCAAAACCCAAGCAAGACCCGCGCAAGGAGCTGCGCCGCGCTCAACAGGAGCTCGGAGTGGCCGAGGCACGCGTGACGGAGCTGGAGTCCCGGGTCGCGCAGGTCGTCGCGGCGCTCGAGGACCCCGCGCTCTACACGCGACCCGATGGCGCCGCCAAGGCCCGCACGCTCGGCGCCGAGCTCGAGACGCTGAAACGGGACCTCGATGCGGCGCTCGAGCGCTGGACCGCTGCGACGGAGCAGGTCGAGATGCGTTCTTGACGGACTCGTGCGGCGCCGTTCTCGTTGGCTCACCACTTAGGGAGCAACAATGCGACTCGCGATGATCGGGTTGGGCCGTATGGGCGGCAACATGGTGCAGCGACTGGCCCAGGGCGGGCACGAGCTGGTCGTGTACGACTCGAACGCCGACGCGGTCAAACCACATGTCGCCAATGGCGCCAAGGCCGCCAACGACCTCGCCGACGTGGTTCAGCAACTGACCCCGCGGCGAGTCATTTGGATCATGGTGCCCGCCGGAGCGGTCGAAAGCGCCATCAAGCAGCTCGTTCCGCATCTCTCGCGCGGAGACATCCTCATCGACGGCGGGAATTCGAACTTCCGCGACTCGCTGCGTCGTGCGGAGACCCTCAAGAAGCAGGGCATCGAGTTCGTGGACGTTGGGACGAGCGGCGGGATATGGGGTCTCACGCTCGGCTACTGCCTCATGATCGGAGGCGCTCCGGCCGCGTTCCAGCACTGCGAGCCGATTTTCAAGACCCTTGCGACGCCCGACGGCTACGCGCACGTCGGCCCGTCCGGCGCCGGCCATTACGTCAAAATGGTGCACAACGGGATCGAGTACGGACTCCTCCAGGCGTACGCGGAGGGCTACGAGATCCTGCACGCCTCTCGGGACTTCAAGTTGCAGCTGGGAGGGATCGCGAGACTGTGGAACCACGGCAGCGTGGTGCGCTCCTGGCTCAATGAGCTGGCGGAGCGAGCGTTATTGCGCGACGACCAACTCGACGCCATTGCTGGCTACGTCGAAGACTCGGGGGAGGGGCGCTGGACAGTCGACGAAGCGCTGCGCCTCGACGTACCGGCCCCCGTCATCACCTTGTCGCTGATCGCGCGACTCCGCTCCCGCCAGAAAGAGTCGTTCGGTGCCAAGGTGATCGCGGCGCTGCGACAGGAGTTCGGCGGGCATACAGTGCAGAGCAAATGACTCCACGGTCGCTCTGGACACCGCCGCCCGCGGGACTAATCTCCCTCATGCACAATCGACTCCTTCCTGCACTGCCTGGGCTCTTGCTGGCCTTCGCGGCCGGTACCGTCGCCGCCCAGACCACCCCAGCCATTCAACTCCGTTGGGAGCTGACAAGAGACAGCGTCGCGAGCGATTTCGCCGCGTCTCGCGCGGCCTTCACGCTCACGAATCGCGGCCCGAGACCGGTCCCGGCTACTGGATGGGCGATCTACTTCAATGCGCTCCATTCGGCGCAGCCGGGAAGCGTAGGTGGAGGGTTCGTCATCGAGGACGTGATGGCGGACCTGCACCGACTTGTGCCTGCGGCTGGGTTTGCGGGACTGGCTCGAGGTGCCAGCGTGCGGATCCCGTATCTGACCAACCTCCTCCTAAATCGCAGCTTCGTGCCCAAAGGTCCGTACATCGTCTTCGACACGGCGAAGGATGTCGGTGTCCCGTTGACCGACTATGTGGCTGCGCCGTTCGACCGGGCCGTCGCGACGCCCCAGAACCAGTTCGCGCTCGATTCCGCAACGCGCCTGATCCCGGCGAGCGAGCTGCCGCCGCTGTTCCCAACACCGGTGACGGTGACACCGGGAGCGGGCTCGCTGCGACTCACGGCGTTGCCGCGGGTCGAAGCGACTCAAGTGCTCAGGAACGAGTCGGTATTCGCGACGGAGTACCTCCGTCCGTATTTCGCCGGCACGGCGCCGGGCAGCGTCTCCCTGCGACTCGAGGTCGGCGCCGTCGAGGGTCAGACCTCGCCCGAGGCCTACTCGCTTGTCGTGGATCCGCAGGGCGTTCGCATCGTAGGCGTCTCGCCAGCCGGAGTGTTCTACGGGCTGCAGTCGCTGCGCAACCTGCTCCCGGCGCCGACGCCGCGCGCCGGACTTACGTTGCCGGCGATCACCGTCGTCGATGCGCCGCGCTTCGGCTACCGCGGCTTCATGCTCGACGTCGCCCGCAATTTCCATCCGAAGGCCGCGGTGCTGCG
>Ga0137418_10004888_pt1 | contig 12287 bp, 11 predicted proteins | sample CZODoug3_1_2_16f_FD_122242 | JGI IMG/M metagenome (GOLD analysis project Ga0137418, IMG submission 122242) | Vadose zone soil fungal communities from Angelo Coast Range Reserve, California, USA - CZODoug3_1_2_16fungal (Hybrid Assembly) | ecosystem: Environmental > Terrestrial > Soil > Vadose... | reverse complement strand
CTTCTCTCATCGCCGAATCGACCGATCTATAGCAAGATGCGAGACGGGCCAAACAAGTTTCACGTTCGCGAGCTCGACTTTTCGGAATTGGATGGATTGTTGCGAAAGCATTTTGGCGGCGTTGCTTACCTTCGCCAACGCATCGCTGTCGGATCGATTCTGCTCCCGGAACGTAGCAACTCGGGCGAATATGAGGCGATCGTGGACCGCGGTACTGGTAACCGGGTGGAACGCGGCGTAGTGGACCTCAAATCGCCCGTGTACTACCTGGCTCTATGCGGTAAGAAGGACCGTTTGCCTCGCGTACATGCTTCGCTCGCGGTGTCAGAAGTCGAGGATCCCATACAACGTCATCTTGACACGGTCTCCTGGGCCAAGCGCCTCGATGCTGAGTTGGAGGAGGCGCGGCGACGGCATTCCTCTCTGCAGCAGGAGTTCGATCGTCGGGGCGAGTGGGGCAATCTCTTGGATAAAGAAATCACAAGGGAAAGGGAGGCTACTCGAGGTGCTATTGGCAGAGCAGTCGCTGCGGAAGAAGCTTTGACGTACCAGCGCAAGCGGGGTGACGCGCTCGACAGCGAGGTGGAGAGGGAACGATCAGGTTCTCGGAGTAGCTTGGCTAGAGCTATCGCTGCGGAAGAAGCAGTCAGGTACCAGCGCGAACGAGCAGATAGAGTCGAGAGCGACCTCCAGACGGAGCGATCAACGACGCAGAGTGTACTGGCGCGAGCTGTCGCGGCGGAGGAGGCCCTAAGGTACCAACGCGATCGAACGGATCGACTCGAAGGCGACCTAACCCAGGAGCGATCGTCTTCTCAGAGTGCTCTCGCCAGGGCGGCCTCTGCGGAGGAAGCTCTCAAGCGCGCAAACGCGCAAGTACAGGAACTCGAAAGCGACGTTCTCAGAGAGCGTAGAGCGTTCGACCGCGCCCTCGCTAGGGCGACCACAGCAGAAGAAGAGGTAGCGCGCTTGCGAGCGCTTTCGGAGGAGAACGAAGTCCGAGCAAACGCGGATCGCCTCCGCATCGAGGCGCTGGTAGCCAAAGAGGCGACACTGGAGGGGCGCGTCAGAGCGAACGAGACTCGTCTGGCCGCGCTTGGCGGGGAATTGTCGGAGCGCAATGACGAGGTGGCGCGGATCATTTCCTCGCTGTCCTGGCGAATTACGAAGCCAGTTCGCATGGTCGGGCGCCTGAGGCGGGGAGGATGGGCTGCGGCCGTTGGCGGCCTGCGTGCACGAGTGGTTCAACTGTTAGGTGGATTTTACCGTCGTCCGCGTGTCTCCGGCGAGACGAAGCGCGACCCGACCCCCTTGTCCGTGGCAAACCCCAAGGCGAATGAGAATATCAAGGCCGGCCCGGCTGCAATTTCGGACGAAGACTTGGCGGATCTCGTCCTTCCGCATGCGGTAGACCCTCTTGTCACCATCATAATACCGGCGTACGGCAACCTCCCTATCACTTTCGGGTGCCTGAAGTCCATCGCATTCAATCCTCCTGTCGCGCCGATCGAGGTGATCGTCGCGGAGGACTGCTCGGGCGATCCAAAGATGGAGCTGCTTTCACGGGTACGCGGGCTTCGATACGAAGTGAACCCAGCGAACCTCGGATTTCTGCGCTCCTGCAATCGAGCCACGTCGTTCGCGCGCGGCAAGTATGTCTACTTCTTGAACAACGACACAGAAGTCCATCCTGGCTGGCTTGATTCTATGCTCGCTTGCTTTGATAGGTACAGCGACTGCGGCCTTGTCGGATCCAAGCTCATCTATCCCGACGGACGCCTTCAGGAGGCGGGTGGCATCGTCTGGCGCGACGCCTCAGGTTGGAACTTTGGGCGGCTCCAGGATCCGAATCTGCCGACGTTCAACTACGTGAAAGAGGTGGATTACTGTTCGGGTGCTTCGATCCTGCTGCGCAGGGACGTGTTCGAAGGCCTCGGACGTTTCGACGAGCGTTACGTCCCCGCATATTGCGAGGACACAGACTTGGCGTTCGAGGTTCGCAAGCACGGGATGAAGGTCATGTATGCGCCCAGCTCTGTCGTGGTGCATTTCGAAGGTCTCACCCAGGGGAGGGATGTCAGCAGCGGAGTGAAGTCGTACCAGGTACAAAATCAGAAGAAGTTCTTTCTTAAGTGGAAGGACGATCTCGAACGCGATCACTTTCCGGGTGGCGAGCATGCGTTCGTCGCACGTGATCGCTCGCGGTGCAAGCGCTGTGTGCTGGTAATCGATCACTATATCCCACAGCCGGACCAGGACGCTGGCTCACGGACCATGTTTCAAATAATCGAGCTACTGGTTGAAGCCGGGTTCAACGTGAAATTCTGGCCACACAATCTGTGCCGAGATCCTGTCTACACTCATCTCCTTCAGGATATCGGCGTCGAGGTTTTTTTCGGCGCGGAATATTCAAATCGCTTCGCCGAGTGGATCGAGGAGAACGGTAGGTATATCGATTACGCACTTCTAAGTCGACCATACGTTGCAATCGATTTCATCGATGCACTGCGAGCGCATAGTGCGGCGCGCCTAATCTATTATGGCCACGACATTCACTATGAAAGGATTCGCCGCAAGCTCCAGCTAAGCGGCGTCAGTGCGGAAGGTGACCCGGAGTTTGCGCGCTTTCAAGAGTTGGAAGAGAAGGTGTGGTCTTTGGTAGACGTCATTTATTACCCATCTGCAGAAGAGACCGACTTCGTAAATTCCCTGAATCCTTCGTACCGGGCGCGCACTCTACCGGTCTTTGGCTTTCGAGAGTTCGCGGCTCCGCTTGATCCGCATCTGGCCAGGCGGCGGGATTTGCTATTCGTGGCTGGCTTCGGCCACTCGCCTAACGAGGGAGCCGCTGTCTGGTTTGTAGAGGAGATTTTCCCCCACATTCGATCTCGTGCGCGAGGCACCCGCCTTTGGCTGGTTGGTTCGAATCCGACGGCTGCGGTTAAACAGCTCGCCGGCGCCCCCGACGTACTGGTAACGGGGTTTGTGACGGAGGAGCAACTCAGGGGACATTACGAAAATGCCCGAGTCGTGGTTGTGCCGCTGCGGTATGGGGCTGGTATCAAGGGTAAGGTGGTCGAGGCAATGCGGTATGGAGTTCCGGTCGTGACTACCTCGGCCGGTGTGCAGGGCATGACTGGTATCGAGCGCGATCTTCCGGTCGCCGATGAACCGCTGGTGTTTGCGGAGATGGTTCTCGCGTTGCTAGACGATGACGCACGGTGGGCGGCACAACGAGGTGCGCAGCTCGAATTTGCGAAAGCACGCTTCTCGTCCGAGGTCCTGAAGCAGTTCCTGCTTCAGGATATGGACGCGACGCCGCGTCCTGCTTCAATGTTCAATGGCGGCACATCACTGTGAGTGCCTCGATACGCGTTCTCATAGTAAAGCACGGCGGGCTTGGAGATGTTGTTCGCACGTCTTACTTCTTGGCGCCACTGCGAGCACGCCTACGCAGCGATGTGAACGTTACGTGGGTAACGGCACGATCCGCGCTCCCGCTTCTGCAATTCAATCCGCATATTGATCGCTTGGTTACCGAATTTTGCGACCTTTACCAAGAATCGTTCGACATCGTGTACTCGCTCGACGACGAACTTGACATCTTAGAAGGCGTCGCCAAGCTGCGGGCCCGTCGGGTGGTGGGTGCGTACATGAACCGCGAGGGCGTTACCTATTCAGCGGAGTCGGCGCCATGGTTCGACATGGGATTGCGGTCCATGTTTGGAAAGGCGCGAGCGGATCAGCTGAAACTCCTGAATGATCGAGGGCACGGGCAGATCTTTTCAGAGATCTTTGAGGTATCGGCGCCGGTCCCAGAGTTCTTCGGAGACCCGTTGCTTGAAACGGAGTACGCGGAGCGGCTTGACAATATTCGGCCAATTGTCCGCATCAACCCATTTTCGGGCGGTCGCTGGCCAGCGAAGGAACTGCTGCGCAATGAGTTGCGCAGCCTTGTTCAGAGCCTGCTGCAGCGGCCAAGTCCCTGCGAAGGCGTGCGCTCAGTGGGGTTAATTGGCGCAGGTTTGGACAGAGTGCGCAACCTCGAACTCGCGGGTGAGATCGATAGCGAGCGCGTTCATGTGTTCGATACGGACAGATCGGTACTTGCGCTGGCGGCGCTCGTTAGAAATCTAGACCTTCTTATCACCAGCGACAGCCTGGCTATGCACCTCGGCGTATCGCAACGGATACCGACAATAGCGTTTTTTGCGCCGACCTCTGCCGCGGAGATCGATTCGTTCGGGTTAGTCGTAAAGATAGCGTCGACGTTTCCGGATTACTGCTCGTATCGACCAATGGCCGACAACTCGACTATTACCGCGGAGAGGATCATCCAGGCCGTGCGCACGTATGCTTCGAATGTGCCTGCGGGAATAGTGCCGCCATTCGCTTTCCAAACTCCCCATCGGGAACGCAAATCATGAAAGCGGTACTGCTCGCAGGAGGACTAGGGACGAGATTCTCCGAAGAGACGACTGTCCGCCCGAAACCGATGGCTACACGCGGCGCGCTCGTGGGCTCACCGTTTTCGGCGGTTGATCTCGTTCATCACGTTCAAGGTCGGAGCTCGCTCGGCCAGCAACTTCTTAAGCTTGTTGTCCTCGGCTTCCTGAGTGCGCAATCGCTTCATGCCCGCCGGCGCCCTGGCGCCAAAATGCTTACGCCAGGCGTAAATGGTTTGGTCGCTGACCTTGTGCTTCTTGGCCGCTTCGACGACCGGTGTTCGGTCGGCTTCACAGAGGATCGCGACCATCTGTTCGTCGGTGAATCGGGTGTTTCTCATTGGCTCCTCCTGCTTCAGGAGGCATCTTTCGAGAAATTATGGCTTCGGAAAAACCGGCCAGGTCGCCCCAATCCTGGGTTGCCAGACGACGCGCTGAGCCAGACGGCGCGAGATTCGTGGGGTACCGGGCAATATCATGCCGGTTAACAATCGCCTCGAGCACATCATCCGTGCAATCCGTCGGGTTATGGCGAGGATGGAAGAAAAGCTCCGACCGCCCTTTGACGCTGTTGAGGTTGTCAAAATCGTACGGATGCACTACGGCGCGGATCTGCTGGATTGGAGTTCGGAGAAGGAGGTTTACGCCGATCACAACGGCTCGCGGGGGAATCTATTCAATTCCCTGCAGTTGAATGCCGATGAAGTTACGTCCGTCCTCGAAATCTTGGACTCTGCCTCCGAAAGCATACTCGTTGATCGCTTCCTGGCCGATTATGCCGAAACTAGTCGGGATGTATGGAGTCTGTGGGCTCTATTGAATCGATGCCGAGCCAAGCAAGCTTTAAATATCGCTCTACGTATATCCGTGTTGATGCTCTCGAAGTATCCCAAACTACCTGTAAGTTATTCCTCAAACATTCAGATGTTGATGGATCTTGGCCAAAGCCGAGGTGCCCTGGCTATCGTCGAGAAAGCAGTGGAGCGATTCCCCGAAGATCAATGGATAAACACCTTTGCGGCACTATTGGCAGAGCGGAGGCACGATTACCTCGGTGCGTTTCGAGGCTGGAGCAAAGTGCTGGAAGCGGTTCCGCAACATGAGCGTGCGCGGCAAGGGCTTTTTGAAGCTTTGTTGAACATGGACCGCCGGAAGGAGGCGACAGATTTTCTATCGCGCAAACCGATTGATATTCCGGCAGACATTGTGTACGGGGAACATTACGCGACGCCCACCACCCTTGCGCTTACCCCTTCACCGATTCATCGAGTACTCGTCATCGGTTCGTGCCTAGCGTCAGGCTTGCCTATAGCTTTTGAAAATGCCTTTGTAGACTGCAAGGCCGATTTCGTTCTTGTAAATAACTTGAGCCCGTTGCCGGATTCACTCCCTGCCGAAGTGGGTGAGTACGACTTTCAGATAGTGCAAATACCACTACGGTCGGTCATGCCAGAGGCCGGGTATCTGCTGTTGAACTTCCATGATATCTCGGGTTACAAAACGTTCTTCGACGTATGTTGCTCAAAAATCGACGCATCGCTGCAGGAGTATCTTAAGTGGAACGTATCTTCCGCGTTATTGGCATTTGTGACCAACTTTTTTGTGCCTCAGCAAAACGCAATGGGGCGCTTATTTGAGCGAAACGACTTACGGAATCCGGTGCGCTTTGTCGAGCGCCTCAACGAATATCTTGAGGAGGCAGTTTCTAAGCACAGAAGTGCCTATGTCGTCAATTTAAACGCAATTGCAGCCGGGATCGGCACACGATTTGTACAGGACGATGCCTTGTGGGTAATTGCTCATGGTGCGGCGCTCGCAGATACAGACTTTGAGCTGGACCGTGCGCGGTTAGAGGTTCCTGCGCCGCCCTCTGTTTACTATCCCCTGCGGATTCCGGAGTTTGTGCGTTCCTTCGTTCGGGAAATCGACGCGATGTTTAGAACTGCGCGCCAAATCGACATGGTCAAGCTCGTGATCGTCGACCTAGACGATACGCTCTGGCGGGGAGTGCTCGCTGAATCAGGAGGGACCGACACGGAAGGGTGGCCGCAAGGCCTTTGGGAGGCGCTGAGTTTCTTAAAGAAGCGCGGGATCTTGCTTGCCATTGTCTCAAGGAATGACGAGGGACGCATTAGGGATCTGTGGGGCGAGAACGTAGAACATCTGCTGCCCTTCGGTACCTTCGCGGTCGCCAAGATAAATTGGAGGCCAAAGGCCGAAAATATTGAAGAGATTCTGGGCGAGGTAAATGTATTGCCGAGGAGTGTCGTGTTTGTCGACGACAATCCAGTGGAGCGGGCAGGTGTTGCCGCGGCCTTCCCGGACATGCGTATTTTGGGGCGTAATCCGTATCTCATCAGGCGCGTGCTGCTATGGGCCCCGGAGACGCAGGTTGCGTCGATTTTGCCGGAGTCTTCGCGGCGCACGGATATGGTGCGAGCACAGGCCGAACGCGAACGTCAACGAAAGACTATGTCTAGAGAGGAGTTTTTGCAGTCGTTGTCGGTGAGGGTCAGAGGTTCAAGAGTCACATCGTGCGCGCAGGCCGCTTTTCCTCGAGCCTTTGAGCTGTTGAATAAGACAAATCAGTTCAATACGACAGGCGCGCGGTGGTCATTGCCGGAAGCGGAGAGGTTTTTCGCCATCGGCGGCGTTTACTATGTAATGGAGGTTGCTGATAGATTTACGGAGTATGGTTTGGTGGGCGTAATGTGTGTAAATGGATATCGAATCGAACAGTTTGCAATGAGTTGCCGGGTGATCGGCCTCGAGGTTGAAGTAGCACAAGTCGCGTACGTTCTGGATCTTCTGTTGAAAAGAGGAGAGGAGCAAGCGATCGCGAAGGTAATCGAGACGGACGCGAACCTAGTGTCACGCGACATCTGGAAGAGATGCGGGTTCTTGCTAGAGCAAGATGATTGGATTCGGGATCTTTCGTGTCGTCTCGCCGTGCCGAGCCACATAACGTTGTCGAAGGGAGATCTTGAAGCTTGACGACATCGTTGCGCGGTTCAACGCCAAACGTGGAGTAATGCCGTAATGCTCACCATGGACGATTCGATTATTGCGCGAACGTCGATGCATCCACGGATGATTTTCGCGAAATCCCTTGCTATGGTAGGAAGCCGTTAGATGTCGGAGGTGGTGACGGATCTTTGGAAAGCTACTGAGACGCGTCTTCAAGCTTCAAGCTCTGGTCGCCGCGACATATTGCGCCCATTTGACCTTCGACCAAAGAGCGCACTGCAGCGAAAATGGGTCGGCGTTGCCGTGCTTATGCTGGGCGAGGACCTCTTGCTCAAAGAAGGGATTTGAAATCGTCCCCTGAGTGTCGACCGTCAGTCCATGGCGCTCTGCGACTTCGACGAGCTCAGGGCGACTCGGGATGCTTTTGTGTGTGGCATCGTCACTAAAATTCGAAATCGTAATTGGTATCTCGTGCTCCAACAAAACCTGCCGAGGTGGCAGCAGCCTCGAAGTTTCCGTCGGCCATTCGATGTATAAGCGTCCATTCGGCTTCAGCCGATTTGCGCACCATGACACCAATTGCATTGGGTGGGGGATGTGCTCTATGAAATGGGCGCACACTATTGCGTCAAAGGCCTGCCCACCAAAGGTAGGTTTTTGGGTCGGCCATTCGCCAACCTCGAACCCTTCGTAGGCATCGAAGTTTTCGCCCTTTTCCATCGCGTACGCATACATGCGGATATCAGTTCGAGACGGTTTCGGCCATGTCTTGAAGGTCGGCAAGGAACCATTGCCTGCCCCCAAATCGAGTAGAGACGAATTGCGCGGTAGGGACTTGATGAAGACGGTACGCGGATGGCCGGCTTGATAGGATGCGATTGCATCGCCAAAATCCATCCACGGATCGGAACCACTGCGAAACCACTCGATTAGGGTCTTCATCTTCCGCTTAACTCCTCACAGAGGTCACCTCTGCCACGGTTAGTCTCAAATTGTTCGGGCGTTGCGGCCGAAGAACCGCCTCAATCGACGCGAACCATGAGCAGAGGCGGGCAGTAGGGAAGCTTAAATGCCTCGCTTAACATCTTGCGAGTATGCTGGGCGGCAACTAATTAGTTACTTGGAGGCCACGAACAGGAACTGTTCACCTCCCAAGTATCCGAACTCGCGTGAAAAATAACAAACAGCGTAGGCGTCGCGAAAGCCGGCTGACCTTATCTGCTCGAGCATTTCCCACCCGAAGTGCTGGTAGCACAGTACACCCTCCGGTGACATCGGGTCGGCATGGTACTCGGGGGGCTCAATGTGCTCGATGCGGCCGCTGACAAATCTCGCTCGAATCAAGTTCGAAGCGCCGCCGTTAATGAAAGGAACAGACCAGAGCATTCGCCCCCCTCGTCGCAGCACGCGGGCGCACTCTTGGAAGGCGTTAAGAAAGTCAGGCACGTGCTCGAACACGTCGAGGGAGACCACGGCGTCTAGTGATTCTGTTTTGAAGGAAAGGTGGGTAGCGTCTTCATTTCGGAAACCGCAGGAATTCAAACTGCCAAGTGGAACTTGGTCACCCAGGTGCTCACTACCTACTAGTCGAGGGAAACGCGCCTTTAGAAAAGGATAGAGGGGCGACGCCTGCTCCATTAGGTAGACTTCTGAATCGGGATAGACTTCCATTTCCATGTCGAACACGTGTACGGTCGCTCGCGCCCGATTGTTGAAGAAAACGACCGCGCTCAAGCAAAGCGCGCTCCTCACTCCGGCAAAACTTTTATACGGAACGACCGAAGCGGTTCTGAACCGGTTTCTCCTCGGCGATAATCTGGTGCTCGTCCTCACGCGGATTAGAAAATCCTCGCCCGCCTGATTTGCCGTTGACGGCCCATTTGCCAACGGCGAATTTGACTCTCGTTATGCCCAGGATTGAGCGTGCTTTGCTTTCGGTCTTCGACAAAACCGGGCTTGTGCCTTTCGCCCGGATTCTGGCCGAGGCGGGGATCCAACTGATCTCGACGGGTGGGACGGCTAAATTTCTTCGCGAGAACGACCTTCAGGTCACCGATTTGAGTGCCTATACCGGTTTTCCGGAAATGCTCGATGGTCGTGTCAAGACCCTTCATCCAAAAGTGCACGGTGGTTTGCTTTTTGTAAGGTCAAATCCCAGCCATCAGACCGCGGCAGCCGATCACGGTATCAAAGCGATCGATCTCGTCGTCACCGATCCGCCCGATCCGCTGGCGGACCTGGCGCGCCGGCTCGCCGGACATGATCGTGTGCTCAGCACCGGCACGCTGCTCGACAGCCTGCGCTTGCGTGTTCATCTCGCCCGGCGGCTCGGGGTCAATCCCGCTTCGGTCGAGGCCCTGGTCGTAGGCGAGCACGGTACTTCGGAGGTGCTTCTGTGGTCGTCGGCCCGAGTGAGCGGCGTGCCGCTCGCCGAGGCTTTGGCGGCGGGAGACTCGATGGACGAGTTGCGCAGCGCCATCGAGCGCGAGGTCCGCTACGCCAACATCACGATCATCGAAGGCAATGAGGCGAGCCAGTTCGGCATCGGCATTGTTTCCGCGCGCATCGCCGAAGCAGTGCTGCGCGACGAGCGGGCGGTGCTGCCGATCGGCGCATACAACGCCGGCTACGGCGTGACTCTGTCCTTGCCGAGCGTCGTCGGCCGCGAAGGCGTCAGCCGCATCCTCCAGCCGGCGATGTCGGACGAGGAACGGCGCTCCCTCGCCCAAAGCGCCGAGGTGCTTCGCCAAGCTTTACAGAGGATGTTGGGGTAGTAGGCCTTCGCGGCTAAGCGTGCTCGACGCGCGAGCCCCTCGGGCCCGACAGCACGCGCACGCGCTGGCCTGCTTCGAAGCCTTGCGAGCCGCCCTGCACCACGGCGATGGTGGCTCCGCTGTCAAGGCGCACGACGAGCTCCTCGCCATTCTGCGCAGTGGCGTTGTGCTCGATCGCGTTGCCGGCAACGCCGCCGCCGACCGCGCCGAGGATGGTGGCTATCCCGCGCCCGTCGCCGTGGCCTATGCTGTTGCCGAGCAGGCCGCCTATCGCCGCGCCCGCTATGGTTCCCACAGGAGCGTGGTCCTCGTTGAGCCGCACCGGACGCACGCTCTCGATGGTTCCGTAGGCCACGCTTTGGACGCTGCGCGCCTCGCTGTAGCCGTAATCCTGCGGGGCGAAGCTCGCGCAGCCCCCGGCAACCGCCAATGCCGATGCAGCGAGCATGGCGGCAGTCAAACCCTGTTTCACGTTGGGTTCCGTTTTACCGCGCCGGCGAAGTCTTTCTGGGGCGAACTCGAGACGACGATCGGCGAATCGGTGTCCCCGGGGCACGACTCAGAGGACTGCGCAGGACACAGATGAGCGAACGGATCGCTCGGCTGAACGGTGCTGCACGCGCTGAGAAGCACGACTGCGATGACGAACAAGTGTTTCATGATGGCCTCGTGGTTGGTTAGTGGATGACGGTTTCGATACGTCTTCCACTGTGGCGCAAGCGCGTATCGCGCCGATTTCGCCCGCGTTACGGACGAAACAGTCAGCTGAGCGCTTGGACGGCTACGCTGAAGACATAGCCGGCGCCGCGCTCGGTCCTGATGTACTGCGGCTGCGCCGGGTTCGGCTCGATCTTGCGCCGCAGCCTGAGGATCTGCACGTCGATCGAGCGATCGTAAACCTCGGCGCCATTCAGGCGCGAGAGATCGAGCAGCTGCTCGCGCGTCAGCACCCGTTGCGGCGCTGCGCAGAGCGCCTGCAGCAGGTTTAACTCGCCGTTGCTGAGATCGACGCGGCGACCCTCGGGCGAAGTCAGCCGGCGGCTGCCGAGGTTGAGCTCCCAGCCAGCAAAGCGGTAGGCGCGCCGCTTGTCGCCGCGTGCCAGCAGCGCCTCGCGCGCGGTCTGATAACGGCGCAGCACGGCGCGGATGCGGGCGAGGAGCTCGCGCGGGCTGAAGGGCTTCATGACGTAGTCGTCGGCGCCGAGCTCGAGGCCCATTATCCGGTCGGCCTCGTCGTGCTTGCCGGAGACGATGATGATGGGGGTCGCGCGCTCCTCCCGGAGCTTGCGCGCCAGCTCCATGCCGTCCTCTCCGGCAAGGCGCAGGTCGAGCATCACCAGGTCGATAGCGTGCTGGCCCAGCACCCGCGCCATTTCCGCCCCGTTCGCGACCGCGGTGACGCGCAGGTCGTTCCCGCCGAGATAATCGCAAACCAGCTTGCGGATCGCCGGATCGTCGTCGATGGCGAGGATGTGCGCGTCCATTGACGAGACTTTCATATGGTCTTGTCGATCTTCTGCGAGCGGCTTACCAGCTCCTCCCACAGTCCCTCGGGCTTGCGCATGACGAGCGCCGCGTCGGGCTCGAGCACATACCAGACTCCCTTTTCAACCTCGCTGCGCAGCTCGCCCGGCTGCCACGCCACGATGCCGGCGACGAACCTCGCGTGCTCGGGCTCCGTCTCAATGACGCGGTCTACGACCGCGGCGTCGAAGGCGGCGAACAATCCGGGCAGCACCTCGAATGACTTGGCGCCGAGGCTGTCGGGCCGCTGCACCAGGGCGAAGATCGCCTGCGATTCGTAGGGCCCGCCGACGTAGACCGGATCGATCACTTTCTGTGACGCCGCGTGCTCCGGAAACAGCCGGCCGAGCGTGACTCCAGTGGGCCGGTTGACGATGAATCCCGCATGCTGGTCGCCGCCCAGCGGCATGACCACGAGAATGCTCGATCCGTACAGCTCGTCGCGCAGCTCGGGCTTGGCGACCAGGATGACTGGCTTGGACAGGTCCGCGGCGCCCGCGAGCGCGGACCAGCCGAGCAGGACAGCGGACATTAGGGCGAGGCCCGATTTGCGCATGACAGCTGCTCCTTTCGAGGT
>Ga0137418_10004887_pt1 | contig 12288 bp, 7 predicted proteins | sample CZODoug3_1_2_16f_FD_122242 | JGI IMG/M metagenome (GOLD analysis project Ga0137418, IMG submission 122242) | Vadose zone soil fungal communities from Angelo Coast Range Reserve, California, USA - CZODoug3_1_2_16fungal (Hybrid Assembly) | ecosystem: Environmental > Terrestrial > Soil > Vadose... | reverse complement strand
TTATTGAAGTGGGTACAATTAAGGCATACGAGGCTTGTCTCTTCCACGGGTCCACCATACTGTAGTAGAACGCCCAAGAGTACCCGGGGAGCGGCTGCACGTCTGTGTAATTTATGGCTACTGACACACGAGCTTCAGCGCGGGCATTCGTACGAAGTCTCAACATTCTCCTGAAGTTCGCGCGCCTCTATGAGTTTGGGCACGTGCGCACCACCGCGCAATTTGAAACCACCTGGAAAGAGCTGCGCAGCGCCCTCGATGAAAGCGGAGGCAGCGGCGTACTGCTCGGCGCGTCGGGCACTCAGATTTTGCTGGATGGCGTGCCCCTGGGATCGGCTGCCGGAGAGCGCAGCTTCGCGCAACTGCTGATTTCCTCGGGCATCGCCAGCATTCACTTCGCTCCAACGTTGACGCAACCGCAGCTGGCACGTTTCGTTCGCGCGTTCCCCAGCGGAAATTCCAAGCCGACCTCGCTCGCGGAGCAATTGAAATCCGCGCTCGCCGGGGAAACCAGCATCAAGGTAAACGAGATTCGTTACGTCGCCGAAGATTCCTCCGTAGCCGGAATCAAGGTTGCCGCGCAACTGACGGCCAAGGTGCTCGGCGCGCAAGGCGACAAATACCGCGACTTTTTTGAAGATCCCAACAAGATGCTGCAAATGATTCTCGCCGCGGAAAGCAGCCGCACGGGCGGCGGTGGAGGAGGCGGCGGCACCGGGCCAGGTTTCGGCCTGGGCGGCGGCGTTCCAGGTGGCGGTGGTAGTGGCTCTGGCACCGGTGGAGGCACGAATGGACCCGGAGGCTCCGGCGGTGGCGGAGGTTCGGGCGGCGGAGCTGGCGCCGCGGTTGACGCAGGAAACTTGTGGGGTACGCCAACGCAGCGTGGCGGCGGCAGTGGCGGAGGATCAGGGGTAGGCGGTGGGGCACCGGGAGCAGCCGGTGGTGGTACGGGCTCGGTCGGCACCGGCACCGGTGCGGGAACTGGCCCAGGTGGTAGCGGTGGCGGCGGAACTGGTTCTGGCGGCTCCGGAGGCGGCCCGGGCGGTGCTCCCGGGGCTGGAGGCTCGGAAGGAGCAGCGCCAGGCAGGTGGCTAACCGCCTCGGCGATGCTGCGCGGCGCGACAGTCGCAGGGCCTGGCGGAGTCGCGGGTGTAGCTGGCGGTGACGCCGGTGCCGGAGCGGGCGGCGGCGCTTATTCGGTAGCAGAAGAAGATGTCCGCGCGATGCTTCAACTGTTCTCGCAACTAGGCAAGTCGCGCAAGGATCCTGAAGCGCGCATGGAAGTGCCCACCTTTCAATCGCGGTTGAGCGCCCTGCCCGTCCGCGCGCAATACACGCTGCAACAAGCGCTCGCCGGACTTGCCGCGCAAGCTCCCAATGAGAAGCCCGATAAGCCCATGCTGCTCAAGCTGGCCGAGCACGTAGCGATTCGTTTCGCGCTGGATAGTTATGAGCGTGGCGAGCTGCGGGTTAACGCGGTCAAGCAACTCCTCGATCGCATGAACTCCGAAATCGAAGGGTTGCGCAAAATTTTGGCTTCGCAAGAGGACATGATGGCCAACGCCGGACTGTCCGTGCAATCCTACACCGAACTTCTGGACCAGGAATTCTGGGCGCAAGTACCCGACGAAAATAAGAAAGAAGTGCTGACCTCAGATGAGTCGTGGTGCGTTCCGCCGCGCAACGTTCGCGGTTACCTGGAAGACATGCTGCGCCGTGGCGAGCTGAAAACCGTAAATGAAATCCTGATGAAGTATGCGGCTTGCATCTCCCTGGATAACCCCGAAGCTCGCCGGACCACCGCGATTGGCCTTTCTGATTTAGCGGAACTTTACGGCAGCGGCGACGGCAGCGCGCTGATGGACGCCATTCGGCGGCTAGGGAATCAGCTAGCCATTGAACGCGAGCCTGAGCTGCAAACGCTGGTGAGCGCGGCATTTGTGCGGCTTAGCCAGGAAGCGGCCGGCAAGCGTTGCTATCCGGCAATGCAGCAGGCGCTCGCTTCGTTGGACACCGTGGAGGCGCAGCGTCCCGGCTCCACGCAGAGTCTGCGTCCGCGTATTGGCGCCGAAGAACGCATGCCTGAGTTTGTGGAAGAAGCATTGCGCAGCGGGCAAATAGCAGACGGGATGATCGATATCTTGGCGCTGATGCCCAAGGCTACGCTTCATTACGTCACCCATCGTTTCGGTCATTGTGGCTTTCGCGATGATTGCGAGCTGCTCAGCGAAATTGTACGAGGGATCGGCGAAGATGCCACGCAGCGCCTGGTCGAGACGCTCCAAACGGCTCCCGCATCCGAGGCGGCGGAAACCGTCGGGTTGCTGACCCTGCTGGCTCCTGACGCGGTGACCAAGATCCTTCCGGTACGCTTGTCGCAATGGCCGCGCACCTCGCATGACCGTACGGTGCGCCAATTATCTTCGGCGCCGCCGGAACGCCGTGCGCAGCTCCTCTTGGCACTTTACGATTCGCTGGACGTGCTTATCCGCCCGTTAGCCATAGATGAGATGGGAATGAGCGGTCGTCCCGAATGCATTGGACGGCTCCTGGCGCTGGCGGAGAACGAAATGACCCCCGCGTTCACGCGCGTGAAAGCGATCGAGGCGCTGGGCCGCTTGCGCGGTACGGCGGCAACCACTCTGCTGATACATATCATGGATGCGCGTCAACTTTGGCGCTGGCAGTATCCGGAGGAACTTCGCATCGCATCCGCGCAGGCGCTGATGCGCATCGACGCGAATACCGGTCTGGACAAGCTCGCTCCCTGCGGCTTCGATCGCAAAGATTTGGTGCTGGAGCCAACTGACCCGGACCCTAACGTTTCGGTGATTCGCCAGCGCCGCTACGCTCGATTGAAGCTGGGGCGCAACCTGACCGCGACTACTCTAAACATGCGCGAAAATTTCCGGCTGTCGATCCCGGAGCTGAATCTAGGTGGCGGCGTGGGCTCCGGCGAGCGTCATCTGGCGCCGGGCTCGCTCCTGACCTTTAAGATCACGCAAGGTGTTCGCAGCATTAAAGCTCAGGCCATCGTGCGAGGAGCGCGGCCGCAGGCCATGGCTTTTGAATTTGTCGATATGGATTTGGAAGACCGAGCCAGGTTGCGAAAACTTTTGATGGAACTCGGCGGCTTGCCGATGGCCGCGCAAGCCACCAATCGCACACGCCGTCGCGGCCGCATGGCCATCTCCAAGAACTAGCCGATCTGCCCGGTCTGCCGTTGCCAGCGCTGCTCCGCCTGCTGCAAACTCTCTCTGACTTTCTGGACCACGCACTCAAGCTCGTGCCCTGCATACATTGTGTAATGGTTTCCCTCGGTTTCGCAGACCTCCACCTCTTCGCCCAGCGTTGTGCCCCAGCCAAGGTGTGTGTCGCGAGCGAGTCCCAGAATGCCGCGGCGGCTGCGGATCAGCAGCACCGGAGAATCATAAGGCCGCGGTTGATAATTACTGACCGCCGTATAGAGAATTTCCAGCGGCATGCTATGCGTCAACTGAATCTCTCGCGTATCGCCGTGGCGCGGCGTCGCCCGCACTCCGCTGCGTAAAGCGGCTAGCTTGGAAACGACCTTCCGATACGGATACTTGTTTGCAGGTTCCTTCGGCAGAGAGTGCAAGTATTTGTGTTCGAGCACGAACAAATTCATTTTCGCCTGCGCGGTTGCCATGATGCGGGTCAAGCGGGTTTGCTGCCTCATACGTTCTGGATTTATCGTTTCCAGCAGCACCAGCAGCGCCACATCCTGTTCTTGCTCGCGCAAAATCTGAGCGGTCTCCAGCGCGAGAACTCCATGAGCGCACCAGCCGCCCAGCATGTAGGGCCCTCGCGGGCGATTGTCCCGGATAACGCTTGCGAAATATTCGGCGATACACCGCAAAGAGTATGGATTTTTTAGCTCGCGAACGACTGATTCATCGATGCTCAGACGGTGAAATCTATGCGCCCCACCCAAATTTTTAGCCAGGCACTGCGCTGCCGGATCGCCTCCCAGATAGAACAGCGGGATATCGTTGCTTTCGCTTACCGGTGACTTCCTGCCTTCATCGTGCATAGGCATCTCACTTCATCGGAATCTCGCGGCCAGTAAAAGACATTGGGCCATAACTACGAAGGTAAGCTCAAAATCTGAGCGTCCATAGGACCAATCATTTGCCGGATTTCGCTACACTCAAAGGGGCGGGACCGTGCCTGACTGGCATTGTTGCCCAAACAACATAGCAAATGAGGAACTTAGACGCTCTACTACGTATCCCTATGCCGCTCATGGGATGTTCTGTAGGCAACCTGATTACTCCACCTGCCTGACCTGCCCTTGAAAGCACCTATACCGTACACTCGGACAGGTTTAAGTACGTTCCTTCAGGCGCTGACCGCGCGAGCACATGGAACCTATGTACCATTGCCGCCTGCGTGCTCTGGAGCTACGGTACTAGTGAGGTAGTCCCATTGGGACGGGTGGCGCCAAGTTGAAATCAGTCGACCCCAAAACGACCGCGGCGCGGGCCTTCGTCAGAAGCCTGAACATTCTCCTGAAGTTTGCCCGCTTGTATGGCTACGACCACGTCCGCACGCTTGAGCAGATCGATGGCGCTTGGACGGAATTGCGCACCGCCATTTCAGACAATGCTGACGCAGGTTTGCTCCTCGCCGCCACGGGTTCGCAACTATTGTTGGATGGTGTGCCACTCGAGGGCGCTCCCGCGGAGAAGCAATTTGCGGAGCTTCTTTCCGCCGCCGGTGTCGGCAGCGTGCAGTTCTTCAAGTCCATTTCGCTGGAAGAGTTGAATCGATTCGTTCGCGCGTTTCCCACCGGCAAATCTAAGCCGGCAGAGCTGGCCTTGCAATTGAAAGCCGCTCTGGCTGGCGCGCGGGGAATTCGCATCAACGAAATTTGTTTTGTGGCCACGGATTCGCGCATGAAAGACGCGGGCATGGCTGCGCAATTGGCGGCGGCCACACTCGGCGGCGATTCTGACCAATTCAATCGCTGGCTGAACGACCCGCAGAAATTGTTGGAAATGATCGCCGCAGCGCAAGGCTCGAAAGGTGCGGGTGCTCCGGGTTCCGCAATCGGTTCCGTCGGCGGATCGGAAAACGGCGGCGCTTCAGGTGGCGGCGGCGAAAAAGGCAGCGCATCCGGGAACGGCAGCGCTGCTGGTAATTCCACCGACACCTTCGCTGGTACCTCGGCGCAGCCAAATTCATCGGACGGTGAAGGTCTCGGAGCGGGTAGCGGCTCCCTCGAACCTAGCGAAGCGGAGATGTACCGTATCCTCACCGCGCTGACCAACTTCGGACAAATCGGCGCGACCGGCGGCGCAGGCGCCCCAGGAAGCGTGCCAGCCTCGTTGCAAGACGAACTTTCGCAATTGCCCGTGCGCGCGCAGGACGTGCTGAAGCAAGCGCTGGCAGAACTTGCCGCAAAGGCGCCCGATCACAAGCCCGATCAATCCGTGCTCATTCAGCTCGCCGAGCATTTGGCCATTCGTTTTGCGCTTGAGCGTTTCGAGCGCGGCGAAGTAAAGGTCAACGCCGTGCGGCAAATGCTCGATCACATGAATCAACAGATCGACAATTTGCGCAAAATCCTCGGTGCGCACGAAGACAAAATGAGTGATGCGGGCTTGCTCATCGAATCGCATCGCGAAATTTTGGATCGCCAGTTTTGGGCCGCGGTTCCAGAGAGCGGAAAACGTGCCGTGCTTCTCTCGGAGGAAGCCTGGTGCATTCCCCCGAAAAACGTCCAGTCTTACGTCAATGATCTGATCAAGAAAGGCGACGTCGCCGAAGCCGTCAGCATCCTGCAAAACTACGCGGCCTGCGCGGAAAGCGAAGATGCCGACGGGCGCAGAAAGGCCGCCACTGGTCTTTCACAGCTAGCCGAGCTGTACGCGAAAATCGATCCCAAGCTGCTCGGCGAAGCCATGCGCCATCTCGGCTTGCGCTTGAGTGTCGAGCAGGACGCCGACTTGCAGGGCCTGGTCAGCGCCGCGTTCGTCCGTCTAAGCCAACAAGCTGCAACCAATCGTTGCTTTCCAGCGATGGAACAGGCGCTGGAGCTGGTCGCCGGCGTCGAAACCCAGCGTCCCGGTGTTGCCCAAACACTGCGCGCGAAAATGGGCATCGAAGAACGCATCCCCGAATTCGTGGAAGAAGCCTTGCGTGCTCGCCAGACCTCCGCGGGTCTCACCAACGTTCTGAAGCTGATGCCGCAAAGCACCATGGAGCAGTTGGCCAGCCGGTTCAATCGCTGCAGCTTACGCGACGATGCCGAGCACATCTCCAACCTCGCCGCGGATTTGGGTGAGGAAGGCTTGCAGTATCTCCGCAGCACTGTACGTGGCGGGCCAGTCCCGGAAGCCGCGGAGATGGTCGGCTTACTCAGCAAACTCGATCCCCAGGCGGTCGAAGTCTTTCTGCCCGGGCGCGTCAAGAATTTTCCGCGCATTTCGCAGGACCGCGTAGTGCGTCAGCTTTCCGCTTGTGGCGCGCCGGGGCGGTGCCGCATCCTCGTCAAGCTCCTCGATCACGTCGATCCCCTGGTGATGCCGTTGGTAATCGATGAGATTGGTGTGACCGCAGACCGCGAAGCGCTTGGGCGTTTGATGAATATCGTGGACGGCGACTTGCCGCCCGGAGCGGGCCCGTTCTTGCGCGTGCGAGCCGCCGAAGCACTCGGCCGCATTCACGCACCGGAATCTGTCGCCGCACTCAAACGCATCGTGGAAGCCAAGAAAGTTTTCGGCTGGGCTCATCCCCAGGAGCTACGCATTGCCGCCTTGCAGGCACTCCAGACACTGGATCCCATGTGGGCGCTGGGATTCCTTGCCAAAAGCGGTTTGAGTCAAGCGGACCTCACGCTCGCGCCGCTTGCAATGATTGGGAATAGCAAATTTGTCCGCCAGCGCCGCCATACCCGCGTGCGCCTGCAAAAACCGGTGGTGGCCTTCAGCGTCAATCTCAATCAGAACTGTCGCATGGAAATTCGCACGGTAAGTCTCGCCGGCGGCGTCGCCACCATCGATCGCCACCTGCCGCCAGGCACCCCAGTGCAACTGAAAATGCAGCTCGGCCTCCGCAATCTCCAAGCCACAGCACTGCTGCGAGATTACCGCGGCCAAGGCATGTCCTTCGAAATCGTAGACATGAGCCTGGAAGAGCGAGGCAAGCTCCGCCGCCTCCTAGCCGAGAATCTTTCCCCCGCCAGCGTCTCTCCCGCAAGCCCATTGCCCACCGCGGAGTTGAAAGACGCGAGCGAACCAGTTGCTTCTGATATCGTTGCTGCGCAATAATCATTTCCGACATGGAGACTACTCTGATATGCGCCGTGTCGCTCAGGTTCTGCTAGGCATCGCCACGATCGGCTTTCTCCTGTTAGCGTTTAACGTTGCGGTTGTAGGACCTTGCACCGATACATTCGGGGCTTTTGCTCTCTTTGCCGTTATCTTGGGTACGCCGGCCGGCTTGGTTCTGTTACTGTGGTCGGCCATCAGGTCGCGTCGGAAGAACCCGCTTTCTCAAGATTCTTCCCACGCGGGTCCGGTCTAGAACTTACTAGCGTTGCTTGGCGTCGCAACTTAGCACTGCGCAGATTACTGCGCCGGGGTTAGTCACTGCCTTCACTAATGTCCTTGCTCCCCGTTTGGCGCTCGCGCATCTAAACAGTTAGAATAAACTGTTACGCCGGTATCTCTCCCGCCAGTGCGGGCCCCGGCACGCTCGAATATAACAAGCAAACGAAGCCATTCATGGATCCAGCACAGATTCTCGACAGGGTCGTCGCCCGCTTCATCGGCACCAAGCACGAGCGCGACGTAAAAAAGCTGCAGCCGAGTGTCGCCGCTATCAACGAGCAAGAAGCCGAAGTTAAAGCGCTCAGCGACGATCAGCTAAAGGCCCGCTTTCAAGATCTGAAAGAGCCCATTCAGTTGGAACTGAAGGACCTGGACCCCACGGAACCGACCTTCCGTGAATCCATGCGCAAGGCTGTTGAGCCTGCCATCGTTCCGGCCTTCGCCATCGTCCGCGAAGCCGGTCGCCGCTTCCTCAACATGCGCCATTTCGATGTGCAGTTGATCGGCGGCATGGTCCTGCACGACGGCAAAATCGCCGAAATGAAAACCGGCGAAGGCAAAACTCTCGTAGCCACTCTGCCCGCGGCTTTAAACGCCTTGGCTGGCCGAGGCGTGCACATCGTCACCGTAAACGATTATCTCGCCCGCCGCGACGCTGAATGGATGAGCCCTCTCTATCGCGCCCTCGGCCTTTCCGTCGGCGTGATCGTGCACGACCTCGACGACGAGCAGCGTCGCGCCGCCTATGGAGCCGACATCACTTACGGCACCAATAACGAATTCGGTTTCGACTATCTCCGCGACAATATGAAGTACGACCTCGCGCACTGCGTTCAGCGCGGCCACCATTTCGCCATCGTCGATGAAGTCGACTCCATCTTGATCGACGAGGCGCGCACCCCGCTCATCATCTCCGGCCCATCTGAAGAATCCACCGACAAATATTTCAAGATCGACAAGATCATTCCCAAGCTGATCCGTGACATCGACTACACCATCGACGAAAAGCATCGCCAGGCCACCCTAACCGAAGAAGGCTTTAACAAGTGCGAGCGCCTCCTCGGCCTGACCAATATGTCCGATCCCGCCAATATCGACGCGATGCACCACGTCTACCAGGCCCTGCGCGCGCATTCGCTGTACAAAATTGACGTCGACTACGTCAACAAAGACGGCGAAATCGTCATCGTCGATGAATTTACCGGCCGCCAGATGCCCGGTCGCCGCTGGTCCGACGGGTTGCACCAAGCCGTTGAAGCCAAAGAAGGCGTGAAGATCGAACGGGAAAATCAAACCCTCGCGACGATCACCTTCCAGAATTATTTTCGCATGTACAAAAAGCTTTCCGGCATGACCGGCACCGCGGAAACCGAAGCCGCCGAATTTGGCAAGATTTATAACCTTGACGTCGTCATGATTCCCACCAATCGCACGCTGATTCGCAGGGAATATCCCGACGTCGTCTATCGCACCGAAAAAGAAAAGTTTGAAGCCGTGGTCAACGGAATTTTGCAGGAAGACAATTCTCTCGCCAACGGTATTCGGCATTTTCACGAGCGCGGACAGCCCGTGCTGGTCGGCACCATCTCGATCGAAAAATCAGAAACCATCGCCGAAATTCTGAAGAAAGCCGGAGTCCCGCACCAAGTCCTCAACGCCAAGCAGCACGAGCGCGAATCGCGCATCGTCGCGCAAGCCGGCCGCAAAGGCGCGGTCACCGTGGCCACCAACATGGCCGGCCGCGGCACCGACATTTTGCTCGGCGGCAACCCTGAATTTCTCACCCGCGAATATTTATTGAAAAATAAGTTGGCCATGCCCTACGCTGCGGCTCCCGCGGTCATCGGCAGCGACGGGGCCAGCGGCGACGGCGCGCAACCGGCAGCCCCCATGGTGCTCTTCCAGAACGAGGGCAAAATCTTTCAAGTCCCCGCCGACCAGTGGAAGCCCATCTACGATCAATTCTCCGGCCAGTGCAAATCCGAACACGATGAAGTCGTCAATCTCGGTGGCTTGCACATTCTCGGCACCGAACGCCACGAAGCCCGCCGCATCGACAATCAGCTTCGCGGACGCGCCGGCCGCCAGGGCGACCCCGGCTCTTCCCGCTTTTTCCTCTCGCTAGAAGACGACCTGATGCGCATCTTCGGCGGCGAGCGCGTCAAAGCCTTGATGTACCGCCTCGGCATGACCGAAGGTGTTCCCATCGAGTCAAAGCTAATCTCGCGCCGTATCGAAAATGCGCAAAAGTCCGTGGAAGCGCAAAATTTCGACGCCCGCAAACATCTTCTCGAGTACGACGATGTGATGAACAAGCAGCGCGAGACGATTTACGGCATCCGTCGCTCCGCGCTCGAAGGAAAAGATCAGCGCGATTACGTTCTCGAAATCGCCGAAGATGTCGCGCGCGAACTCGTCAAAACTTTCTGCCCCCGCGAGCAGCATCCCGACCAGTGGAACAGCGCGCAATTCCTCGCCGAGATGAACAGTCAGTTCGGCATCGACGCCAAAGCCGCCGGCGCCGATCCCGCAACCTCAAGCCATGACGACCTATCAAATGCTGCCGTAGAAGCCGTCACCAAGCGCTACGACGAAAAAGAAAAGCAATTCACTTCCGAGCTGATGCGCTGGCTCGAGCGCCGCATCATTCTCGACGTCGTCGATTCGCAATGGAAAGATCACCTTCTCTCCCTCGACCACCTGAAAGAAGGCATCGGCCTGCGCGGCTACGGCCAAAAAGATCCGCTAGTCGAGTTCAAGAAAGAAGCCTTCGTGCTCTTCGAAGACATGATGGCCCGCATCGACAACGAAACCATCCGCTATCTCTTCCACATTCAGATGCAGCAAGCCGAACGGCATCCCGACGAGATGCAAACTCGCCCCGACGCGCAGCAAGCGTCCCTTCCGAGGCGCAGCTCCGGTGGAGCGCAAGCCGCCGTAGCTAGCGCCGCCGCGCGTGCCAGCGAAAGCGAGCCGCAGCGTCTCCCGGAAGTCGCCCGCCAACTCGAGCGCAAACAGCAGCGCCAACAAAAAGATTTGCAATATCAGACCGGCCCCGCGCAAGCCGAAGCTCCCAAGCCAGTCCGCGCCGGCGCCAAAGTAGGCCGCAACGATCCATGCCCCTGCGGCTCCGGCAAAAAATACAAAAAATGCCACGGCACCACAGCGTAGTCTTAGTAGGGGCGCAGCACCGCTGCGCCCCATTTCAGCAAGATCTTAGATAGGAACTCGCAAATGCCTCCAGGTCCAGCGCCACAACAACAAATGCCCGAACGCCAGCCAATCCCCGGCGTAAAAAATCTAGTAGCTATAGCCAGCGGCAAAGGCGGCGTAGGCAAAACCACAGTTGCGGTCAACCTAGCTCTAGCCCTCTCCAAGCTAGGCCAAAAAGTCGGCCTGCTCGACGCCGACGTCTACGGCCCCAACGTCCCCATAATGCTCGGCACCACGCAAGAGCCGCTAGCCACCATGGACAAGCGCATCATCCCCATCGACGTCGCCGGCCTGAAAATGCTCTCCATGGGCCTGCTCAATCCTGGCGACAAGCCGGTGATCTGGCGCGGCCCCATGCTGCACAGCGTCATCACGCAATTCCTCCGCAGCGCCCAATGGGGCGAACTCGATCATCTCATCATCGATCTCCCGCCCGGCACCGGCGACGTCCAGCTAACGCTGATCCAAACCGTAGCGGTAACCGGCGCGGTAGTAGTAACCACGCCGTCCACCGTCGCGCTAGCCGACGTCCGCAAAGCCATCGAAATGTTTCGCCAGGTAAATGTCGAAGTCCTCGGCGTAGTAGAAAACATGAGCACCTTCGCCTGCCCCCACTGCGCCAAGCCCATCGACATCTTCGGCCACGGCGAAGGCGCAAAAACCGCGCAAGCCTACGGCGTCCCCGTCCTCGGCGAAATCGAAATCGACCCCCGCATCCGCATAGGCGGCGACACCGGCAAGCCAGTAGCCCTCCTAGGCGAGCGCGCCCTAGGCGCAAAAAGCATGTACGACCTAGCCCGCGCCGTAACCACCCGCCTGGACCAACTAGCCGGCACCACCTCCGGCCCCCAAGTCCAAATCGACTAAGTAGCACACGCACTCATGCCTGTGCTCACGCTTGCAGCTGTAGCGCCCGCTTTCCGTAGAGGGCGCGTATCACTATTTCGCGAATTTATTTCAACGAGGCTCTAAACATGATCGAACCGTTCGACAATCTTTTTTTATCGTCTTCCGATCAACAAAAAATCGTCCTGCTGGCATGGCTGTCGCACGACCTTACGATCCATGGCCGTGCTTTCGGCTTAGATCTCGCCGGTCAGCAGCAGATTGCTGGGTTCAAGGGTCTTAATGAGCTTCAGCACAAAATCAGTCAAAACATTGGGCACTTAGGCCAAGGAACAAATTGCTACGCGAGTGAACAGGTCTTGCAAATCTTGCGTGGCAAGGCAGCGCACTACGGCCTTGCCTCGCATCTGCGCTCGTCGTTTTCGCGGCTAGCCTCTAGGCATTGCTAATTCTCAGCGAATCTCCGCGCTCTCTGTGTCTCTGCGTTACCTTTTCTTCGTTTTGCCCCTTCCTTGTAATCCCCGTCGCCCAAATGTTATCGTTCCAACTCACGCGCGACGGCATGTAGGGGCACGGGACATCCGTGCCCGTCCCAAGCTGGCCCTTCAGCAACCCCGCGCCAATCACAGGGATACAATGATCCGACCCTATC
>Ga0137418_10004885_pt1 | contig 12289 bp, 10 predicted proteins | sample CZODoug3_1_2_16f_FD_122242 | JGI IMG/M metagenome (GOLD analysis project Ga0137418, IMG submission 122242) | Vadose zone soil fungal communities from Angelo Coast Range Reserve, California, USA - CZODoug3_1_2_16fungal (Hybrid Assembly) | ecosystem: Environmental > Terrestrial > Soil > Vadose... | reverse complement strand
GCGGGCGAGCTGTTCAAGGCGATGGCCGGAATCGACGTGGTACACGTGCCGCACAAAGGAAGCGCTGAAGCACGCACGAGTGTCCTCGCAGGCGACGTGCAGATGATGTTCGACGCAATTACCACGATGGCGCCGCTCGCGCACGCAGGCAGGGTTCGCCCCATCGCCACCTCTGGAAAGACGCGTTCCTCAATCACGCCGGAAGTACCGACCCTGGACGAGGCCGGCCTGCCCGGTTACGACGCGGTCATCTGGCTTGGGATAATGGCCCCGACTGCGATCCCGAAATCGGTCGTCGACTTGCTGAATTCCGAGATACAGAAAATCGCCAGCTTGCCAGACGTGAAGGAGGTCTGGGCCAAGCAGGGTGCCGTTCCGATGCGCATGACGCCGGCGGAATTCGAAAAATTCATGGAGCAGGATATCCGGAAGTGGGCGAAGGTAGTGAAATTCTCCGGAGCGAAGGTCGACTAGCTTAGACGCGCGACGAATTTTTTGCGGACGACTCGAGACACTCGTGGCCGAGCGCTTCCAGCTCACCGTCAATGGTGTCGAGTCCGAGTTCGAGGCAGGTTCGGACACGCCGCTTCTCTACGCGTTGCGCAACGACCTTGGGTTGAAAGGCACGCGCTTCGGCTGCGGCAGCGGCCAATGCGGCGCCTGCTTCGTGTTAATCGACGGCTCTCCGGCGCCCGCTTGTGACACGCCCCTGTGGGCGGCCGCGGGTAAGAGAATTACTACCGTCGAAGGCTTGAGCAAAGGCGGCGAGTTGCACCCCCTCCAGCACGCCTTTCTCGCCGAGCAGGCGGCGCAATGCGGCTATTGCACCAGCGGCATTCTGATCAGCGCCGCGGCGCTCCTAGCGAGAAATCCCAGGCCGACCGAGAGCGAAGTGCGCGCGGCGCTCGACCGCAACCTGTGCCGCTGCGGTTCGCACAACCGCATGGTGCGCGCGGTCTTGCGCGCGGCGTCTGAAATCGCGCTGTGAACACCGTCGCCGAAAGCCCGCTCAAGCGGCCGGGAAGTCTGGAGAAAAATCCGAAACTGGCGCAATGGCTTCGCGTGCACCGCGACGGAACCGTGTCGATTTTCAGCGGGAAAGTCGAGATCGGCCAGGGAATCTCGACCGCCCTCGCCCAGATCGCGGCGGAAGAGCTCGGGATCACGCTCGAACGCATCCGCATGGTCGCCGCCGATACCGCGGTGAGCCCCGACGAGGGCGTCACGTCGGGCAGCCTATCGATCCAGGATTCCGGTGTCGCACTACGCCGTGCCTGCGCGCAGGCCCGCACGTTGCTCCTTAAGAGCGCGGCGACGCGTCTCGGCGTATCGGTCCGCGATTTGCAGGTAGCGGACGGGACGGTACGGACGGCAGGCCGGAGCACGAGCTTTTGGGAATGTGCGGACGATGCGCTGTTCGACTGCGAGGTCGACGAGACAGCGGCATTGAGATCGCCGCGCGACTACCAGGTGGTCGGCAAGCCTGCCCCGCGGCGCGACCTGCCCGACAAGATCGCCGGTCGGCCTCGCTTCATTCAGGACATTACGCTGCCGGGAATGCTCTACGGCCGCATAGTTCGTCCGCCGTACAATTTCGCGGGGCCGGTCTCGCTCGATGACAGCAAGGTCAAGTCGATGCCGGGGCTTGCGGCGATCGTGCGCGACGGCGGCTTCGTCGGAGTTCTCGCCGAACGCGAGGATGTGGCGATCTCGGCCCAGCGCGCCCTTCGGGTGACAGCGTCATGGCGAGAGGTCGACGCGCTGCCCCGGGACGTACATGCATGGCTCAAAGAACACGCGGCCGAGCACCGCGTCATCAGCGAGAAGGAAAACGCCGACGCGAAATCCCGCGCAGCGAAAGTGCTCGAAGCATCCTATACCAAGCCCTATATATCGCACGCCTCGATCGGCCCGTCCTGCGCGATCGCCCGGATCGACGACGGCAAACTCATGGTATGGAGCCACAGCCAGGGAATTTTCAACTTGCGCCGCGACCTAGCCTTGGCGCTGGGCATGCGCGAGGATGCGATCGTCGTGCGGCACGCGGAGGGAGCGGGTTGCTACGGGCACAACGGCGCCGACGATGCCGCCCTCGACGCTGCGTTGCTCGCGCGCGCCGCGGGCGGCCGCCCGGTGCAGGTGCAGTGGATGCGCGACGACGAATTCGCGTGGGCCCCGTGCGGTCCGGCCATGGCGCTAAGCTTGCGCGCGGCACTCGACTCCCACGGCGATATCGTCGATTGGGAGCACGAACTCTGGAGCAACGGCCACAGCAGTAGACCCGGCCGAGCGGATAATCCGGCGCTCCTGGCAGCCTGGCACGTGTCGAGAGCGCATGAACGACCTTCGGCGATCAACATGCCGCTCCCTGCAGGGGCGGCGGACCGCAACGCGATTCCGATATACGATTTTCCGAACCAGCGCGTCGTCAACCACTACGTACACGAGATGCCGGTGCGAACCTCGGCGCTGCGCTCGCTGGGTGCGTACGCCAACGTGTTTGCGATCGAATCCTTCATGGACGAGCTCGCTCAGGCGGCAGGAAGCGACCCGATCGCCTTCCGCCAGCGGCATCTCAAGGATCCGCGCGGCCGCGCGGTCATGGAGGCAGCGGCGCGGCGCGCCGAATGGAGCCACTGGAAACCCGCCGAAAGCCGCGGTCACGGTATCGGATTTGCGAGATACAAGAATCTGGGCGCTTACTGCGCTGCAGTGGCCGAAGTTGAGGTCGGCCATGACGTGCGCGTCAACCGTTTGATCCTCGCCGTCGACGTCGGGCTCGTCATCAACCCGGACGGCGTGATCAATCAGATCGAGGGGGGCGCAATTCAGTCGACCAGCTGGACGCTCAGGGAACAGGTGAGGCTTGGCGCACGCGGCATTGCGAGCCTCGGTTGGGAGGATTACCCCATCCTGAAATTCAGCGAGGTACCGGTCGTTGAAGTCGAGTTGCTCGACCGCCCCGAACTGCCTGCCGTCGGCGCGGGCGAAGCCGCGCAGGGTCCCGCTGCGGCGGCAATCGCCAATGCGGTGGCGCATGCGCTGGGCTTGCGCGTGCGCGACCTCCCGCTCACACACGAGCGGATTGCCGCAGCGATCAGTCAGTCGACGTAGTTGTATGCCGGCAAGGTAAGGAACTCGACGTAGCGATCGTCAGTCGTGATGCGGTCGAAGAGCTTCGCGCCTTCTTCGTACTTACCCGCTTTCCACGCCTCGTCGCCGAGGTAGGTTTTCACCTTGGGCAATTCTTCCGTCAGGAGAGTTCTGAACAGCTCCTCGGTGACCTTGCGGCCGTCTTGCAGCTTCCCTTTGGGAGAACGCATCCACTGCCAGATCTGAGAGCGCGAGATCTCAGCGGTGGCCGCATCTTCCATCAGATTGAATACGGGCACGCAACCGTTCCCGGCGAGCCACGCCCCCAAGTACTGGATACCGACTGAGATATTGTTGCGCAGACCGGCTTCCGTGATCGGTCCCTCGGGCCGGAAGTCGAGCAAGTCTCTCGCGGCGACAATTACATCCGGGCGTTGCCTGTCGTACTGGTTGGGTCGCGGCATGTGCTCATCGAATACCGCTTTTGCGATCGGCACCAGACCTGGGTGCGCGACCCAGGTTCCGTCGCAGCCGTCGTTCACTTCGCGGAGCTTGTCCTCGCGAACTTTCGCAAGCGCAACTTCGTTGGCCGCGGGGTCATTCTTGATCGGGATCTGCGCCGCCATTCCGCCCATGGCCGGGGCACCGCGGCGATGGCAGGTTTTCACCAAGAGCAGCGCGTAGGCCCGCATGAACGGCGCGGTCATCGTCACCTGCGCACGGTCAGCAAGGCAAAAGCCACGGTTCGCGCGGAACTTCTTTATGCAGGAAAAGATGTAGTCCCATCGACCGATGTTGAGACCGGCGGAGTGCTCGCGGAGCTCCCACAGGATTTCGTCCATTTCGAACGCAGCAACTACCGTCTCGATCAGCGCAGTGGCCTTGATCGATCCCTGCGGCATGCCCAATTCCTTCTGGGCGAACTTGAAAATATCGTTCCAAAGCCGCGCCTCGAGATGGGACTCCATCTTCGGCAGGTAGAAATACGGCCCGGTGCCGCGTGCAAGCAGTTCTTTTGCGTTGTGGAAGAAATACAGCGCGAAGTCGAATATCGCGCCCGAAACGGGCTTCCCATCCACAAGCAGGTGTTTTTCGTTCAGATGCCAGCCGCGCGGCCGCGGAATGAGAACTGCCACCTCGCTCTTCAATCGGTATGTCTTTCCCTCTTGTACGAAGCTGATGCTCCCGCGCACGGCATCGTGCAGGTTGACCTGGCCTTCGATCATGTTGGCCCACGTGGGGCAGTTGGCATCCTCGAAATCCGCCATGAAAGTAGAGGCCCCCGAGTTGAGCGCGTTGATCACCATTTTGCGGTCGGTCGGCCCGGTGATCTCCACGCGGCGGTCCAGCAAATCCTTCGGCTGCGGTGCGATCGTCCATTCTTTGGCGCGAAGCGCCGCGGTTTCTGGAATGAAATCGGGGGATTTGCCGGCGTCGAATTCTCTCTGGCGCATCGCGCGCCGTGTGAGCATGTCCTGGCGGCGCGATTCGAAGGCGCGATGCAGCTCGGCAACAAAGCTCAGGGCCGCGGGTGTCAGAACCTGTGCAGTCCCGGACACCGCGGGCGCGCGGATTTCGACCCCCGCCGGAAGGGCTGCCCTCTGGGTGCCAACTGAAGGTGCAATGTTCAACGCGTTCCCCGATCAAGCTTATACCATTCCAACTATTGCGCGTCGGCTGGGGTCTCCTCTCCGATACCCAGCTCGCCGATCTTTCGGGTAATCGTGTTGCGGCCAATGCCCAGCAGACCCGCCGCCTCGATGCGCCGGCCGCCGGTATGCGCGAGAGCTTTTGCAATCAGGGTCTTCTCGAAACTCCTGGACAGGTCTTCCATGATGTTCGTTTCGCCGCTTACCAGCCTGCGATCGGCTTCCCGTCCCAGCGCCGCGAGCCACTCGCCCGAGGGCGCCGCGGCATCCTCGCGGAGCTCCGGCGGAAAGTCACCGACCTCGATGACCTGAGTGGGTGACATCACGGTGAGCCAGTGACACACGTTTTCGAGCTGACGTACGTTGCCGGCGAGATTCTGCGCCGAGAGGTAGACCATCGCCGGATCCGATAGGCGCTTGGCCTCCACACCGAGCTCCCGGGCCGATTTTGCAAGGAAGTGTCGCGCAAGCAGCGGAATATCTTCGCGGCGTTCGCGCAGCGAGGGCAGCCTCAGCCGGATCACGTTCAGCCGGTGATACAAGTCCTCACGAAACAAGCCTTCGCGGACCCGTGTTTCCAAATCCTGATTGGTCGCGGCGATGACGCGGACACTCGCGCGAATCGGCTGATGGCCGCCGACCCGGTAGAAAGTTCCATCGGACAATACGCGCAACAAGCGCGTTTGCAGCTCAGCCGGCATGTCGCCGATCTCGTCCAGGAACAGGGTGCCGTCTTCGGCCTGTTCGAAGCGACCTCGTCGCAGGGCCTGTGCCCCCGTGAAGGCGCCGCGCTCATGGCCGAAGAGCTCCGATTCCAGAAGGTCTTTTGGCATTGCGGCGGTATTTATCGCGATGAACGGCTTGTCTGCCCGCGGACTATGGCGGTGCAACGCTCGCGCCACGAGTTCCTTGCCTGTTCCAGACTCGCCGGTGATCAGGACCGTGGCGCTCGACTGCGACAAGCGGCCGACTGCGCGGAACACCTCCTGCATCGACTGTGCTTGGCCGAGGATATCCGGCGTACCGGTCGACGACTCCTCGGCTTCATTCTCCCGCATGCTCTCGCCGAGCGCGCGGCGGATGAGCTCGACCGCCTGGTCAACGTCGAATGGCTTGGGCAGATATTCGAACGCGCCACCCTGGAACGCCGCCACCGCCGACTCCAGATCGGAGTAGGCGGTCATGACAATGACCGGAAGATCGGGGAAACGCTGCTTTAGGGTTTGCAGCAGCTCCAGGCCCGAGGTGCCGGGCATGCGGATGTCTGAAACGAGCACCTGCGGGGCGCCGGTCGTGTCGAGCGCCTCCATGGCCTCAGTCGCCTGCGCAAAGGTCTTGAAGGGAATGCCTTCCCGAGCAAGCGCCTTCTCGAACACCCAACGGATGGAGCGATCGTCATCGATGACCCAGACAGGTCTCATCATGGTCTCTCAGCGAAGCGGCAGTACGATGCGGAAGCTGGTTCTTCCCGGCTGGCTATCGCATTCCACCACCCCGTGGTGCTGCTGCACGAAAGTCTGCGCGAGCGTCAGGCCGAGCCCGGTCCCGCCCTCACGGCCGGATACCAGCGGATAGAAAATCTGTTCGCGGATTTCCGCCGGCACACCCGGTCCGTTATCGACTACTTGCAATTCTAATGCCAGCCTGTGAAAGCGCCGGGCGAGCGTCACTTGGCGGGCGACCCGGGTGCGCAGGGTGATTTCACCCCGACCCTGATGCCCCGTCGCAAGGTCTGCATGGGCTCCCAGTATGGCTTGCGCGGCATTGCGCGCGATATTGAGCACGGCCTGGATGAGTTGCTCCGGGTCGCCGCGAAACTCGGGCAGGCCCACGTCGTAGTCGCGTTTCACCCCGATGCCCTCCGGAAACTCGGCAAGAACAAGGCTGCGCACTCGTTCACATACCTCGTGGATGTTCATCGGCACCTGGTTCGGGGGGCGATGCGGAGTGAGAAGTCGGTCCATGAGGGCCTGCAGCCGGTCGGCCTCCTTGATGATCACCCGGGTGTATTCGCGCAGGCTCGGCCGGTCGAGTTCACGCTCGAGGAGTTGAGCCGAACCGCGCAGCCCCCCCAGGGGATTCTTGATTTCATGGGCCAGGTTGCGAATCAGCTCCCGGTTGGCCCGGTGCTGGGTCATGCGTTGCTCTTCTCGTTCGATGCGAAGCCTCTGGTCGATCGGCCGAAGCTCAAGCAGCAGAGCAGCCGGCGGCAGCTCGACTGGCGTAACGATGCAGTCGATGTGCAGGGGCTCCTGACCCGTGGGCACGAGGATCAAGTTCTGATCAGCGAAGCCGCGCTCCTCGCGAATGGCTTGATGCAGCAGGCCAGCTAGGGAACTCGAGTCCGCGAAAAGTCCCGGGAAAGGCTGGTCGAGGATGCTCTTACGGCTGGCCGCGAGCAGCGTCTCTGCCGCGGGGTTGACGTACTTCACACGGAGTGCCCGGTCGAGGAGCACCACGGCCGTAGCGAGCCAGTCCAGCCCCGGTGAGCCTGCGGGATTCATGCGCTGGACCCGTTTCGGGAACCTGGGTCCCCGCAGCGCCGCGCATGCATGCGGCGCGGCGCCAAGTGAGCGCCCGCCCTCTGCTCAAGCCGAGCTGCCTGATTCGTGGGAACGGCGCGAGTCGCCCTTATTTGAGGCGACCGAGCTCGCCGCGAAGTTGCTCGATATTCTTCGTGTGCTGGCTGACTTCTTCCTGGTATGGCTTCAATCGTTCCAGCACCCGGGCGTAGTTGCGCTCGTCGCCTTCGCGAATTCCTTCCTGCTCGGCGAGTTTCTGGCGGGCGCCGGAAAGCAATTGCTGTTCGTTCTGGAGCTCCGACTCGAGGATCTTGCGGCGATTCTCGCTGCGTGCGGAAGCACTGTCCGATACGCTTGGGAATTGTGAGGCCCGCCCGGGAACCTGCGCCGGCACAACAGACACCTCCTTGCTCACCAAAGTGCAGTTCTTGCCGACCGTGTCGCGTTTGACATTGGTATAGGTCGGGCGCCCGCTCGCGTCGGGGCATTTGTAGACCTCGCTCTGAGCGTGACCACAAGGCGCCGCCAGCGCGAGAAAAACCCAGCCGATCAGTTGCTTGTTCAATGCCATGGCCCCCCCCGACCCCAGTGGGAACTTTAAGTGTAGGCCAAAACAACTCTGATTTCAAATGAAAAAGGACGAAATGCCCGACCTCGGGCACTTCGTCCCCCCCATATTTGGATTGGATTCCCGACCCGGAGCCACCGAACGTCTGGGTGACGCCTTTCCTTACGAGCTGTAGTACATGTCGAACTCGACCGGGTGGGTGGTCATACGAAAGCGCGTGACCTCCTCCATTTTCAGGGCGCAGTAGGCGTCGAGCATGTCATCGGAGAACACGCCACCCTTGGTGAGGAATTCGCGATCCCTGTTCATATGGTCGATCGCCATATCCAGCGAGGAACACACGTTTTGCACCTTCTTCGCTTGCGCCGGCGGCAGGTCGTACAGATTCTTGTCGATTGGATCGCCCGGATGGATCTTGTTCTGCACCCCGTCAAGCCCCGCCATCAACATAGCGGCAAACGCGAGATACGGGTTCGTCGTGGGATCGGGAAAGCGCACTTCTACGCGGCGCGCCTTGGGATCGGTCACGAGCGGAATCCGGCACGCCGCAGACCGATTGCGAGAGGAATAGGCCAGATTGATCGGCGCCTCGAATCCCGGCACCAACCGCTTGTAGGAGTTGGTCCCGGGATTGGTGATCGCGTTCAACGCCTTGGCGTGTTTGATGATGCCGCCGATATAGTAGAGCGCGAAATCCGAAAGACCCGAGTACCCGTTGCCGGTGAAAAGATTCTTGCCGTCCTTCCATACCGACTGATGAACGTGCATCCCCGACCCGTTGTCCCCGACAATGGGCTTGGGCATGAATGTGGCGGTCTTGCCGTACGAGTGAGCGACGTTCCAGACCGTGTACTTGAGGATTTGCATCCAATCGGCGCGCTTCACCAAGCTGTTGAACCTGGTGCCGATTTCGTTTTGGCCGGCCGCGGCCACTTCGTGGTGATGCACCTCGCATTCCACGCCCTGCCCCTCGAGCGCGAGCACCATGGCGTTGCGGATGTCCTGCAAGGTGTCGGCCGGCGGAACGGGGAAATAGCCACCCTTCACCGGTGCGCGGTGCCCCATGTTGCCACCCTCGTACTCCTCGCCCGAAGACCACGGCGCTTCCTCGGACTTGATCTTCACGAAGCAACCGGACATGTCCACGTTCCAGGTCACTGAGTCGAAAATAAAGAACTCGGGCTCCGGGCCGAAATAGGCCGTATCGCCCAATCCGGTCGATTTCAGGTAAGCCTCAGCGCGCTTGGCGATAGTGCGCGGGTCACGGTCATATCCTTTGCCGTCGGAGGGTTCGACTGCGTCGCAAGTGAGATTTAGCACCGGTTCATCGGTGAACGGATCCATCCGCGCAGAATCCGGATCCGGCATCAGCAGCATGTCCGAAGCCTCGATGCCCTTCCATCCCGCGATCGACGAGCCGTCGAAGAAATGTCCGCTTTCGAACTTGTCCATGGTGAAAGCCTTGACCGGCACGGACACGTGCTGCTCCTTACCGCGGGTGTCGGTAAAGCGCAGGTCCACGAACTTGACCTCCTTGTCCTTGATCATTTTCATGACGTCATTGGCAGACATTGCCATTGCAGGATCTCCTCAGGTTTCGGATTGTTGGTTAGAAAAGGGGGAACAGTGCGCCAAAACAGCAGATTCCATGCCATCCGGCATGAAAAAGCAGCCCGTTGTGTCACAAAGGGGCTATCGGGATAATCTTCTAGGCAGGTGCACCAAATCGGCGCGAAGCGCTCATTATGCGCACCGAGCCAGTGCGAGGCAAGACCCGGCATTTTTCGCAACACGATATAAACTAGGTATTCTCGGATTTCTTCGAAAACCCTATGCCACCCCTTTCCGTCAGCGACATTCTCGTCCGCGCAAGAGAACGGGCAGCTCAAATGAACCTGCCCTATGCCGGAGCGCTGCTACCAGCGGAAGCCCAGGTACTGCTTGAACAAGTCCCCGGAGCGAAGCTGATCGATGTGCGCACTCAGGCCGAATGGGAGTATGTCGGACACGTTCCGAATTCGGTGCTGGTCGAATGGAATACCTATCCGACCGGCCAGCACAATCAGCAGTTCGTCCAAGAGCTTGAGTCGAAGGTTCCGAAAACGGATGCTCCAGTGATGTTCCTATGCCGTTCCGGAGCAAGGTCGCATCAAGCCGCCGTTGCCGCCACCCGATCCGGCTACACCAGCTCGTTCAATATCCTCGAGGGATTCGAGGGGGACAAGGACGCCAACGGTCACCGCAACAGCGTCGGCGGTTGGCGATTCGCCGGTCTTCCCTGGACCCAGGGGTAGGCGCATTCCTTGCAAGCGACTCCTCTGGACCCTTTGCCCGCAGCCACCGAGCCTCACCCTGAGTCGACTTGCCCCAGTAACCGGACGCGACGGCTCCCAGGTTTCTCCCTAGTCAACCAGAACAAATTTACTCCAGGAGGCTACATGAATCGCAGAAAGTTCCTTTCCCGCGCCGGATTCGGCGTGATTTCGACCGCGGCAGCCGCGCAAGCCGTGGCGCAGACGCCAGCGCTGCCCGAGGTGCGCTGGCGCTGTGCATCGAGCTTTCCGAAGAGCCTGGATACCATTTACGGAGGCGGCGAAACCATCGCCAAGCGCGTCGCCGCAATTACCGGCGGCAAGTTCCAGATCCGCGTGTTCGGTGCGGGCGAGATCGTGCCCGCCTTCGGTACGGTCGACGCCGTGCAGCAGGGAACGGTCGAATGCACGCACACCGCGAGCTATTACTTCGTCGGCAAGAACAAGACCTTCGCCTTCGACACAACCCTGCCCTTCGGCATGAACCAGAGACAGCAGAACGCCTGGATCTACTACGGCGGCGGCCTTGAACTGGTACGCGCGTTCTTCCGCGATTTCAACATCATCTCCTTTCCGGCCGGCAATACCGGTTGCCAGATGGGCGGCTGGTTCAGGAAGGAAGTGAAGACCGTCAAAGACCTGAAGGGCGTCAAGATGCGTATCGCCGGACTGGGCGGCGAAGCGATGGCACGGCTGGGGGCGGTGCCGCAGCAGATCGCCGGCGGCGACATCTATCCCGCGCTCGAGCGCGGCACCATCGACGCGGCGGAATGGGTCGGCCCCTACGACGACGAGAAACTCGGCTTCTACAAGATCGCTCCGCACTACTACTACCCAGGCTGGTGGGAAGCCGATTCGATGTACTCGCTCTTCGTCAACATCAAGGAGTGGGACAAGCTGCCGAAGGAATACCAGGCCGCCGTCGAGGCCTCCTGCTACGAGGCGAACATCGACATGATGGCCAAGTACGACTTCCAGAACCCGCAGGCCCTGCAGCGGCTGGTCAAGAACGGCGTCAAGCTGCACGCGTTCTCGCCGGAAATCATGAAGGCCGCGCACAGGGCCGTGTTCGAAATGTACGAGGAAGAGGCGGAAAAGAATCCTTCGTGGAAAAAGATCTACGAACCGTGGAAGAAGTTCCGCGAGGAAGAATTCCTCTGGCACCGCGTCGCCGAGCAGAATCTCACGACCTTCCTGCTCACCAATCCGACCAATCCGGCCGCGAAGAAGTAACCGCCCGGGGCCTTCAAAAAAGCCCCGCCGCGGCGGGGCTTTTTCAGAGGGTTTGCCGCAAATCCGGATACTTCATTTTTGCTGATTCAACATCCTTTCGATCTCGCTCGTGGCGTCGCCCTTCCCGCCGCCGGGCTTTGACGCGTCTCCGGCCCCGCTCGCGGGCGCTTCGGGAACGGCCGGCATGTCGAGCTGACGGCGTATCTCGTCTGCGCCCGTGCCGCTGATCGCCCCCGAAGCCTTGGAAACGTGGCTGGTGACGATACCGGGGAACGCGATGACGATCGCGACCATCAGGATCTGGATGCACACGAAGGGGATCGCACCCCAGTAGATATCCGAAGTCTTGATGTCCTTCGAGGCAACGCTCCTCAGGTAGAACAGCGCGAAGCCGAAGGGCGGGTGCAGGAACGAGGTCTGCATGTTGACCGCGAGCAGCACGCCGAACCAGACGAGGTCGATCCCGAGCTTCTGCGCCACCGGAGCGAGCAACGGCACCATGATGAAGGCGATCTCGAAGTAGTCGAGAAAGAAGGCAAGGAAGAAGATCAGCACGTTCACCACGATCAGAAAGCCGAGAGCGCCGCCCGGAAGTCCGGTCAGCAGGTGCTCCACCCAGAGATCGCCGTTCACGCCGCGGAACACCAGACTGAACACCGTCGAGCCGATCAGTATGAAGATGACGAAACTCGTCATGTTCGCGGTGTAGTCCACCGCCTGCCTGAGCAGCTTCCAGTCGAGCCGGCGTTTGACCAACGCCATGATGATGGCGCCGCTTGCCCCCATCGCGCCGCCTTCGGTCGGCGTCGCCACGCCGATGAAGATCGTTCCCAGCACCAGGAAGATCAGCACCAGCGGCGGGACCATCGAGGTAAAGACCTTGATCATCAGCGCGCCGCCGTGCAGCGTGCG
>Ga0137418_10004884_pt1 | contig 12290 bp, 10 predicted proteins | sample CZODoug3_1_2_16f_FD_122242 | JGI IMG/M metagenome (GOLD analysis project Ga0137418, IMG submission 122242) | Vadose zone soil fungal communities from Angelo Coast Range Reserve, California, USA - CZODoug3_1_2_16fungal (Hybrid Assembly) | ecosystem: Environmental > Terrestrial > Soil > Vadose... | reverse complement strand
ACTCAAGACAGGGGGACGTCGTCGGCAGTAGGAATTCACGTCGACCGTTGCCAACATGTCTCCAAAACTCCGGTGGAATCCGGAGAATGGTGGTGAACTCGCGAGAACTCGCAGATGGCAACAAGAGGTTGGGACTCAAAGCCTTAGAGCCAGAAGTCGCGCGCCATCAATTAGTTAGAGATGGTCGCTCGTAGGATTCGAATCCCTGCCTCACCGCCAATCCCTCGCGTGGCTTCGGCGCGAGCTTCGGTTGGCACGCCACCCGAAAGCCACTCCCAACAACAGCCACCTAACAACCGCGGCGGCGCGGCGCTACGCAACGAACCCGGTCAACCAGTGCGCGACGGAAGACCAGGTATCGGTGTCCGCGAGAATCCCGGGGCTGAGAGCCCGTAGGAAGAAGGCTGCGAGGCCGATCAGGTATACGGGATGGACCACGCGCTGCGTCCTGAAGTCATAAGCCATTGCCAGCAGGATCGGTGAGACCCACACAGCCTGCCTCATCGAGAGAAGCGGGAGAAACGCCATGCGCGACGCGGCAGCGACGAGCAGCATCGTCGCGGCCACCATCATCAGACGCTTGTGGACCTGAGGCCTTCGACGGAATGCGATCGCCGCTCCAAAGAAGCTCGAAAAGACCGTCATGTCCGCGATGGCGACAAAGAGCAGGTGCTCGCCCCCCAGCCCTAACTGAAAACGGTGGGCCGAGCGGCTGATGCCGGTGAGCAGCCCCACGATCACGACCAGGACGCCGTAGCCAATCCCGACTCGCCCCAATCGGACGTGCCACGCGACCCGGCCGCGTGCCGCGAGCACGACCTGCGTCAGAAACAGTACGAGCCACCCTGTGAAGACCGTCGCATGGAGATGGATCAGGATCGGCTGGCTGATGGTCCCGAGCACGAGCGGCCCGAAATAGGTCGGCCAGAATCCCACGATCGCGATGAGCCCCATCAGCAGGCTCACGCCGATGTAGAACGGCCGCCGACGCACACCGCGAGGCGTGCCGACGTTGCGGCGAGGTGTCCGGGGTTCAATGGCGTCCGCGACCGCGATCGCATTGGTTGCCATGCGCCGGACAGTCTACGCGAATCTGCCTGGCAAGCTCCGCAGCCGCGCAGACCGCTGTCACCGCCCGCGGTGATCGCGGCACGCCGCACAGCGCGTCCTCGCCCCAGATCGGCTGACTCGAGCGGCACGCATTCCGGAAAACGTGCCTGCGTGCGTGGACTTCCGGTTGCACGATGACATCCGAGAGGGTCTGCCATGGCGACGCCGCACGTTGTCCCCATGCCGAACGCGGACGCGGCGAAGCCGTTCTCGCCAGTCGACAACGAGCCGCCGCTGCGCTGGCAGCGCGCGCTGCACCTCGCGCCGCTCGCCGGCCTCGGCGTCGTTCGACGCGCGGTCTTCTTCGCGCTCCTCGGGTGGGTGCCGATCGTCCTCTGGGCGATCCTTCGGGGCCGCTTCGTCGATGCGGCGATCGGCGAACCGCTGCTGCAGCATTACGACGTCCACGTCCGCTGCCTCATCGCCATTCCGCTGCTGATCCTCGGCGAGGCGACGCTGCACGCGTCGGCGCTGCGATGCTTCCCGCAGTTCACTGGAAGCGGCCTCGTCGACGACGCTACGCGACCCCGCTTCGAGGCCGCGTGGCGGACCGTGCGGCGCTGGCGCGATTCCTCGCTCCCGTGGCTGTTCGTGATCGGGGCCGCGCTCGCGTGGACGTTCGCCGACCGCGCGCCCGCCCACGGCGACACGATGTCCTGGGCGGTCGACGAGCAGGGGACGCTCGCGTTCGGCGGTCTCTGGTTCGCCTACGTCGTCCGGCCTGTTTTTGTCGGCCTGCTCCTGGGCTGGTTGTGGCGCATCGGGCTGCTCGCGATGCTATTCGTGCGACTCGCCCGGCTCGACCTCTCGCTCGTGCCGTCGCATCCCGACCGCGCAGGCGGGCTCGGCTTTCTCGAAACGCTGGCTGGCGCGTTTGCCCCCGTGAGCCTGGCGCTGTCGGGGGTGCTCGCGTCACACTGGGCGCACGAGATTGTCTATCACGGTCGGACGCTCGCGGCGCTCGAGCTTCCGGCGGCGGCATTCGTCGTCGTGTGGTCGCTGCTGCTGCTGGTACCTTTCGCCGCGCTGATGCCGCTGCTGCGGCGCGCAAAGCGTGCGGCGCTGCCGTCCTATGCGGCGCTGGTCGCCAGGCAGGGGCGCCTGGTCCGCCGCCGGTGGATCGACGGCGCATCTGACGCCGACGCGCCGCTGCTCGAGCCGGCGGGCGTTGGACCGATCGCCGACGCCGCGACGATGTTCGACGCCGTCCGGTCGATGCGCTCCTTTCCCATCGGCCAGGCGTCGCTCGCCGCGATCGTGCTGCCGATCGTCGCGCCGATGCTCGTCGTCGCGACGCTGCAGATTCCGATTCACGAGCTGTTGCTCGGCCTCGTCAAGGCGCTGATCTAGGAATTTACATGTCCGGGCCGCCGGACGGCGTTTTCCGTGCAACGCCGGACCGGCGCCGCGTGCGACCCCGCGACTCGCGGGTTTTCGCTTGACGAATTTCTTCGACCAGATACTATCTCGCGGCAGTCGACTGAAAATCCCAGAATCTGGAAGGCAAGTCGTTTCAGGAGGTTCCGGCCGGAGCAGCTCTCGTCGCGTTGCGTCATCAATGGGCCGTCGCCGTTTTCACAGGGAGGCGCGAGTCATGGAGACCACTTCACGCGGGCGGTACGTTCTTCGAGTCTCTGTCTTCGTTTTCACGCTCTGCCTGGCTTCTGCCGCCTGGGCGCAGGAGGCCAGCATCATCGGTCAGGTCACCGACGAATCGGGCGCCGTGCTGCCCGGTGTCACCGTCGTGGCCACGAGCCCCTCATTACAGGTCCCGCAAGTCGGCGTCGTGACCAACGAGCGCGGGGAGTACCGCATCACGCCGCTGCCGCTCGGCACCTATGCCGTCGAGTACACGCTCGAAGGATTTCAGTCGATCCGAAGAACAGAGCTGCGTATCACCGCCGGCTTCACAGCGAAGGTGGACGTCGTCCTCAAGGTGAGCACGCTCGCCGAGACGATTACGGTCTCCGGCGAGGCGCCGCTCGTGGATGTGACCTCGACGACGGCAACGACGCAGCTGACACGCGAGACGCTGGAGATCATCCCGACCGGGCGCAACAGCATCGTCGCGCTCATGATTCAGGCGCCCGGCGCGCGGCCGCAGCTGGATTGGAGCTTTACGACGGGTAACCCCCAGTTCAAGGTCTTCGGCGAGCTCGGCGAACAGTGGGTCGCCATGGAAGGCGTCGTGACCAGCGGCCCGAAGACCGGCACGCAGGGTGGCAATCACTACGATTACTCGGCCATCGAGGAATCAACCGTCTCCACGGTTGGCAATACGGCGGATGCGCCGACCAAGGGACTGCAGATCAACGTCATCCTGAAATCCGGCGGCGATCAGTTCCACGGCAATGGCGCGTTCTTCGGGACCAACCATAACCTGGAATTCGACAACGTCAACGACAAGCTGCGCGCGCGCGGCATCACGGGCGGCAACCCTGTGAATTCCCGCTGGGACGCCAGCGGCGAGCTTGGCGGACGGATCGTCCCCAGCAAGCTCTGGTTCTATTACTCGACGCGCCGGCGCGAGGAGCGCGTGCAGACGTTCAACGCCTTCCACGACGACGGCGTCACGCCGTCGGTGTCGAACATGTTCCAGTACTTCCACACGGGGAAGGTCTCGTATCAGATGAACCAGTCGAACAAGTTCATCGGCTTCGTCCAGTACGTCCGGCAGGGCGGCGAGAGCACGAACAACCAGTTCTCGTCGTACGACTCGCGCATGTACAGCCCGACGCAGGCGACGACGAGCAAGATCGAGTGGCAGGGCATCCGGGGCAACAAGTTCATGTCGCTGCAGTCGGGCGCCTGGATCTGGAACGTGTCGCGGCAGTGCTACTCGAACAACCCGGCCACCACGGATCTGCTGACCAGCCGCCTCACGGGCTGCAACACGAACTACGGGATCAATTCGTACGAGGGGCGCAACCACACCCTCGGACGGCTGACGTGGTACAAGCCGAATTTCTTCGCGGGCAACCACGATTTCAAGGCGGGCTTCGACTACGCGGCCGCGCACGCCGATCGGAAGATCAGCTCGCGCGACGGCCGCGGCAGCGCGCAGACCGGGCTCCCCAAGGGGTTCGTCGGCAACTATCAGCTCGTCTACCGCACGCCGCCGGGATCGCCCTCGGTGGTCCCGTTCGCGATGGACGCCTATAACAACTGTTACGAAGACGACAAGCCGGATTGCACGCCGAAGGATCTCACGCACACGCTGTGGGGCTATGCGGAGGACAGCTGGACGATCCGTCGTCAGTTGACGCTGAACCTGGGCGCACGCTACGCGCACGCGGTCGGGTTCATCCCGGAGCAGTGCCGCACGGCGTCCGCAGCGCCCCTCGAGACCGTCTATCCCGCGAAGTGCTGGGATCGGATCAATTTCCGGACGTGGAACTCGATCGTCCCGCGCCTCCACGCGGCGTACGATCTCACCGGCAGCGGCCGCACCGTGATCAAAGGCGGCTACGGCCGCTTCGCGCACAACTGGCACTCCGACGAACTGCAGATGGCGAACGAGAACGTCCATCTGGTGTCGCGGTTCCTCTGGCACGATCTCAACGGCAACAAGCTGTTCGATCCCGGCGAGATCAATTTCGACGCGGCAGGCCCGGACTTCGTGTCGACGAGCCTCTTCACCGGCGGCGAGGACGGGCTGGCGGGCGCGGTGCCGAACCCGAACATCAAGGAGCCGATGAGCCACGAGTTCTCAATCGGCCTCGAGCGGCAGATGACGCGTTCACTTGCCATTCGCGCGACCGGGATCTATTCGCGGCAGCAGGTCTTCCGCGTCCAGAACAACCTGCGGCCCTACAGCGCGTACAACATTCCGATTACGCGGCCCGACCCGGGTCCCGACGGCGTGCTGAACACGGCCGATGATCCAGGACGATCCATCACGTTCTACGAATATCCGGCGGCGCTCGCCGCGCGGCAGTTCCAGCAGCCGATGATCGTCAACGGCAGCTCCGCCGACGATCAGAAGTACACGACGGTCGAAATCGCGGCGAGCAAACGGCTCGACAGGCGATGGATGCTGATGGCGTCCTACTCCGCGACGAAGATCGACGTTCCGCACTGGCAGAACACCGCGAGCACCGGCAATGACTTCACGATGCCTGGGCTGCAGGTGTTCCTGGCGACGCTCGATCCGAACGCCGAGATCAATTCGGCGTACAAGGTCTGGGAATCGACGGGCCGCATGGACGCGGCGTACATCCTGGGGTGGGGGCTTCAGGTGTCGGCGAACTTCGAACACCGCAGCGGCCAGCCGTGGGCGCGGACGGTGAATTTCGCGGCGCCTGCGGGTCAGCCCATTCCGACGATCGTGCTGCGGACCGAGCGCATCGGCGAGCGGCACCTGCCGGACATCAATCTGCTCCACATGCGCGTCGAGAAGGCGATCCGCATGTCACAGGGACGAAAGCTGGCGCTGCGGCTGAACCTCTTCAACGTCACGAATATCAACAGCGAGCAGTCGATCACTCAACTCTCCGGCGTGAACTTCGGGCGACCCGGCGGCGTGCTGCCGCCGAGAATCGCCGAGCTCGGCGCGGAGTTCTCCTTCTGACCATTCCCCGATGACAAGTGCCCCGTTCAGCACCGGCGATCCGGCGCTGAACGGGTGCGAGGAGCCGCTATGAGAGCTGGAGGAGTACTGCTGTGTGTGATGCTGTCGGGGGCCGTGCCGCTCTTTGCAGCCGATACGCCGAGATTCGAAGTCGTCGGCGCGTACGCATTCCTGCACGACTCGGATCGATCGGAAACCTTTCCCGCCGGGTGGGCGTTCGCGGCGACAGGAAATGTCAACAGCTGGATTGGCATCGTCGCCGAAGTCGGCGGTGACCACAGCACCTGCACGAACTGTCAGCGCGGTCCGTTCGCGAGCCAGGTTCTTCGCGGACAGGATCTCCACATCCGGCTCCTCAGCTACCTGGGAGGACCCAGGATCGCCTCTCACGCAGCTTCCGTCGTGACACCCTTTGCCCAGGTCCTCTTTGGTGGAACTCACATGAGCGGGGGCACCGAGTTCGACGGTGCGTTGAATACGGGGTTCACCTATCAACCAGGCGTGGGCATCGACGTTCGTGTTGCCCCGAACGTCGGCGTCCGGCTCCAGGGTGACTACCGCATCATTCGGACCACGGGACACAACAACAAGCAGTCGCGGTTCCTCGCCGGCGTCGTGCTGTCGCGCGGGTCGTTTTAGGAGGAAAACCACGAAGGCGCGCTCCGCGCGTAGCGACCTTCGTGGTGATCACGCCATCGAGAACAGCAGTACGTCGGTCCGCCCATCCGTCGATTCCAGGATGTAGGCGAGCGCCGCGGCCATCTCCGCGGCCGGCCGCACGCGCGGGCCCGCCAGCTGCCGATTCAGATCGATGAAGTGCGTGAAGTGACGCGCGAGCGTCTCGTACAGCTCGCCGGTCGTCACCTGGCGTTCCCCAAGCAGCGGCGGGTCGATTTCCATCTGCCACGCGACGTGTTTCTGCTGGAGCAGGCGCGTCGCGCCGCGGAGCACAGCCACCTCGGATCCCTGCACGTCGACCTTCACGAACGAGATGTCTTCGACCGCGATGCCGAGCCGCTCGATCCAGCGATCCAGCGTCGAGCACGGCACCTCGACAATCTCGCCCGTCGCCGCCGCCACCGCGTCGATCACCTTGTGTCCGCCGGCGTGCCTGGAGCGACGAAGACGGATGATGCCGTTCTCGGAGCCGATCGCCGTCCAGTCGGGCATGACGATGCCGGAGAGGTGGTTGTCGCGGACGTTGCGCACCAGGCACGTGTAGTTCAACGGATCGGGCTCGGCGCCGTAGACCGCGCTCGCGTCGCCGAGAATGGCGCGCGGCACCGCCATGCGCCCGTTGTTGCAGCCGATGTCGAGCATCACGCCGCCGAGCGCCACCTCGCGCGTCTGCGTGATGACGCGGTACGGAAAATCCTGGTGACGCATGTAGCGCTGCGCGTCGGCCTCGTCGTCCGGCCGGAGGATCGGCACCCACCACCGAAGTCCGTCCAGTTCCATCGTTCGCGCGTTGGCGGCGAACGCGCGATCGTCGGAGAGCGTCCGTGCGTACGACTCCGACGCGGCGCGAAAGCGGTCCTCGCGCGCCCGCGCCTCCGGCGCCCGCATCCGGCGCGGCAACAGCGTCGACTTGATCGGCAGCAGGCCGCGCAGCACGCCGGGCTCGAGCACCGCGCGGTGGAGACGATCGATCCGCCGGCCGAGCTCCTCGATCTTTTCCTTCGGGTTGGGAATGGATGTGGGCTTCATCCGATAGACTGGCGGAGGAGATCGCTGAGTATACACGTGGCGTATGCGTTCGATTCCGTCCTCATCGTGTCGTTCGGCGGCCCGCAGGGGCGCGCCGACATTCGTCCGTTTCTCGCGAACGTGCTTCGCGGCCGCCGCGTCAGCCCCGAGCGCGTCGAAGAGGTCGCGCATCACTACGAGCTGTTCGACGGCGTCTCGCCGATCACCGCGCTGACGCGCCGCCAGGCCGACGGCCTGCGCTCGCGGCTGGTGGCCGCGGGGCGCGAGCTGCCGGTGTATGTCGGCATGCGCAACTGGCATCCGCTGCTGCCCGATACGCTGAAGCAGATGCACGCCGACGGCAGGCGCCGCGCCGTCGGCTTCATTGCCGCCGCGCACCATTCCTACTCGAGCTGCCAGCAGTATCGCGAGAACGTCGCCGCGGCGCAGGAAGTGCTTCGCGCCGGCGGCGGCCACCTCGACGTGACGTTCGTCGAGAGCTGGTTCGACCATCCGCTCTTCGTCGCGGCCAACGCCTTCCACGTGCGCGAGGCGCTCAGCCGGCTGCCCGCGAACGTGCACGCCGGGACGCGCCTGGTGTTCACCGCGCACAGCATCCCGAAGGAGATGGCCGACGCCTCGCAGTATCAGCATCAGCTCTGGGTCTCGTGCTCCGCGATCGCGGAGCAGGTGGGGCTGAAGTGGGCGCTCGTCTACCAGAGCCGCAGCGGCCGCCCGCAGGACCCGTGGCTCGAGCCGGATGTCTGCGACTACCTGCGCCGCGAGCACGAGCACGAGCACGGGCTCGCGGCCGCCGTCATCTGCCCGGTCGGCTTCGTGTGCGACCACGTGGAGGTGCTGTACGACCTCGATCGCGAGGCGGCCGCCGTCTGCGCGTCGCTCGGGATGCCGATGGTGCGCTCCGAGGCGGTCAACGACGATCCGCTCTTCATCGACATGATGGCCGACGTCGTCCTTCGGACGATCCGGCGGTACGAGACCGGCCGGCCGCTGACGATCGGTGCCCCCACAAAAAGCACAAAAACGACTTGAGGCTGTTCGAATTCGGGCCGTCGCGCGTTGTCTCCGTGATAGGAGGCAACAGCTGATGACAAAAACGCGATCGTCGAGACCAGCCCCCGTACGTCAGGAGCCGTGCTGCGCAGCCGGCGTGTGCGACCCGGAGCGTACGCAGGGCCTGCGTGCGCCGGCGCTCCAGGGAAATCACTCGCTCGTGGCGCTCACCGGGCCTGGCGTATTTCTTGGCGCGGCTGTGGCGAAGCAGGGAGGCGCGAACGATCTGACGTTCGTGATTCTCGACATCGACGGCCGTAACGTCGTGAACCTGTCGTTCGCCGCCGCCGCCAACGAAGGGTTGACCCAGCAGAACCCGTTCGGACTGGTGCTCGTCCACTCGCCGGCGCTGAAGACGATGACGATCGGGTTCCCGACGCCGCTGCTCTACAAACGGAGGCTCGAGCTTCGCGTGACGGTCAACGAGACCAACGTCGTCCAGATCGTCGGCAACGTCATCCACGGCGCCGCGTAAGCAGGTTCAGGTTTCGTGCGGCGCAATCGGCCGCCAGCGACGGTTTTCCAGGACAAAGCGCGTGTCCACCGCGTCGAATCCCTCGACCGCCGGGTACATTGGGTCGCCGGGATAGAACAGCAGCGTCTGCTCGCCGCGCTTCTCGAATCGTGGCTGCACGCGCGGAATCGGCTTCCGCCTCGCCCACGCGAACACCGCGTCGATCGAATCGAACCTCGCCAGCATGCTCAATGTCGTCCACGTCGGCGGCGGGAGCGAGATCTGGCCGGCGCGGCACCGGTCGATCGCCGCGAGCGGCGCGAGCCACTCGCTGTGGGTCGTTTCGCCCTCGTCGTGGACGGGCGTCTGCCCTTCGGGCGCGCGAGCCAGGAAGAAGCGCGTGTCGAACCGGCGCGTCTCGATCTCGGGCGTGACCCAGTGCGCGAAGTAGGCGAGCTCGTCGAACGCGAGGCGGAGGTGCTCGCGGCGGATGATCTCTGCGAATTCCGTCGTGCCGGCCAGCAGATCCCGCCGGTAGTCGTCGAGTCGTCGTTCTGATGTTGACGTCAGCGGACGCGCCAGCAGCACCCCCGCTTCCTCGAACAGCTCGCGAAGCGCGGCGACATGATAGGCGACGGCCATCTCCGGTGGCACGTCGGCCATGCGAGCCGCCGCGGCGGTCATCCCGTCGCTCGCCGCGGCGATATCGTCGATCTGATCCGCTGCGTCCACGCGGCCGCCGGGAAACACGTGCGCGCCGCCCATGAACGCGATGCTGTCGCTGCGCTGGACGAGGAAGACGTCGAACGGATGCGCCGGCCGCAGCAGGACGACGGTGGATGCGGGACGGGCGACGACGACGCTCATCGATTCTGTTTATAGCGGATTTCCTGGAGATGCAGCAAAATCAACCCCGGTCTCTTATGAAGATCCTCGCCGCCGCGGCCGTCCTGACGCTGACGGTCGCCGCGAACGCGTTTGCCCAGGCGCCGGTCTCTTATCAACTGAGCTTCCCCGAACCCGAGCACCGCTGGATGCAGGTCGAGCTCACGCTCGCCGATCTGCCGGCGGCGCCGCTCGAGCTCCACATGAGCCGCGCGTCTCCCGGACGCTACGCGCTTCACGAGTTCGCCAAGAACGTCTTCGACGTGCGCGTGACGGACGCGGCGGGTGCCGCGCTGCGCGTGACGCACTCGACCCCGCATCAGTGGGTGGTTGCCGAGCACCCTTCGGCCGTTCGCGTGAGCTACCGCGTTTTCGGCGATCGCACCGATGGGACGTACCTCTCGGTCGATCCGGCGCACGCGCACATCAACATGCCCGCCGCGCTGATCTGGGTCCGCGGGCTCGAGGATCGTCCAGTCACCGTGCGCTTCGCATCGCCGACGGGCGTCACGTGGCGCGTCGCGACGCAATTGTTTCCCGGCGCCGACGCGCAGACGTTCACCGCGCCCAACCTGCAATACCTGATGGACAGCCCGACGGAGCTCAGCGCCCACGCGCTCCGGACGTTCACGGTGCGCGACGGCGCGCGTGAGCCGGCGTTTCGCGTCGCCGTTCATCACGACGGCGACGACGGCGAGCTCGACAGCTTCGCGCGCGACGTCGAGAAGATCGTTCGCGAGGAGCGCGGCGTCTACGGTGAGTTCGCGCCGTACGACGGCGGGACCTACACGTTCATCGCGGATTACCTGCCGTGGAACAACGGCGACGGGATGGAGCACCGCAACAGCACCATCGTCACGTCGTCGTCGTCCATCAGGGGGAATCGCGCCGGTCTGCTCAGCACCATCTCTCACGAGTTCTTTCACTCGTGGAACGTCGAGCGCATCAGGCCGAGGTCGCTCGAGCCGTTCAACTTCGACGAAGCGAACATGTCCGGCGAGCTGTGGCTGGCCGAGGGCTTCACCAACTACTACGGACCGCTGACGCTGCAACGCGCCGGCCTGACACGGCTCGCGGAATTCGCGGCGACGCTCGCGTCGGCCGTCAACGCCGTCACCTTCAGCCCGGGCCGGCAGGTCCGCACGGCGGAGGAGATGAGCCAGATGGCGCCGTTTGTCGATGCGGCCGCGGCCATCGATCGAACGGATTTCGAGAACACGTTCATCTCGTACTACACCTGGGGCGAATCGATTGCGCTCGGCCTCGACCTCACGTTGCGCGAGCGCAGCGACGGCAAGGTGACGCTGGACGACTTCATGCGCGCGATGTGGCAGCGCTTCGGAAAGCCCGGCGGCCGCGCACCCGGATACGTCGATCGGCCGTACACGGTTGCGGACGCGAAGGCGGTGCTCGGCGCCGTCTCTGGCGATCCGGCGTTCGCGGACGACTTCTTCACCCGCTACATCCAGGGACACGAGGTCGTGAACTACGCCAGGCTGCTGGCCGACGCGGGGCTCGTGGTGAGGCCGCGCGCGCCGCAGTCCGGCTTTGCGGGTGAGCTTCACCTGCAGGATGGGCCAGGGGGTGTCCGCATCGGCGCGGCCGTTCCGGCGGGAACGCCCGCGTATCAAGCTGGCCTCGAACGTGACGACGTCCTGACGCAGGTCGGTGGGGCATCGGTCACGCGCGCGGACGACATCGACACGGCCGTGCGCGGGGCGCGGCCGGGGACGCCGCTGGCCGTTACCTACCTCCATCGCGGCCGCGGACAGCCGATCTCCGCGACAATTCGCGTGATTGCCGACCCGCGCCTGGAAATCGTTCCCGCTGAGCAGGCCGGCCAGGGACTCACCGACGCCCAGCGGCGCGTCCGCGACGCATGGTTGAGGTCGCAGGCCGGGAACACGTTTTGAACGCATCCATGGGGTGAATTTCTCCACGCTCTTCAGGGCCTACGACACGGTGATCGCGCTGCGCGAGGCCGCGCGCAAGTTCAGCGCGCCCGCGTCCGCGGCGCCGCCGCCGGAAACGTCGTTATCGCAAACCGCCGCCGCGCAGGGTCTGGCCGGCCAGATCGAAACGCGGCTGACCAACGTCGTCGTCGCCGCGCTGAAAGAAGCGTTCGACCGCGACCACGCACGGCTCGAGCTCGAACGGGCGCAGCTCGAAGACGAGCGCCGCCGCGCCGAGGAGGCGCTTCGGCACGAGCTGCGCCGCCAGGCGATCGATCGCGAGCTGGCGCACCTGCGGCTGCTCGCCGGCACGGCGCTCATCGGCTGGATCGCGTCGATCGCGGTCGTCTTCGTTCACCCATCCGGCATTCCCTCGCGAATCGTCCTCGGCCTCGGCTGGCTGCTGCTGCTCGGGGCGCTCGGCGCGGCGTTCAACGCGCAGGGCCGCATCAACGCGGACAAGACGGGAAGCGGAGATGCCGGCGCGTTGCCGCTGTGGCTGATGATCGCGGGGCTCGCCGCAACCGCCGTCAGCCTGCTGTTGTAAGCCGGGGTCCCG
>Ga0137418_10004880_pt1 | contig 12297 bp, 9 predicted proteins | sample CZODoug3_1_2_16f_FD_122242 | JGI IMG/M metagenome (GOLD analysis project Ga0137418, IMG submission 122242) | Vadose zone soil fungal communities from Angelo Coast Range Reserve, California, USA - CZODoug3_1_2_16fungal (Hybrid Assembly) | ecosystem: Environmental > Terrestrial > Soil > Vadose... | reverse complement strand
CTAACGATCAGCCTTCAGACTGGCCGTCTGTGGCTGCGGTCAGGGACTACGTGAACCGGATTCGGCAGGCTTTGGATGAGAACCTATTCCGCAAAGACTTCGATGTGGCGTCGAACGCCGGCGAGTTTTCTTTGAACACATTGCTCAACGTAGCCATCGAGCACCGTCTCATGCATGCTGAGACGTTGGCTTATATGCTGCACCAATTGCCGCTAGATCGGAAGATGGGGGTGGCGGCTCCTGCAATTCGTGCTGCACGCCCGGTAACGCAGCAGATGATTGATATCCCGGCGGGAGCGGTCACGCTGGGGCTTGAACGCGGCAGCGACAGTTTTGGTTGGGACAACGAATACGAGGCCCACCCGGCGCACGTCCCCGCTTTTTCCATCGACCAATACAAAGTAACCAATCAGCAGTATCTCGAATTCGTCCACGCGGGCGGGTACGACGCGCCTTCTCTGTGGACGGCTGACGATTGGAGTTGGAAAATCGGGCACAACGTTTTGCATCCTATTTTCTGGACACCGGTTGGAGACGGCTGGATGTATCGCACGATGTTCGACGAGGTGCCGCTGCCCATGGACTGGCCGGTGTATGTGAGCCAGGCTGAAGCCCATGCCTATGCGCGCTGGGCAGGGAAGAGGCTACCCACCGAAGCGCAGTGGCATCGCGCGGCGTACGGTACCGCCGACGCCAGCGAACGGAACTACCCGTGGGGAGATGCAGATCCAAACGCGAAATTCGGCAATTTTGATTTCGCGGGCTGGAACCCGACTCCTGTGAATGCCTTTCCCGAAGGCAAAAGTGCTTTTGGCGTCACGGATTTAATGGGCAACGGATGGGAATGGACGTCCACAAGATTCGGTCCGTTTCCCGGATTCGAGCCGTTCCCGTTCTATCGAGGTTATTCTGCGGATTTTTTTGATGGCAAGCACTTCGTCATGAAGGGTGGTTCGGCTCGCACCGCGGCGTGCATGCTCAGGCGCTCATTCCGCAACTGGTTCCAGCCACACTACCAATACGTTTATGCCGGATTCCGTTGTGTGACCAGCTAACCGTCCGGAGGAGGTTCGAGGAATGCTGACGCATGCGATCACCGCCAATCCCACTTACGAGTTTGCCGCGGATGTGCGTGCCGGACTCACTAAGCCGGGACAAAAGGAATTGCTCTCCAAGTATCTGTACGACGACGTGGGCTCGGCGCTTTTTGAAGTGATCAGCGTTCTTCCTGAATACGGTCTCACGCGGGCTGATGAACGGCTGCTGCGGCGGCACGCTCGCGATGTCGTTGAACGTCTGCCGATGCCCGTTGCCGTGGCTGAGCTGGGCAGCGGCAGCGGCAAAAAGACGCGCTGGATTCTCGAGGCGCTGGGCCGTCGCCAGCGGACTCGTTATTATCCCATTGAAATTTCTTCTACGGCGCTGGCGATGTGCGAGCGCGAGCTGCGTGACATTGATTCGATCAGCATCTTGGGTTGCGAGCGTGAATATCTGGATGGACTGCTGGAAGTCGCGGCTGACCGGCGGAGGGGACAGCATCTTCTGATCCTTTTCCTGGGCAGCACCATCGGAAACTTCGATCGTCCAGCGGGAGTGCGTTTCTTGCAGCAAGTGCGCGATACTCTTATGCCGGGAGACGCAATGCTGCTCGGAACGGACCTGGAAAAATCGAACGCGCAATTGCTCGCGGCCTATGACGATGAACTTGGCGTCACCGCGGCGTTCAATTTGAATGTCTTGGCCCGCATAAACCGGGAACTCGGAGCTGATTTTGCTCTTGACCAGTTCGAGCATGTTGCCCGGATCAATCGCGAAGCTCGGAGTGTCGAAATGCATTTACGCTCCCAGCGTCGCCAGACGGTGACCATCGCTGCTTCGGAGCTGATGGTGGAATTTCAGGGAGACGAGACTATTTGGACTGAAAGCAGCCACAAGTACACCTCCGAAGAAGTCTGTCAGCTCGCGCGCGCTGCCGATTTCCGCTGCGAGGCGCAGTGGGTCGATCAGCAGTGGCCTTTCGCAGAGAGCTTGCTGGTCGCCGAATAGCGGCATTTTCAGCTCTCCATCTGCTGCGGTGCCGGGGTAATTCCGGCCAGCACTTCCTCAGGGTAAAAATTTGTAAATCATCACTTTCCCCCTCCGCAAGCCATGTAGATTAAATGCAGAGGCTATGAAGAAGGTAATAGCAGCCGCTTTTGCCCTTGCATTTGTCGTGACGGGTTCCGTCACGTCACTCGGTCAACAGCAGGGAAGTGCGGAGCCCGCGGGGGCAGGATCGGTCGCGCGGCGCATCGGTTCAATCCAAGCCATCGCCGGTGGCAACATCCGATTGACGCCTGACTCGGGTTCCCAAATAAACGTCACAGTCGATCCTGCCACTCAGATTCTGCGCGTCGCGCCGGGCGAAAAAAATCTGAAAAACGCTACCCGCTTGAAATTTGAGGATCTTCAAGTTGGCGACCGGATTCTGGTTGCCGGGAAGCCGGGCAGCGACGGTCTTTCGATTGCGGCTTCTTCCGTTGTAGTGATGAAACATTCTGACGTCGAAGCCCGTCAACAACATGAGCGTGAAGACTGGCAAAAGCGAGGATTAGGTGGATTGGTGCATGCCGTGGAACCGGCAATCGGGACCATCACGATCTCCATCTCTGGCTTCACCGGCAACAAGACCGTAATCGTCCATAGTTCGAAAGACACGGTGATCCGCCGCTACGCGCCGGATTCAGTGAAATTTGACGACGCAAAGTTGAGCACGCTCGAAGAAATCAAGCCGGGCGACCAGTTGCGCGCGCGGGGCAATCGCAGCGACGATGGGAGCGAATTGACCGCAAGTGAAATTGTTTCCGGCACGTTTCGCAACCTCGTGGGCACGATCCATTCGGTTGACGCAAGCACTGGAACCCTCAGCGTTCAAGACTTGCTCACCAAACGGCCATTGCAGCTGAAGGTCGCTGCGGAATCGCAGTTGCGCAAGTTACCCGCACCGGCGGCCCAGCAGATCGCCATGCGCCTCAAAGGTAGGCCGGGGACGGAAACCAATGCAGGCTCGGCGAGCTCGGCACCCGGTGCATCGGGGAGTGAAGGCGGTATGGAAGGCCGCTCCCCATCCCGGGGAGCGCCCGACGTTCAACAGATGCTCGGACGACTGCCGGCCGCCTCCCTTGCGGACCTGCAGAAAGGCGATGCGGTGATGATTGTTTCGACTGAAGGTACGGCATTGTCCGGGGGAACTGTGATCACGTTGTTGAGCGGCGTCGAACCCATTTTGCAGGCTGCCCCAACTGCGAGCCAGGCGACGATGCTAACCCCGTGGAGTTTAAGCGTGCCCACCGGAGATGCCGCGAATCAGTAGACAGCGATCACAATTTCAATTGAGCCCTGGTTGCAGTGTGCCGGCCGATTCTGTACGCGGAGTGGAATGATCGGATGAAGTTTTGTAATCCCCCCAAATGCTGCCCTGTCGTAGTCATCGTCTGTTTTGCCTGGTTATTGACCAGCGTCTTGAGTGCGCAGGATAAATCGGTTGTTCTGCGCGGCCAGGTGACTGATCCTTCGGGCGCGGCGATTACGAATGCGAATGTCGTGATCACTCCCGTGGCGGGCTCGCCGGTGACGACGCAAACGAACGCCCAGGGAATCTACGAGTTTAAAGGCTTGGCGCCGGGAAAGTACACGCTAAACGTCATTGCTCAGGGTTTCACCACCTTCGAGAACGGCAGCGTGGTGATACCGCAGGGTGGAGCTCAGACGTTGAACGTCTCCCTAACGATTGAGGTGGAAGAACAAAAAGTCGAGGTATCCGATAGCACTCCCACCGTGGACGTAAATCCTTCAAACAACGCTGGAGCCATTGTAATTTCCGGAGCAGCACTCGAGGCTCTACCCGACGACCCCGACGAGCTGCAATCTGATCTCGAGGCCTTGGCCGGGCCTTCCGCCGGACCGAATGGCGGGCAGATGTATATCGACGGATTCACCGCCGGCCAGCTTCCTCCGAAGGCTTCGATTCGCGAAATCCGGATCAATCAGAACCCTTTTTCGTCGGAATACGACAAGCTGGGATACGGACGGATTGAAGTTTTCACCAAGCCCGGCACGGATAAATTTCACGGACAATTTTACGCCAGCGGCAATGACTCTGCCTTCAACGCACCGAATCCCTTCGCGGGCGCGGAGCCACCCTACGAATCGACACAATTCAGCGGAAACCTGGGCGGTCCCATCAGCAAGAATGCGTCCTTGTTCGTCAACGTGGAGAGACGGAATATCAATGATCTGGCCGCGATCAATGCGCTGACGCTCGATCCCGCCACTTTGCAGCCGGCAACCATCGTCGAGGCGGTCCCGAATCCTCGGCGTCGCACCAACATAAGCCCGCGTCTCGACTACCAGCTCAGCAAAAACAATACGCTGACCGCTCGCTATCAATACTACCGGGACACGCAAAACAACGATGGCATAGGCCAGTTCAACCTGGCTTCGCAAGGCTATAACTCGGAATCCACCGAGCACACCCTGCAGATCAGCGACACCCAGGTCTTCGGCTCGAAAATCGTGAATGAGACGCGCTTCCAATACCTGCGGGAACGTCACGGCCAGTTCGCCCTGACTACGGCTCCCGCAATTGACGTGTTAGGCGCATTCACCAGCGGGGGCAACAATCAAGGCACCATCCTTGACCATCAAGACCACTACGAGTGGCAGAATTACACTTCATTGATTCACGGCAACCACATCCTCAAGTTCGGAGGACGTGTGCGTGCCCTGCGCGACGCGAATCGTTCGTCTTCCGGCTTCAACGGCACATTTATATTTTCGTCTCTTAATCGGTCCTCGGATACTCCCGCCAACTGCACTCCAGGCAGCAGCCCGATTCCCTGCCCGATTTCGTACTGGTACGCGCAGCAACAGCTTCAAGGCGGAGCCGCGACCACATACGCAATGCAACTTTCACTCACGACAGGGGTTCCCCGTGCCGAGGTTAAAACCGTAGACGCGGGTCTCTACGCGCAGGATGATTGGCGTGCGCGTCCGAACCTCACGTTAAGTTACGGTTTGCGCTTCGAGACGCAGAACGATATCCACGATCATGGCGATTGGGCGCCCCGGCTGGGCATCGCATGGGGAGTTGGCGGGAGCAAGAGTTCCGTGCCCAAGATTGTGCTGCGTGGCGGTTTTGGACTCTTCTACGACCGTTTCCAGGCGGAACAGATCCTGCAAGCGGAACGCTTGAACGGCGTTACCCAACTGAAGTATGTGATCAACAACCCGACTTGCTTCCCGATTCCGGGCGCGTGCAGTTTGTCAGGCGCAGTCAGCACACCGACGATTTATCAGATCAGCCCCAGGCTGCGTGCGCCCTACACTCTACAGTCGGCTATCAGTGGCGAGCGGCAACTTACCAAATCGGCGACTTTGTCGGTTACGTACCTGAACTCTCGCGGCTTCGATCAACTGCTTACCGTCAATGCCAACGCGCCTGTTCCCGGGACGCCCGGCAGTAAGCAGCGCCCGAATCCCAGCGTGGGGAACATCTTCGAATACGTTTCTGAAGGCAACTTTCAGCAGAACCAACTGATCGTGAATACCAACGTGCGAGTGGGATCGAAGATCCAACTGTTTGGTTTTTATACGCTCAACTACGCAAACAGTGACGTCTCCGGGGTTTCCAGCTTTCCTTCCGACTCCTATAACATCAGCCGCGACTACGGCCGCGCGTCGTTCGACGCACGCCATCGGCTATTCTTCGGCGGCACGTTCGCGCTTCCCTATGCGTTTCGACTCAGCCCGTTCATGGTGGCGAGTTCAGGTTCGCCCTTTAACATCACCTCGCCCAATGATCTGAACGGTGATTCAGTGTTCAATGATCGTCCTGGATTCCTCAAAACCGCAGCCTGCTCCAGCGTGGCGCCACCGCCCCCGTCTTCGAATGTTTATTGCACACCTCTGGGGACGTTCGATGCGAGGCCGGATCTGGCGTCGATCCCTGAGAGAGCTCTCCCCGTCAACTATGGTACCGGTCCCGCACACTTCACATTGAACCTGCGACTCACCAAGACTTTTGGATTCGGCCCCAAGGCGCAAAACAAAGCGACTCCCAGCGGGGGGACCATTGAGGGTGGACGCGGGGGCGGCGGTGGCGGCCGTGGCCACGGTCCATTATTCGGAGGCGGTCTCATGGGAGGCATGCCGAGCGCGAGCGACCGTCGATATAGTTTGACGCTTGGTGTTTCAGCGCGAAATGTATTCAACCAAGTGAACTTGGCGAATCCCAGCGGCATTCTGGGCTCAACCTTCTTTGACCTGCCGAATGCACTTCAGGGCGGACCATTCTCCAGCGGTTCAGCGAATCGTCGCATCGACCTGCAGGCGACTTTCGCTTTCTGATTCCAACCGGTTAGAGATGCTGTGGCGTCTTTGTTCCCAGCATCCAAGTGCAACCTGTTTCACATCGTGCAACCAGTTTCACATCGAAGCCCTGCCAACCCGCGCCATGCGTTGCAAACACTGACAAACAAGGGACATATTCTCACCCCTCCTTGGCCCTCGGCTTGCCGATAGAGGTCCTGGGTGAGTTTGAACCCCCTTCAATGGAGGGTGCGCTGGTATGCTTCCTCGCTTCTGGCCGGTGGTTGTGCTGGTAGTTGTTCCTGCGATTTGTGCGGGCTCACGGAGTAATTCTGCCGCGCCAGCGGGACCGATCTCCCTGGCGGAGAAGGAGAAAAAAATCTGGAGAACCCTAGCCCGTAACTCTCAGTTCAACGATGTGCTGCATACAGACGCGCGCTCGCGATGTGAAGACACGCAGCCGCCCGAAGCCCTGGCCACTCCCAACCCTCTACTGCCCGCAGCGAAAGACGGCACCAGGGTGAAAGTCAGTTTTATCATCGGGATCGATGGACGGGTGCACAGTCCACTCATCCTGGAGAGTGCTGGGCCGACAGGCGACCGCACGGTATTACGAACCGTCCGCTTCTGGAGATATCGTCCCGCAACCTGCAATGGCGTGCCCACAGAGACCGAGGGCAAAATCGAGTTTTCCAGCCGCTGAGCTGCCCCGGTTTGGGCTAAAATGGCGCAAGGAATGGATATAGTGGATAAGGATAAACAAGTTCCTAACGAGGCAAGTTTTCCCCCGTCGCGGATGGCTTCGCACGGGAGTGCCAACCTGGAGGACTTGCAGGAGCGGCCTCCCGAGATGAGACGCCCGAAACATCAGGATTCGATTGCTGCTGCGCTGCAGGCGGTTCAGCGCCTGGCTGCCGAGACCGACGTCGAGGAAAGCACGGAAGATGCCGCAACGGATTTTAGCGGGCATAGGGTAAGCGGCCTCTGCCCAATTTGCGGATATCAGAACCGTGAAGGTAATAAGTTCTGCGGCATGTGCGGCCTTCCGGTAGAGGGGAACGAAGAATCGAAACCCGAAGTTTCCGCGAGCGCAACACAGCACTCGTTTGCACCACTGGAAGCCCAACCAGAAGCAGCGGACCCGCGAATGCCCAGATCTCGAGAAGCGCCCCATGGCACGCACCATTACCACCATCACTATCACCACCATTATTTTCCGGCCGGACAGGAGAGCGCGTTCGTTCGTCCCCCAGCCGAAATTTCCCGCGAAGCCGACAAATTCCGATTGACGGCCGCAGCCAAGGGCGAGTCGATGAGCCGCGCTGAGGCAGCTGTTCGCCGCCTTACCCAGGAATGGGTTTTGGCCTGCAACACCCGGCAGCTCGATGATCTGCTCGAGCTCTACATCACGGACGCGCTGGTGCTGCGCTCTAACCTCTCGCCGGTCAGAGGCGCAACAGCGGTTCGTGAATTCTTCTTTTCCGCGCTTGATACCGGCTTAGGAGAGGTTGAAGTTGAACCCACACGCGTGGAAGTGGTTGGCGACATGGCATACGAAGCTGGCCGCTGCAAAGCTTTGGTGCCCTCGGCCACGGGTAAGAGACGCGAAGAGCGTGGCAAGTATCTGTGGGTGTTTTCGCGTCAGAGTAACGGTGAGTGGAAGCTGGCCGCTGATTGCTGGACCAGCGATCTGACGCTGGCTGCCCAGGAGTCTGACACGACAACCGCCAGCAGTGCTTCCGGTCAGGGATTGAAGACCAACCTGCCACGAAAGAGCGCGTAAAAAGCTCAAGCGCCCATAGGATTTAAAGACCCACGCCTAACTTTTCCAAGTCCTTCTTCAATTGCTCGACGTTCTGCATCTCGATCGTCTGCATGCCTAACTTCGCCGCGATCTCCAGATTCAGGACGCGATCGTCAACGAAGCAACATTCATCAGCGGGTCTTTGCGTGATTTCCAGCGCGAGGCGATAGATTCCGCTTTCTGGTTTGCGCAGGCCGACGAAACAGGAACTGACGAAGAGTTGGAAAATCCGGCGCAGCCCGAACTTTTCGATCCGATAGAGATTCAGCTCTCGCGACTCATTGTTGATTGTGCCCATGAAATACTTGTTCGACTCCGCCAGCGACCGGGCGAAGTGCAGAACATCCGGCAGAGGCTGCGACAACGAGAACATGAAGTCTTTGAAGGCCTCTCGCGTGAAGGGCCGCGCGCGATAGAATACCGTCCTATCGAGGTACTCGTCCAACGTGATTTTGCCGCGCTCAAACGATGAGACGACCATCTCGTGGCGGTCATGAAACTCTTCTTCATCGAGATGAAACTGCTCCAGCTCGCTCATCCTCTGTACGCGGTCCCAGGCGTTGGTGAGCAGCACCCCACCCACGTCCCAGAAGATGGCGTGAATCGCTGACAATGAGAGCCCTCCCGCCGTTGTGTGGTGATTCGTGCCTAGTGCCTGTAAATCGTCGTGTCCGGATGATAATTGCGCCAGTCGAACCAATAATCTTTCAGCGCGGGAATACGCGCCAGGCATTTTCCTTGCGCAGCGCCCGAAGTGGAGCAGCCTTGGAAGCTCCACTGGCTGACAGTGGCGGAGTCCAGCAGAGCCCAATCCTTGGTATCACCCTGCAAGAAGAATTCCGCGTCTTTATCCTCCACCCGGCTGACGAAGGTGCGAAATGATTTTCCATCCGGCCCCACGACCAGCAACACCGGCGTGCCCTGAACATGGTCGATGATCGGTGATTGCTTGACCACCGTTTCCCAGGGATAAGCGCGCGCCGCGCCGCCAATCTCGAGGCCCACCACTACGTCTCGAGATTTCAATTCGGTGCCCGGAAAGCTGATCACGACAGGAAGCTTGGCCACTTTCGGTTCCCACTTGCTGTCATACTCTTTCGCGTCTTGCGCGACTGGAGACAGCACCTGCCCGCCTGAGGTTTCCTGCTTCCACTGCCCGAAAGTCAATTCGTCATTGGGAACCAGTTCGAGCCCGGCTCCTTGCAGCGGACCATAAATGGCTTTGCCGGTAATCTGCTGCCACCACGATCCGGTTTCGCGGTCGCGCATGAGGAAGTTCTGGTTGTTGATGCCGGCCAGATAAAAGTGCAGCACTCCTCCGTTCAACGTTCGCGTCCACACCAGACCGGTGTGACAGAGAGTTCAATAAGTCACAGCGATCGGCACTCCATTCACCACGTCGTTGAGAATGTGATGATAGGCCATTTCGCTGATCGGATAGGCCCGCGCGTCGCTGCCTAGGCGCACCGCCATGATCATCTCGCCGGCATCGAGTTTGCTCTGGGCCTCGGTTTCGAATCCTGGCCCGGCAATGGGATGGAATATCCACTCGAAATAATTCATGCGCGCCATGACCGCGGAGATGGTGACCAGCAGCAGAGTCAATGCGAGGAGAGCTTTGCGCCAGCGCGTAGCAGTTCTCCACAGCGCGAAGCCCAGGATGAAGGCGGCAACGGCTGCGAGCACCGTGTCCAGCGGAGCTTGCTGGCGCAGGGCCACGGCCAGGAACAGTGCGTGCGGCGACTGATGACGGAAGGGACGAATGATGAAGGCAGGGATAAAGAACAGGGTAATGGCGGTGAGGGCGCAGAGGGAGAACGCTGTCCACAGCCAGGGTGAGCTCCTGCGCTGGCTCTGCAGCTGCGGTGACGAGGACAAAGATACACTCATGGATGGTCTGAGGCTGATGCGATTCTAACCTGATCGCGAGAGAAAATGAGGTGCCGACTGAAAGCGGACAGAAAAGACGGGATAAAAAAGTGACCCCGATCGATGGGATCGGGGTCTGGGAAAGCGCTTGGTTGTGCCCAGGCGGTTTAGTACATTTCTTCGCGGGAAGCGACCACCATGTAATGCAGGTTGTTCCCGATGTTGGCCCAGCAGCTGTTGTAGTACATATCGCTCCTGCCGCCGCCGTTCCAGGTAAAGGAGGGAGAACCACTGGGGAAAGAAGCAAGCTGGGCATACGGGGAAACGGAACTGTTGGTCTGAGCCGCCAGCATTTCCCCATAGAATGATCCATGGCCGCCGCCGTTGATCACAATGTTTCCCTGGCCAATGACCAAGACCAGGCCGTTGAATTGCATATTGCCGCTGATGGTGAGCGTCCCGGTTACAACCAGCACCCCCGCACCGCCCCCGAGGCTGACGTCGCCGTTTATGAAAGTGATTTGCGGGCTGGCGGTCGTGCCGTAAGATCCGCTACATCCCGCCCCTCCTATGCCGCAACTGTAGCTATAGTCGGCTGCATTCGCCAACTCCGATACCAAGGCGTTTAGCTGTGCCGGAGTCGACCACTGAGTCAGGGATGCCGCAGCGTTGACAACCGAGGGGCTTCCGCCCGACCCAACGAAGTTAGCGGGTCTGAAGATTTGGGGTCCGACGCTGGCCGCATCAGCGGCGCTGCCGGTGCCGATGGCCGGTAGTACCGCGCCGGTGGTGCTGCAGCCCGGTACAGCTGGCGGACTGCCGCTGCCATCGGTTCCGTTGATGCCGGCATTGTTCGAATGGGGAGTGCTAAAGCTGGGGTTGTTTCCGTCCAACACCAAGCCTCCCGGCGGCGGCGTGATGTTCAAGGCGGCGGCCTCGTACTGGCCGACACGTCGGCTGCCCTGCGGAGTGATGGCCAGGGAGGTGACAAGGTATACCGGCTCAACATAGAGGCCGGCATTGGCGGCGGCAGCGCAGGTGGGTTGACCGAGCGCAGTGACCGCAACCTCCTGGAGGGTGCTTGCGTTCCAGCACACCTGCGAGCTGGCAGCCTGCGATCCATCCACCACGGCAGTCGGGAAGGTCCCATTCTGCTTCAATGTGACCCGAACCCACTTGTATTTCAGAGAGGAAGTCGTGTTGGTGTAGGGCGACGTGCTGGCGATGTACGCTGGCACGCTGGATGCCGGTGGCGCCCCCACAGCAGCACATGGTGTGCCTGGCGCGACGTAGGTTACGCCCGAGCCGGCGAACGCCTCGTGGCAGAACTCGTCGTCGAAGTACGTGTTAGTGAATGTTTTAGGATCCACCACGTCGCCCCCGCCAGAGGGATTGGTGATGTAGAGAATGGAATTGGCCGTGCCGGGCATGACAGTCGGGAGCGTAATCGGAGCTCCGCTATTGCTCCGCATCCGGTCGCGCATTTCTTCCAGTCCACCCCGCATCGAGAAGAAAGCCGACTGCGTATCCTTGTAGTTGGCATTGATCGAGGTTTCGGTATTCGACATGTACACCATGCCCAAGCCTACGGCGGAGATTAAAAGAAGCGCCAGGAGGGCAATCAGAAGAGCCACTCCGCGTTCTTTGTGACGAAAGTTGTGCTTGCGCATATTGAAAAACTCCTTTAGTTGTTCACTAGGCGTGCGTTCCCCACCAATGTCGTCACCGGCCGAGTCTTGGTCTGCAAGTCGACCCCGGTCGTCGCATTTGCCAGCAGGTTGATGGTGAGACGGATCGACTTCACGCAACTTATGGAATTGACGCTGCACGTCAGTACTTGCGTGCCGGCTGGAGTAGTGATGTCCTGGGGCAGTTGGACGATGAAGCCATTCTGGTCATAGGCCTGAAAGACTGGATAATCTTTGAAGGTGCTGATGGCGGCGTAGTAGGCGGTATTGGTGGCTCCCCAAGCTGTGTTCCCTGCTATGAGCAACCCGCCGCCGTATTGCGCGGTGCCGCCGGGTACTCCGCTATTGACCACGTTCTGCAATTCCTGACTGAACGTAGGGTACGGGGGTTGGCCTTGGACGACGGGCATGATCCCCGCCACTTTCGGCATCTGGCTGCGCTGGATGGTGCAGGGGCAGGTTGTGGTAGGTGGACAATTGCCCGCGGCATCACACAGTCGATACACGACCACGTCCACAACACCGTTACCATCCACATCACCTTCAAAAATGATTTGAGTGTTGGAAACGGAAACCAGCCCGACCGCC
>Ga0137418_10004879_pt1 | contig 12298 bp, 13 predicted proteins | sample CZODoug3_1_2_16f_FD_122242 | JGI IMG/M metagenome (GOLD analysis project Ga0137418, IMG submission 122242) | Vadose zone soil fungal communities from Angelo Coast Range Reserve, California, USA - CZODoug3_1_2_16fungal (Hybrid Assembly) | ecosystem: Environmental > Terrestrial > Soil > Vadose... | reverse complement strand
GTAATTCCCGCGCCCGCTCTGCCAATCAATTACATCCGGCTCTGCATCTGGACGCGTTGGTGCAGCGGCGCGGGCAAATTTCGGCAAAAATCTCGTATTGTTGGCGTGGACGAGCAGCAGGTTATCGCGCAGGCGGAGGTTGAGTTCATCTTAAAGGAGATGGAAGGCCACGCCACCAACGTCCATTACTTTGGCGGAGTGCAGTTTCAGCAATACGGATTTCATCACGTTGAGATTTTTCTGGAAAACGAATTGCGGATGCGTTTTCCCTTGCCTGTAATCCAGGTCACGCGGCAAACTGGTTAAGGTCGGAACGTCTTGTGAACGGGGGCTTGCGAACGGGTTGGAGTTGTTTATCACGACGATTTATGCCGAGGGGATTTTTCAGCGTGCTGCTCTGCAGCTTTATCTTCGCCGGCCAGATGCAAGCGCAGGAGGTAATCGTTGCTCGCGAAACGAAACCGGAAGCACCCAAGCAAGCAGCTCCGCCTCCAGAGGAAACTCCGTCAGAATCAGCAACAGCGGAGCGAACTAAACCTAAATCGCGCGGCAAGAGATCTACATCCGCAGAACCCACGCTTGAGCAAATGCGAATGGCGGGAGCCCTTGCTGCCGAGCGGCTGAACAATCCGAGTCCATCCCAAACGAGGAGAACTGGCCAATCAGATTCCGAGACTGCCCCAACGCCAAGCCCAGCAGTGCCGGAAACTCCCAGGCCGGCAAAAAAGGAAACTCGCCCTCAACAAACGAGCACAGCGCATCGGCCAAGTTCACGAACGGCGAAGTCGGAGGCGAGTGGCGCCGTGCGGCCAACGTTGATGGAGTCCGGAAGAGAGCAGCCAAGTGCCTCTCCTTCCCCTAATGGAAAAACGCCCGTACCCTAATTAGCGAACCGGTCGGTGCGCCAGTAGGAAGCCGCGCTATCATTTCTCGCTCACGCTCTTCCTCCCTTCGTGTTTCCCGGAGCAAGATGGATGCTGAGCGCAAATTCTCTTGCACGTAGAGGCCACCAACCTATTATTCGTAGGCAGTCCCGACTGTGTCCTGCCGGATGCATCGGGAAAATTTTTTGCCCATTTCTGATTGCAATGGCCAATACGATTTTAATTGGAGCGCAGTGGGGCGACGAAGGTAAGGGCAAGATTATCGACGTGCTTACCGCGAAGGTTGATATCGTTGTTCGCAGCCAGGGCGGTAATAACGCCGGGCACACTGTGTTCCATCGTGGCGTCAAATACATTCTCCACCTAATCCCCTCGGGAATTCTGCGACGTGGCAAGATTTGCATAATTGGAAACGGCGTCGTTATCGACCCGATCGCATTGCTTGGCGAGATCGATGGCTTGCGCAAACTAGGGGTCACAATCGGCAGGAATTTGCTGATCAGCGACTGCGCTCACCTGGTTCTGCCGTATCACCGCCTGCTCGATGAGCAACGGGAACTGCGTCGAGGCCATACCAGGATTGGGACTACCAAACGCGGGATTGGCCCGGCTTATGGCGATAAAGCAGCGCGCACCGGCCTGCGCGTGTCCGATTTGATGCAGCCGATTGTGTTCTCGAAAAAATTGCACGCCAAGATCATCGAGTACAACAGAATTCTCCAGGCGCTCGGCGCAAAGCCTGTCAGCTTCCGTGAGGTCAATGAAAGCTATCTGGCGGCAGGAAAGAAACTGCGCCCATTCGTTGGGAACACGGTGGTGTATCTCCATCGCGCCATGGAGCGGGACAAGAACATTCTCTTTGAAGGAGCACAAGGAACATTCCTTGATATCGATCACGGGACGTATCCGTATGTGACTTCCTCAAATACAACTGCGGGTGGTGCGTGCACCGGCAGCGGCGTGGCACCTCATCGGATCGATCGCGTAGTAGGCGTAATGAAGGCGTATACGACTCGCGTAGGTGAAGGGGCCTTGCCGACAGAAGATGTGCAATTGGCGCGGATGCTTCACAACCTGGGGCGCGAGTTTGGCGCGACCACAGGTCGCAAACGCCGCTGCGGCTGGTTCGATGCGGTGGCGACCCGTTACGCGAGGATGATCAACGGGATCGACGAGCTTGCCATCACTAACCTGGACGGGCTTGATCATGTTGATCCGATCCGGGTTTGCGTAGCCTATCGGCTGAATGGGAAACGCCTGGATGTTCCGCCCTGCGACGCCAGCCAGCTGGCTAATTGCGAACCAATTTATGAGAAGGTGCGTGGCTGGAACACATCTACTCAGTCTGCTCAAACCTTTTCACAACTTCCTCCTGCGGCGAGAAAATATGTCAGATACATTTCCGAATTAACGGGAGCAAAATTGTCCATGATTAGCGTTGGGCCGGCGCGCGGTGAGACAATCGTCTTGTAGTCATGTCATCGAACGTGAAGAGCGTTCCTAGTCACATTGCAATCATCATGGATGGTAACGGCCGATGGGCAAAGGCCCGCGGTTTTCCACGCATCAAAGGACACGAAGCAGGTGCCCAGGCTGTTCGTGAGTGCGTAGAAGGCTGTGGCGAATTAAAGGTGGAGTATCTCACCCTTTACGCTTTCTCCGCTGAGAATTGGCAACGTCCCAAAAGTGAAGTGCTGGCGCTAATGCGTCTGCTCGAAAAATTCTTAAAAGAGAAAACGCCGGAATTGATCGAGAAGAACGTGCGTCTTCAGGCCATTGGCCGGTTGACTGATTTACCTGAGAGTTCGCAGGAACAACTTCATAAAACCATCGAGCAAACTGCCGGCAACACCGGTTTGACTCTCATTCTCGCCCTGAGTTATGGGGGCCGTCTCGAAATCATCGACGGCATCAAAAGTTTGCTTCGCGCGGTCGAACTGGGGCACATCGACAAGGCAATGATAGACGTGGAGATGTTCAGTAAACATCTTTACACGCGATACTATCCTGATCCGGATCTTCTTATTCGCACTTCGGGCGAAATGCGTCTGTCAAATTTCCTACTTTGGCAAACGTCCTATACCGAAATGTACATTACGCCTAAAATGTGGCCCGACTTTACAAAGAAAGACCTCGTTGCCGCCGTAGAAGAATTTGGGCGCCGCCAACGCCGCTACGGAGTGGTCGTGTAGCACTGTCGAAACCTATCTTCAAATCGAAAGTCTGTATGAGATTTGAGAATCAAGTTGCGATCGTAACCGGAGCGGGCCGGGGGATCGGACAAGCCATCGCCTTGCGACTGGCTAACGAGGGAGCGCGCATAGCCTGCGTGAGCCGCACAGACGCAAACGCAAAGAACGTTGCAGAACAGATCAATGCAATCCGAACCAGTGCAGCAAAAGCCTACGCAGTCGATGTCGCGGACCATGCAGCCGTTCAAAAAGCTGGCGCCGAGATTGTCAAGGATTTTGGCCGGGTCGACATTCTGGTTAACAATGCTGGCGTGACTCGTGATGGCCTCGCCATGCGAATGTCGCTCGAGGATTGGGATTCGGTCGTTAACACGAATTTGCGCGGCGCGTTCAGTTTTGTGCAGGCGATCATTCGCGCGATGATCAAACAGCGCGGCGGTCGCATCATCAACATCAGTTCAGTTATCGGCTTGATGGGCAATGCAGGGCAGACAAATTATGCGGCCAGTAAAGCAGGCTTGATCGGTTTTACCAAGTCACTGGCCCGCGAGCTGGCGAGCCGCAATATCACCGTCAACGCTGTAGCGCCCGGGTTCATCACGACAGACATGACTGCGGGGCTTTCCGATGAGATTAAGAATTCCATCCAATCAAAAATTCCGCTTGGCAAAACGGGTACGGCCGAAGACATCGCTAACGCAGTGGCGTTTCTCGCGTCGACCGAAGCCGGCTACATCACGGGTCAGGTGTTATGCGTCGACGGCGGAATCGTGATGTGAAACGTGAGCAAAAGCCTGTCGCTGATGACAGCGGACGCTGCAACCTTTCGCCGGTGCCGCTTTAAAGTGGGCTGTCTTCGGCACATTGGTTCTGCCTAAGTCAGGTAAAGTTACTAAACGAGCTGATCACGGCCGCTGCACGATTGTGACTCGCCCATCAGCCAAGGGGACATTGTCGGCTGAAATGCGGCATTCATAAATTGTGTTGGCACCATCGCCGAACAGTCGGTTTGCACGAATCTGCAGCGGCGATTTGATGTCATCCAAGCACGCCACATGCAAGCGCGCGTCGCGCAGTGCAGCCAGATAGCCGGGCGGCGCAACTGCGCCGAGTAGACGGGCCCGCAATCCACCGTGAATTGCCGCCGCTTGCGCACCGTATTCAAAAGCGTGCAGAGCGGATAAATGTCCGTCGCGGCGCAATGGATTAGCAGGATCACGGTGGGTGTTACTGACGCATGTAATCGATCGATCATCCCACTGAGTTACCTCGTCCAACAAACACATCAGGCCAGAGTGGGGGATCAATGTGCGAATTTCTGCTTCGGCAATCGACAGATCGTTACGCATGACAGACCCAAGTAATTTGTTGAGATGCTACGAGGTTACATCGGAGCCACGCATACAGCCTTTTTGTAGTCCTCGAAACCTTGTAACGTTTTAACGCGGCGGAGCCTGGTTCCAAAACGGATAGAAGTTAAACCAATTGTAAGGCGCAATGCGCGCGTAATGCTCCAGGCGCTCCGCGTAGCGCTGCATCCACAGCTGGATCTCCTCAGCCCGGCGATCACGGTCCAATGTGATCTCATCGGCAAAATGTTCGAAGTAAATTTCGTAACGATTCCCGCCACGGTAGAGGCCGAAAAACAAAACAACAGGGCAATGTGTCATGGCGGCAAGCACGATTGGGCCGACTGGGAAGGCGGCTGGCCGGCCAAGGAATCGGCATTGGGTTGTCTTACCATCGCTCGACACGCGGTCGCCCAGAGTGCCGACGAAGAACCCTGCATCCAAACTTTCCTTAACTGTCAGCAAAGTATCCACCCGATCCGGCGCGATTACTGTGCTGGCGATCACCGGATTCAGCGCATCCAAAAAGCCGGTGATATTTTGGTTGTGCGTTGGGTCCATTAAAACCTTGAGCGGAAAGTTTCGTTGCATCACGCCCAGAGCTCGCAACACCTCGAAGCTACCCAAATGTGAACCCAAAAGGATGCAGCCCTTTCCGGTTTCCGTTCGGCGGTGCAGGATTTCTTTGCCATGAAGGTCCAGGTCAAAACGCTGGAACTCCCCGCGCAACAGGTAAAGGCGATCCAGGATTGTCGCGGCGAAGCAATGAAAATGACGAAACACATGCCACCAGTGAGTCGGGTAGCTGCGGATTTGCTTAAGATATTCGTACGAGGTTCGACGGGCCGCACCCGCAGTAGCTACAAAATAAGCTGTGATCGGGTATAACAGCAGCCCTCCTGCCCAACGTCCGATGCGCGTCGCGATCCACGCCAGTAATCGCAGTGAAGTCAGTGTACCGCGTTCCGGCAACGCCGACCAACGCACTGCCTCCGAGGCTTTCGTCTCCAGAACGTCCGAGGTCATTTGTCAGACGGGACGTTTTGCCCGCAAATTGCGCCAGTAAAAAAGTGTGGATAAATCTCGCGAATGCGATCGATATCGGGCGCAACTTCGACGCGCTGAAAGCCTGCGCGAGTAAACGCGCATCGCCACTGCTCGCTAGTCAAAAAACCTGGATTCGGGCGAACCTCTGGATCTATCTGGACGTTTATAAAACTCTCAAGAATCTGAAACATCAGCTCGGGATAAATTGGTTGATTGACGTAGGGGCGCAGGCATTCGCCGATCACGAGCCAACCATCGCTGGCCAGAGCCAACCGCGCTTCGTTCAAACTAAACAAAAGATCCTTGGAGATATGCATAACATTGACGGCATATACGAGATCGAATTCATCCGGGTTGATGCCCTGAGTGTTCCAAGGCAAATCGAGATTGAGCGCGGCCCATTCGAGCGAAAGGTCAGGATATTGCCTTGCGAGTTTGCGTTGGGCACATCGCAGGAAGAACGCGTTCGGCTCTGTGACAAGGTAACGTTCGACCCGCGGCAAAAGTCCGCGTTCATCGAACAAACGTAGCAAAATCTCACTGGCGCTGCCGGGGCCGGCGCCGATCTCTAAGACCCGAAATGTGCGCTGACGGGAAACGCGCTCGGCGGCAAGTGCCGCGCCAACCCAGTTGTTCACCGCATAGGTTAAATTGTCGTTGTGAAAATAATTTAGCCACAGCGGCACGCCTTGCGGACCGAGCAAATTGCGATCACCGCTTTGCTCGCCGTTAGCGACAACTGGATAGAGGCTCGCCGCGTGATCCAGTAAATCCAAAGTCGCCGCGTTCGCAGGATCGATTTGCAGACCTGCTGCACGCAGGTTTTCGAGATCGGGTTTCCGCAACGTATGTCGCAGATGGTAGAAACGAGTGTTCCCGTCGGTCCGTGCCTCGACGCAATCGATTTCGACCAGACGTTCCAGGATCCAATGTAAGGCGAACTTGAAAGAGGGCTGAAACGAAAGGAGACTACATAACTCGTCGACCGATCGCCATTCGCTGAGGTGATCGATCAGATTCAACCGGCGCGCCAGATCGATAGCGATTTCGACGCTGTAACGCTCCATCAGTTCGATGCTCTGATACAGCCGTTCACTGAAGACTGGCTGTGGATATTCCTTTAGGTATTCAGCCAGGCGCGGATCACTTGGCTGTACCTTAAACGTTTGCGCGTCGGAGAGTGGCGCGTTCATGAAGTCACCTTTGTCCTGCAATAAACTTCAAGTTGGCCCTCAGCTATTACGCGGCCTTCGATGCGACAGCAAAAATTGACTTCACTCGAGTCATCATTGTTCGCAGAAAGGCAGATCGTAAACTGCTGTTCGGGCTTTAGTGGCTGCAGAAACTTAACCGTCCGGATCGCAGTAAGCTCATAGTCTTTCTGCCAATCATGCAACGCTGCGCGAACTTCATCGAGGATCAAGACACCTGGCACGAGAGGGCCGTCTGGGAAATGTCCAGGCAAACTGGGATGATCGGCGGTAATTGCGCAGCGCACTTCAAAAGTCATGTCAGCGAAGTTTTCATCATGCCAGCAGCTCCAGCAACTCAAGCAGCGATTCTTATAAAACTGCGGCCTAATCGTAACCCAGCGTACCTGGAAAATCGGACGCCCGAGTTGTCCCTACCTCTTAACCAGCTTTTCCGCTCGAATGCCAGATGTACGTTTCCTGCCCACGGCTAGGCCAAACCGATCGCAATAGGCTGCAAATCGAGCGGCGCTCTCTGCTTCGTGCACGTCAAATTGTGCAAGATCGTACCGATGAAGCTTGTATCTTTCCTCTGGCTGGCTTGCCAGCGCTCGGCGCATCCGTTGCTCTACCTTCTGGGACAACGACCAACCGAAGTGCGCATAAATACGTCGCACCGCCACAAGGGGGTCGCGACGGATCTCAGCATAATTTACATCGCAAATGCGATTCTCTGTTAATCGATCTCGTTCCTGCAAGAATCCATCCAGCGTTTTCGACCAGTAATCGATCGCCTCGCGGCAAACCGTTTGTGGATCGACCGCATCGCTAAATACGCGGCGAAGAATCGTTATGAGGCTGGATACCGAAGCCATGGCGTCGAGTGGTGCTCGGTGAGTCTGGACGAAAAGCGCATCAGGGTAAACAGCCAGCAGAGTTGCCAAGGCAAACATGTGCGTGGGGGCCTTGAGCACCCAACGCCGCGCATTCCGCCGGACCTGCAGATGCTGAAGGAAACGGCGGTGATATTCGTACGCCGGTCGCAAATCCTGGCGAAAAAACCAGGCCCGATACGAAGGCACATAGTACATTGCATCGAACTGGTCACTCATAAACGTGGGTGCCATGAGACTGACACATTCTTGCGGAAGCCCTGCACCAACCGGGTGGACTTGGCGAAATGTGGGCGCGAGCCAATTGAAGCAATTGCAACTGCTAATCGCGCGTTGAATTCGTCGTCTCTCATTATCGCGAGTAGGTGGGGATGGCGTCATGACTTCCCAGGTGAGGGGAACTCGGTGATCCGGATCTACGGCGAGCAAGGTGTGCAGGAGAGTCGTACCGCTGCGGGGCAAACCAACAATGAAGAGCGGTTGGTGAATTTCCTGCCGCACGATGCTTGGATACGCCTTCCGATCCCGTTGCATGAACAAGCGTGAACACAATGTCCGTATGAGATCGGCCCGCAGGACAATTCTTCCGACCAGATTGAGTTGGGACTCGCGCTGGCAAGAATCGATCAATCGTGAGAGGCCTTCGAAAAAGTCGCCTCCGCCAAAATCAGCAAGGCCGCAACGGCGCTTTGCCGTTTTGATTAAATCAACTCCTCGAATGGGAGCGCGTGGAATTCGGCTTTTGTCCAGTAAGGTGCCACAGCCATTGAGAAGCCGCACGGGTAAGATCGGGCGAGTTTGATCAAGAGTCGTGGTGGAGAAATTCATTCGTGATAAGGATTGTTGTTGTTCTGCCAGATTCGGCAACCGTTGGCTACTAAGACTTTTGGGGCAACATCAGCACAGAAAAGAAACAGGGGGAGCATTCCGGACGGTTACACGGTTCTGATGGTTGCACCGTTCTGATAATCGTTCCATTTTGCTTCTGATGAGAACGGAAAAGGCAACGTTTGGCGCAGGCTGCTTTTGGGGAGTTGAAGAAACTTTCCGCAATTTGAAGGGCGTCTTGTCTACAGCAGTCGGTTATGCCGGCGGAACGAAAGAAAATCCGACCTACGAAGATGTTTGCACCGACAAGACTGGCCATGCCGAAGTCGTAGAAGTTGAATTCGATCCATCACAAATCGCGTACGACGAACTTTTGGACGTTTTCTGGTCGAACCACAATCCCACGACATTGAACCGGCAGGGTCCGGATGTTGGAGCGCAGTATCGCTCAGTGATTTTTTATCATTCGCCCGAGCAAAAGTCGGCGGCGGAAACATCCAGGAAAGAGATCGATATGAGCGGGCGTTTTCGACAGCCAGTGGTAACGCAAATTGAGCCTGCGTCGACGTTCTGGCGCGCAGAAGAATATCATCAGCGTTATCTGCAAAAGCGCGGGCAGTCACATTGCGCCATCTGATTTTAATCGCGAATGGGTAGTCACGTAATTCGAACCAAGAATTTCGCTGACGACGCTGCCCACTTCATTCTTGACCGGGCGCATGAAGCGCTTCGTGAACACAACGAATTCCGGCTTGCACTCTCCGGTGGGAACACTCCCATTCCGATTTATACCCGGCTTGCCGCGATCGGGCATGATCTGCCATGGGACTTGGCCCGAATTACATTCGGAGACGAGCGCTGCGTCCCCCCGGATGATCGACAGAGCAACTTCAGGATGGCCCGGGAAACTCTTCTCGTACCTGCCGCAATTCCTGAAAAATCGATCCTGCGTATGCGCGGTGAAATCGATCCGCAAACCGCGGCGCAGGAATACCAGGATCAACTCGATCTTTTGGCCGCGCAGCGAGGCGAACCGATTTACGAGCATGATTTGATTCTTCTCGGTCTCGGGGACGATGGCCACACGGCTTCGCTTTTTCCTGAAACTGCTGCGTTAGATGAAACGATAGGGCGAGTGGTCGCAAACTTTGTTCCAAAGTTGGATGCCTGGCGATTGACATTCACGTTACGGCTCATCAATCACGCACGGCACATCTGTTTCCTGGTCGGCGCGGCGAAAAACGCCGATTTAATCGAGCGCGTCCTCGAAGGTGACCCGCAATTTCCAGCTTCGCGAGTCAATCCCTCAGCTGGCGATGTGACATGGATTATCGGGGAGTGATTCCCTACGCATCGTGAGTCATCCCGAACGGAGTTGGGGACCTCGCACAGACATGATTGATTCTCACTAGCGCAGACAATCGAAGCTTCGATTGTGAGGTCCTTCGCTTCGCTCAGGATGACAAGCGCTTTAACGCTTTAACTCTTCAACGCTTCAAAAAGCTCAGTACTCTTCGCCCTCGTCTTCCCGTGGCACGATGCGATCGTCCACTGCGTACGCATGAAGCATTACCGCAAAGAGGTAAAAGAAGAAGAGACCGAGACCCCAGCCGGCAGATGCGAACGCCGCCAGCAACACGAAGATCCCGACCGGGATCGCCCCGAACATCCATAGAAACCCCGCAAGCTTGTGTCCCTTGTAAATGTGTCCCAGGCCCGGAATGATACTAAAGATAACTGCGATGGCGTCGCTCGCTTTGCCTTCCGCAGTTTCGGTTGCGCCGCGTGCCCAATCACATCGGTCGCAGTGTTGGGCATCTTTCGGCAGGGGATGTCCGCAATATGGACAGGGCATTTTATCGCCCACGCTTGGTTCCGGCCGAGTGGCGGGTGCATCCGTGTACTCCACACTCATTTCAATTATTGAAGGCAGGCACGCCGAATTCGTCAAGCAAACTTGCAGTTGGCCGCGAGACAACGCTTCGGTAGACTCGATTGCAAAGGATTGAAAGGCGCGCTTCTTCTTTTCCTCGGATTCTCCACGCAGGTTTTAGGCGCGGGGCTGAATTCTTATGCTGATCTGATCGCCAGGGATTCCGGGACAACGCCGCGCGACGGAGTGCGCGTGACTTACCTTGGCACAAATGGTTACCAATTTGAGTTCGACGGGCACGCTCTACTGATCGATCCCTATTTTTCGCGCATTGATCTCTTGAGTATCGGACTTGGTTCGCGTCTTCAGCCTGACCTGCCGCGCGTTGCAGAGGGAATGCGACATCTCGCGCCCAAGGCCGAAGCGATTCTGGTCACTCATGGGCATTTCGATCACCTGCTCGACGTTCCGACTGTCATGTTGAGAATGCACGCTCGTCTCATTGCTTCAGCCTCAGCTGTTCATCTCGCGAAGAGCGTCGGCGCTCAATCCGGCGATGCGGTAACAGCCGGAGATGTGCGGCGGATTGGGCCTTGGAAAATCCACGTGTTGGCTGCCACGCATGATCGCCTACTTGGCAAGGTGCCTTTCGATCAACCTGAAACACACGGTTCCGGCCCGCCTCAGCGTCCGGCTGACTGGATCTGTGGCGAGCCGCTGGCGTTTCTCATCGAAGCTGGCGGGCAGCGCATTTATATCGATTCTGGCGGAACGCCAGCGCTGCTACCGCCCCATGAGCGCGTTGATCTTGCAATTCTGGGCATGGCACTACCAGATTCACGGGCGCGATTGCCCAGTGCGCTCGAACGTTTGCAGCCACGCTATATTTTGCCGAGTCACCAGGACAATTTCTTTCGGCCGCTGGACGCTGGATTTCAATTTGGGCCGCTTACGGATTTCTCGCGCGTGCGTCACGATTGCGAACAAGCCAATCGCGGCCGCTTAATTCTGCTCGATTATTTTCGACCATGGACACTGCCGAAAAAATGACTCGAACGCGCGAACGCTATGGTCTTCTCATTACCGCGCTCGCGCCGGTGGTTCCGCAAATTCTCGGGAGCGCGTTCAACATCTGGTACAACACAACTGTAATTCAGCCGCTACTCGTTTCTCCCGCCTTGAAGCAGCGTTTTTTCGAAACCGTCGTCGCTTACAACTTCGTAGTTTATCCAATCGGCGTTTTCTTGTGGCTCAGCCGAATTTTCTCGTTTCGTGATCTGTTCCACCGTCTTTGCGCGGGATCATCGGTCGATTCTGCGTCACTTGTGACTGCGCGCCGTCGATTGATTCATCTGCCATGGTTTGCTGCGGCAATTTGCGGTGTTGCCTGGTTCTTATGCATTCCCGTTTTTATTGGCGCGCTTCTGCGCGTTCAAAATCCACTTGATCCGCGATTGGTCATGCATCTGCCGGTTTCGTTCTGCGTTTCCGGGTTTATCGCAGTGACACATTCATTTTTTCTGGTCGAACTGGCGAGTTACTGGGGATTGTTTCCCGTCTTCTTTAGAGGCGAACGCGCCGATCTCACGCCGAACGTCTTTACACTTTCATTACGCGGCCGGGGAATGTTGTGGGCCGTGTCCGCGTCGATCTGCCCGATCGCTTCACTTTTACTGCTTATGTTTGCGCCGCGGTCACCGACAATGAATGCAGAGTGGTTTGCCGTTTTTGTAGGTGTCGTCGGTATCGCGTTCGGAATTTTCACGGCATTGATGATGAGCTGGCTGGTGGCAAAACCAATCGATCAACTGCGTGCCGCAGCGGATGCGGTGTCGCGTGGTAGGTTCGATGTCGATCTCCGGGTAGCGCGGGCGGATGAATTTGGCCGGTTGCTCGGAGAATTCGACAACATGGTTCGCGAACTCAGAGAAAAGGAGAAATTACGTCAGAGGTTCGGCTTGCACATCGGCAAGCGCGCAGCCGAACAAATTCTGGCACACGACCCTGGGTTGAGCGGAGTCGAGGAAGAGATCACCGTCATG
>Ga0137418_10004878_pt1 | contig 12298 bp, 10 predicted proteins | sample CZODoug3_1_2_16f_FD_122242 | JGI IMG/M metagenome (GOLD analysis project Ga0137418, IMG submission 122242) | Vadose zone soil fungal communities from Angelo Coast Range Reserve, California, USA - CZODoug3_1_2_16fungal (Hybrid Assembly) | ecosystem: Environmental > Terrestrial > Soil > Vadose... | reverse complement strand
GCCTTCGGGATGCGCTGCGCTTTTCCACCTGCGATAAACGCCACGCGTACACGCGCCGTGACTAAGAGATCGTCTGCGCGCCTGCATTCTTGCAGCAAGGTAACTGACGCGCCTCTCACCTCTTGCGGGAGCGTAACGACGTCAAGCACGTCGTCCAAGACCGCCGGCTTTAGAAAATCGATTGTCATCGAACGTACAACGAAGGTGAAGCCGGGCGCATGGTTCCGCGCTTCTTGGAGCAGCGCGTGCTGATTGGTCCCGAGAAGGCGTAAGTAATTTGTTCTGCCGCGTTCCATGAAGCGCAAAAAATTCGCTGATAAACAATTTGGCCGGAGTCCGTATCTTCAAAATAGACGCGGACCTGCATCTGATGGCGCCCGTCGCGAATTTCGCCGTCGAGAGAGGCTGTCAAAGTGCGATTCCCGTCATTGCGGTTCCGAGAACCAATTGTCTTGCACAGAGGCGCTTTTCTGGGCAAGCGCCAAAAAGCCTTGGGCTTGGATCCTGCAGTCGGCAATTCCAGCGCCCTTTCCGTGTGAATGCGGCACGCACTTTGCCGGGGATCAATAGCGGCGCTATCCACCTTTTGATGAACCATTCGCTACCAGGCGTAAATGCCGGGTACATCACGCAAGACAAGCTGCTTCGTGATCCCCTTGTAAGCAGCAAGAGCGCATATCCACGATTGTTATCGAGAAGGCTGGCGAAAGAGGAACCGATCGCGCATGCGGCTTGTCTCAGTGTCGGCAGCAAAGACGGTGACAACGGAAGAACTCAAACGGACGATGTAGACGGATAATACGAGTCTGTATCGGTCGCTTATGCCAAGGGTACGTGCCTCAAGCTGCGCGAGCCCATCGGCAGCATCGTCGTCGCGCCGCGCTTCAAGGCAGGCGACCCGATCCATTTCGAGGTTCGCGTGCACCTTGCCGCCCTGACCCAGCCCGACCCGGGCAGAGTGTCGGTGGCAGCGTTGGTGCCCAGGGAGGGAATCATACGGAATCACCGACACGACGAACCGCTGTTTGTCCTTAGTGTGGTGGCGTGAGCACCTGCATTGTGGCGCACTCGGCTGCACCGCTTTCGCGAAATCCGTCCTCCGACCCCACGCTCAGAAGCTACGGTTTGCGCGGTGACTTCCGGCCCCGCAACAAACGCGCCCTCAAGTCTGCATTCAATGAGATTCTTCCTTCAAGTATGTTGATGCACAAAAATCCCACTCAACACCCCACTTGCACGATTGGTTACTGTCGATCCCGGAACCGAAATGATCGAGCATGATCTTTTGCTTCTGCATAATCGGAGCGATTGAGCCCACAAGCGCGGCCTAACGCAACCGTCTCGCAATAGAGGGGCGCGGTGCCTCGTCAGACGGCGGGAGACGCGATGCCCATCGGTCCAGTCGCTAATCTAACTCTAGCCAGAATGACCAATGTTCTAGTGGGCATGATCCATCGCGGCCGGCTTGTTCATCATGCGCAACATCGCTTGGCCTCCTGTAGTGAAGAAACGCCAAATCAGCGCGGCCGCGAGAACGAGAAAGGCGATGTTGAGCCAGCTCGTGTAGTCCCAAGTGATGGTGGCATCAACCACGCGCGCGTTGCGCTCGGCCGGGACGAGCCCGAGCGTGCCGAACACAAGTTCGACGATCAGCGCGGCACCGGCCATGGCGGCATAGAACGTCACGAACAGGAAGGCGGCCATCTTCATTCCGTAATACTTGCGATAGATGTTGAGGATCGGGAGAATGATCAGATCGGCAAAGATGAAGGCGATAGCGCCGCCGAAGCTAATGCCGCCGTTCCACAGCACCGCGGCGAGCGGAATATTGCCGACCGAGCATACGAACGAGATCACCGCCACCAGTGGCCCGACGATCGGTCCCCACAGCTTGGCGAGCAATGGGTGGTCGACGACGAAGAACGACTGCCAGAAATCTGCCGGTATCCAGGCCGCGAGCGCACCGGATATCAAAAGGCCCCCTGCGATGTCCATCCAGACCGAAGCCACGTCCATCACGAAATAATGGCTGATCGCGGTAAAACCCGCGTCAGACGTGATCCGCTGCCAAAGCGTGCCGCCTCCCTTTACCGACATATCCATTTCCGCATGGCCTTCCATCCGGCCGGTCAGGCCCTTGTCGGCCTGTTCCTTTGCCTCGCCCAAAAGCTTGCGATTGAGAAGCAGCCGAAAAAGAATAACCAGCAGCGCGACCATGATGGGTGCGCCGACAAATTCGGCCAAGGTGAACTGCCAGCCTAAAAACACCAGCATGATAATGGCAAGCTCGACGACGAGATTGGTGGAGGCCATTTCGAAAGCCATGGCGGCGGTGAAGTCGGCGCCCTTGCGGAACAAAGCGCGCGCGATCGCTACCGCTGCATACGAGCATGACGAGGACGCTGCGCCGAGTGCCAGCGCCTTGGCAATCGTGGCCGGCCGATCGTCAGGCAGCAGCCGGGCCATTTCCTGATGGGAAACCACCGCCTGCACCACGCCCGACAATGTGAAGCCGAGAATCAGCGGCCACAGGATCTGCCATCCCATAGCGAACGCCATGCCGAGTGCGCGCAAGATCTGTTCAGACATGGGTCGCTCCCGTGCTTGCAATAAGCGCGAATAGGTGGGCGAGGTTGCGGCTTAAGACGCCACCGGTTTCACGGACCTCAGCTATCGTCATCTCGGCGAAGCGCTGCCTTCATACATGAACGTCATCGGCTTCGGTCCGGAGATATAACCCGTCTCGATCCGGTCGATGCGAAAACCCGCCGCTTCGATCATCGAGCGGATCGGGCGATTGAGGTGACAACCCCCGCCGAAATATCGCCACGCTGGCGTCAGCCGATCCTGCCAGCGGCGCACAGAGGCGTCAGGCGCCTGGCCGTGTTCGGCGAACAGCAATTTGCCGCTTGGCCGCAGCACGCGTCGCATCTCGGCGAGTGCGACTGCGGCCTGCGGGATCGAGCACAAGGTCCAGGGGGTGACAACGGTATCGACGCTCTGTTGGTTGATCTGGACGGCCGCGGCGGAAGCCTCGAGGAAGTTGACCGGCACGCCGGTCGTGGGTGACGCGCTTTTTGCCATTGCCAGAAGCCGCGGCGCCGGCTCCAGCGCCAAAATCTCGCGCACGGGCGAGCGATAGAACGGCAGGTTCATTCCCGAACCGACGCCGATCTCCAGCACCCTGCCTTCCGCCGCTCCGATCACACGTTCGCGAAACGGCCTAAGCTCTTTGTTGCGCATCGCGAGATTGATGAGTCTGGGTAGGATAAAGTCATCATAGAAGCCCATGGGGCACTCCAGTGCTGACGGCAAATCTGAGCCTGTGACCTTGGCATCGCCGCAGGTAATCAACGCCGTTCCCCGACCAACGGTCCACGATGACGGCGTTATTCAGCATCGTGGTTCGATCATCTTGGTGATTTCCTCGGGCGCCGCGAAAATCACCGCCGCGCGATCGCCGAGCATGCCGGCCGGCATGATGGCAGGCGCGCCGTTTGCCGGCCCGTCCTGGCTGGAGTCGGTCATGAAACGCAGGTTGCGTTCCCAAAACGGCCTAGTCATTCCGTCTGCCGTAGTCACCCGATAGGTATCGTGGTAATAAGTGATCGTCTTGACCTGCTTGCCGGGTTCGAGCCTCTTCAAATTTGGGTCGCGTCCGCCCTCCATCATTCCGCCCATCATCCCGCTCCCATCCCCTTCATCTGCGCCTGCTCGGGCGCAGCACCCGGCTTGGTGGCCTCGCATCCTTGATGCCTTCGAACGGCATGTCATTGTCCGGCACCATGCGCTAAGGATCGGTCAACCAAGCGTCGAGTGCGCGATCACCCAGATAATTCCCGACGATTTTAAAGAATGCTTGGCTCGTTCCGACTATCTTTCCATCGAGTGATGGTGGTGGTGGTGACGATGGTGCCGGCGACGGGGAGCAGCTATGATTTTACGTTCGCGGCGACAGCTGTGATGGTGCGCGTTCTCTGGACCCGCACCTTTCCGGCACCAGCCGCTTCATCTACAACCTTAAACGTGGCACCAGCGTTAGGAATCGGATTTAGCAGATCGGCGTACGATCGAGCATTTAACGCTGCCCTATTTTTCTTGTTCCATGGTGACGGCGACGGCACCGATTGCGGAGAGGCGGACCTTGTTGCCTTCTACGCCCGCGACGAGGCTGCGATCAACGAAGTGGTGATGACCTTTGTGGCTTCCCTCGCCGCTGTCTCTTTTGGTCAACTTGATCCGATTGCCCTCGACCTTATCAACCGTTCCGACATGGACACCGTCCGCGCCGATTACTTCCATGTGTTCCTTGATCTCGGCCATTGGGCAATTTCTCCCGCGTTCTCCATATTTCGACGCAACGCATGACAAACGCCCGAGTTCCGTCGATTATCGAGCGGCGGAGATACCTGGAACAATCGTATAGACGCTAGCCGTTTGCCCCACTGCTCGACGGATTCAGAATTTCCTGAACGAAGCTGACGAAGGTGCGCGCTTTAGTTGTTGCCGTCCGACCAGCCGGGAACACCGCCCAAAGATCGATGTGCGGCAATTCCCAATTTTGAAGGACTGCCTTGACGGTGCCATCTGCGATTTCGGGTGCAAACATCCATTCAGAAGCGATCGCAATGCCGGCGCCGGCGAACACAGCCGCGCGCACGCCCTCGGCAGCGCTGATACGCAAGCGCCCCTCCAGCGTGACCGAAATTTCAACTCCGTCGCGTCGGAAGATCCAAGCCGCGCCGCCGCCTTTTTGAGCGTAGATCACTGCTTGGTGCGCGCTCAGTTCCGCGGGCGCCGTGGGTTCGCTGGCGCGGGCAAAATAGGCCGGCGTTCCGACAACCACGTGCCGGACGCTCGCGATGCGCCGGGCTGTCAAGCTGGAATCGGCAAGCCGTCCCATGCGCAGGCCAACATCGATCCCCTCTTGCACTAGGTCAACGTTGCGATCGTCGAGCACAAAGTCGATCTCGAGACCCGGATGGCGGGCGAGGAACTCCGGCAGGCGCGGCATCAAGTGAATGCGTGCGAAGGTCACTGCCGCCGAGACGCGCAGCTTGCCGGTGAGGCTACTGCCGGCACCACGCGCCGCCAATTCCGCCTCGTCGGCCTCTTCGATCGATCGTCGTGCCCGTTCATAGTAGTTGAGGCCGGCTTCGGTCGCTGTCAGTCCTCGTGTGGTACGCACAAGTAGTTTGACACCGAGCCGCTCCTCCAGTTGTGCCACCAACTTCGACACCGCCGGCTGCCCCACGTGGAGGCGGCGCGCCGCCGCGGAAAATGACCCGGTATCAACCACGAGGACGAACGTCTCCATCGCCACCAGCCGATCCATGCTCATGCTCCGCAGGAATAAATCACTCGGCGTGGAATAAGTGCCACGCCAATATACGGCGTGGCTACTGTCTCTTTCCGAACAGGGCGGAGTCCCAAGACTGGGGCAACCGTGGCAGCGCCGCGGCGAAAATCCGTAGCACGGACCGCGCGGACGAGGAACTTTTGGCAGGTATAAACCTTGCTCCGGTGCGCGGACGAGGAGCTTTTGGCAAGTGCGGATTTGTTCCCGTACCACACCTCGTTCGCGGCTAACGTGAAATCGCGGCTCAGCATTCACAAACACGCTTCCCGTGGGACAATGCCAGCAACAAGCGAAAATCGAAGGAGCTTGTGCATGATCTGGCCTATTCCGAACAGGAATAATCGATAGTCCGCTGCGGGCACTACTCCGTCCGTTGGCGCGTTGTAAGCTTCTATCGAAAACCAATCGCAGGCTCGATCGCACAATGAGAAGTTCACGGTGTGTACGGTCGAGGACCACAACGTCGAAACATTTAAAGGGATCCAAATCAATTCATCTGCGTATGAGCTCAGCCTTGCGAGCAGGCTTGGCGGCGCATCTGCAAATTTGAAACAGGATGGACTTTCACCATGTCCCGCTTCGAAGCCTATCGCGACAGCTTCCACAACGCCCGCCTGGCACGCTCGAAAAGTGGTGTGCTGGAAGTGGCGCTGCACACTGACGGCGGCACCCTCGTCTTTGATGGGCACGCCCATGAACAATTCGTCGATCTCTTTCACGCCATCGGTTCCGACCCTGACAATCGCGTGGTGATTCTGACCGGCACCGGCCTGGCCTTCATGGAGTCTATCAGCCCTGAGGGCTTCGATTTCTTTACCCCGCAAGGCTACGACAAGATCTATCGCGAAGGCAAAAAAGTCCTCATGAACATCCTCGACATCGAAGTGCCGCTCATTGCTGCGGTAAACGGCCCGGTGCGGCTGCACTCCGAATACATCCTGCTCTCCGATATTGTCCTAGCCACGCCTTCGACGGTTTTTCAGGATAAGCCACACTTCGAATTTGGCATCGTGCCCGGTGATGGCGTCCATCTGCTGTGGCAGGAAGTGATCGGCACGGTACGGGGCCGCTACTTCATCCTCACCCGCCAGGAGCTCGATGCCCAGACGGCCAAGGAATGGGGCGCCGTCAACGAAATTGTGCCTGCCGACAAGCTGCTTGCCCGTGCCCGCGAGATTGCCGAAGGGCTCGCCAAGCTGCCGCCGCTCACCACAAGGTACACGCGCATCGCGCTGACCCAGAAACTGCGACGCATCATCGACGAGGGCGTCGGATACGGGCTCGCATTGGAGGGTATTAGCGCCGCCGACGTCGCGAGGGCCAAATGAGCAGGACACCAAAACCTGGGTCCGGCGACGCTGCGACCGATAAAACGTCCAGCGGCACCGCCACCGGCAAGTCACGCATCGAACCCGTGCCCGTGAATCTGACGGTCAACGGCCTAGCTCGCACGATTACGGTTGAGCCGCGCATGACGCTCCTTGATGCGTTGCGCGAAAAGTTGGCGCTGACCGGCACGAAGAAGGCATGCGACCGCGGAGAGTGTGGCGCATGCACAGTGCACGTCGATGGCCGGCGCGTTTTGTCTTGCATGACCCTGGCGGCGATGATGGAAGGCAAGAAGATCAAAACGATCGAAGGACTGGAGGAGAATGGCATGCTCCACCCGCTCCAGTTAGCGTTCATCGAGCACGACGGATTCCAATGCGGTTTCTGCACCTCGGGCCAGATCATGTCCGGGGTCGCCATGATCGAAGAGGCGAAAGCCGGTTGGCCAAGCGCGGCCACGGCGGATTTGGGGCGCCACTTTACGCTAGCGGACCTGTCGCGCGCAGAAATTCGCGAGCGAATGAGCGGAAATCTGTGTCGCTGCGCCTGCTATCCCAACATCGTTGACGCCGTCGTGGAAGCAGTCGCGAGGAGCTGAAATATGCATCCATTTGCGCTTTCGAGAGCTGACGATCCAGCGAAAGCGATCGCAGCCCATGCTCATGACCCTCAGCTCGTCTTCATCGCCGGCGGCACTGACCTTATCGGGCTTATGAAGGACCGTGCAGCGCTTCCCGAGCGTCTTTTGGACATCAATGGCTTGCCGAATATGGCGCGCATCGACGCACTGCCTGAAGGCGGCCTACGCATCGGAGCGCTCGCCAGGATGAGCGACGTGGCCGCCGACACGGAGGTGCGCCGGCGATTCCCTGTCGTTGCCGAGGCTCTGCTGTTCGCCGCATCCGGCCAACTGCGCAACATGGCGTCGATCGGCGGCAACATCATGCAACGCACTCGCTGCGCCTATTTCCGCGACGAGATTGGTTGCCGCTGCAACAAGCGGAACCAGGGCTCCGGCTGTGCGGCGCTCCGCGGCCTCAATCGAAATCACGCGATTTTCGGATGGTCCGAATCCTGTGTGGCGACCAACCCCTCCGATCTGGCGGTCGCGCTTGCAGCTATGGATGCGGTCGTGATCGTGCTGGGAAAAACGGGCGAACGACTAATTCCGTTCACAGATTTCCATCGTCTGCCCGGCAGCACGCCCCAGCGTGACAATGTCCTCGATCGGGGCGATCTGATCGTCGCCATCGAGGTGCCAGCTACCGTGGAGGCCCATGCCTCGCATTATCTGAAGGTCCGCGACCGCGCATCGTATGAGTTCGCGCTCGTCTCGGCAGCGGCTGGGGTCGCAACCGATGGCAGACGCATCCGCTCGGCGCGGATTGCCATGGGCGGCGTTGCGCACAAGCCGTGGCGGCTCACCGCGGCTGAAACCGGGCTGCGCGGAATTTCGCTGGATGACATCGACGGGCTCAGATCGGCGATTGCCGCATCGTTCACCGATGCCCGCCCCCTCGCCCATAATGCCTTCAAAGTCGAGCTGGCGCAGCGCGCTGCCCTTCGTGCATTGCAAACCGCGGGAGCACGCACATGAACGCTGTCGGACAACCGATCTCACGCGTCGACGGCCGGCTCAAGGTGGCCGGAGGTGCACGCTACACGGCAGATATTTCGCTCGGAGGCGTAGCTCATGCCGCAATCGTCTATAGCACGATCGCGAATGGCCGGACCGTGTCGATCGACATCGCTGCCGCCGAAAAGGCTCCGGGCGTGCTTGTCGTGCTCACCCACAAAAACATGCCGCGCATGAACCCGGTTCCTTGGAGCCACCTGCGCCCGCAGGGGCAAACCTACCTGCCTCTTCAGGATGACCAGATTCATTACGCGGGTCAGCCGATTGCGCTGGTGGTTGCCGCCACGCTTGACCAGGCGACCTATGCTGGCACGCTGATCAAAGCCTCGTACGAAACGCACTCGCCTACAGTGTTTGACCTGCGGACGGCCAAGGAGGACGCCATCGAGCCTCCGCAGCGCATGTGGCCGCTCTCGTCGTCGGTCGGGAACGCTGACAAGGCGATCGCCGACGCCGCGGTCACGATCAAGCAGATCTATACGATGCCGGACCGGCATCACAATCCGATGGAGCCGCACGCGACCTTGGCGGTCTGGGATGATGCCGGCACGCTGACGCTATACGACTCCACTCAGATGGTTGTCGGCACGCGAAAGCTCGCTTCAGTTGTGCTCGGTATTCCGGAAGAGAAAATCAATGTCGTGTGCGAGTATCTGGGCGGGGGCTTCGGCGGCAAGTCTTGGTCCTGGCCGCACACGCTGCTGGCCGCGCTCGCCGCGAAGGTGGTGAACCGGCCGGTCCGCCTGCAACTTACCCGTGCCCAGATGTACTCGATGGTGGGCCACCAGGCGGCGACCGTTCAGACGATCGCTCTCGGCGCCGACCGTGACGGGAGGCTGAGCGGCATCCGCCACGACAGTGTCAACCCAACATCGGTATTCGACGACTACGTCGAATATGCCGCCCTGGCCAGCCGCCACCTGTGGCGCGCTAGCGGCGGCATCGCCACGAGCCATAAAGTCGTCCACGTGAACCGCAACTCGCCCGTCGTGTTACGGGCGCCCATGGAGGCACAAGGCCATTTCGCCCTCGAGTGCGCCATGGACGAGCTGGCATGTGCGACTGGTGTCGATCCGGTCGAACTGCGCCTGCGCAACGACACCGAAACCGATCCGTATAGTGGCCGCCCATTCTCTACGCGCGCACTTGGCGAATGTCTGACGAAAGGAGCGGCGCGCTTCGGTTGGGACAAGCGCACGCCGGAGCCTCGGTCGATGCGCGACGGGCGCTACCTCATCGGGCAGGGAGTGGCGGCAGCGATCTACACGCACTGGCGATGGCCGGCAAAGGCGCGGGTGACGCTTAAGAACAACGGCTCGGCGCTTGTCGAAGCCGCCGCGCACGACATCGGCACCGGCACCTACACGGTGATGGCGCAGGTCGCCGCCGACGCGCTCGGCTTGGCACCTGACAGGGTAGCCGTGCGGCTCGGCGACACACGGCTACCGGAGTCACACCCGGCCATCGGATCGTCCACCGTGGCTAACGCAACGGCGGCCGTCATGTTGGCAGCGCGGGCCGCGCGGCAAAGGGCTGTCGAACTGGCGCTTACGGGCCGCGACGCGCCGTTTGACGGTGCGGCGACCGACGACGTGATCATCGCTGATGGCAGGCTCGGGCTGACGAAAGCAAATCTGAACATCACCTATACCGAACTGCTCGCCCGCAACGGGATCTCCAGCCTCGTCGGCGACGGCGACTACAACCCCGTCGAGGAGGTCAACGGTCCAAAGGCAATCTTTAGTTTCTCCGCGGTTTTTGCCGAGGTGCGCGTCGACCCTGACCTCGGGCTCGTGCGTTTGAACCGCTTTGTAGGCGCCTACGACGCCGGCCGGATCATCAATCCGAAAACAGCGCGCAGCCAAGCGATCGGCGGCATCATCTGGGGTGTGGGCCAGGCCCTGCTAGAGCAATCGGAGACCGATCCGGTGTCGGGCCAATACATAAACCGCAACTACTCCGGCTACCTCGTCCCAACCAATGCGGATATTCCGGAGCTCGATGTCATGTTCGTAGGCGGCTTCGATGAAGAAGCGAGCCCGCTGGGTGCCAAGGGTCTGGGTGAATTGACTGCCGTGTCCGTGGCACCTGCCATCGCCAACGCCGTGTATCACGCCACTGGTAAGCGTATTAGAGATCTGCCGGTCACCGTGGAGAAGCTGCTCTGAAGGATGGCGGATGGCGGTATCAAGTTGATTTGAGTTTAGGACGATCGGCGCAGGCATTGCGCAATCTACGCGAAGTCCGGGCAATGCGGCAACAGACGGCATACTCTAGCTGGATTACCGTGCCGCTTGAGTGGCTCGCTTCTTCCGTTGGTCCGATTGGCCTCGGCGAGGACGAGTGGCACCGAGGTTGAACCTGCATCGATTCCAGCTCCAGGTGGCCCATGAATTATGATGCGTATTTCTGCCAGCGACTCAATGAACTGCGTAAGGAGGGCGGGTACAGGTTCTTTGCCGATCTGGAGCGCAAGGTAGGCAGATTTCCTCGCGCTTCGCTCCATTTCCCGCGCGGACAAAAGGAGGTGACGGTCTGGTGTTCGAACGACTATCTTGGAATGGGCCAGCATCCAGTCGTGCTGGCAGCTATGCACGAGGCACTCGACAGCTGCGGGGCGGGTGCCGGCGGTACACGCAATATCTCGGGCACCAACCACCACCATGTCCTCCTCGAACGCGATCTGGCCGATCTTCACCAGAAAGAGGCAGCACTTTTGTTCACTTCCGGCTATGTCTCGAACTGGGCTACGCTTGGCACACTAGCGTCGTGCATGCCGGGTTGCGTCGTGTTTTCTGACCAACTCAATCATGCTTCGATGATCGAAGGTATTCGAGGCAGCCGCGCTCCGGTTAGGATTTTCGCACATAATGATCCTGCCGATCTTGCGCGTAAACTCGCGGAAGTAGACGCTGATGCGCCCAAGATGGTGGCGTTTGAATCGGTCTATTCCATGGACGGGGACATCGCACCGATCGCAGAGCTATGCGATGTTGCCGAAGCATATGGTGCTATGACCTATTTGGACGAGGTGCATGCTGTAGGTCTTTATGGATCGCATGGCGGTGGCGTGGCTGCGCAACAGGGGTTGAGCAATCGGCTGACGGTGATTGAAGGCACGCTGGCTAAGGGCTTTGGGGTCGTCGGCGGCTATATCGCAGGTTCGGCAGCATTGTGCGATTTTGTGCGCAGCTATTCGTCGGGATTTATTTTTACGACGGCCCTGCCGCCACACGTCGCGGCTGGCGCGCGAGCGAGCGTGCGCTATCTCAAATCAAGTTCGATGGAGCGGGAAGCCATGCACAGCCGGGTTGCCTCGCTCAGGAGTCGACTTGATGGCCTTGGCGTACCGCATCTGCGAAATCCTAGTCACATTGTGCCGGTAATGGTGGGAAACGCCGACCTCTGCAGGCAGATCGGCGATGTCCTGCTGAACGAATACGATATCTACATTCAACCCATAAATTACCCGACAGTCCCGCGCGGTACAGAGCGACTTCGTATCACCGCGTCACCTTTTCACTCCGAGGCGGATATCGAATACCTAACTACTGCGCTCGCCGAAATCTGGTCGAGCCCCTTGGTCGAGTATTTCTCTTTTCGCGACGTTCCCGGCACAGGGTTGTGTAGAGAGCGGGCAGCGTTTCGCAGCGTCGGCCTTCCAACGCCTCACGTTGCGGAAACGATCGGCGTCAGTTGAACCATGGGCGGCTTGTTGGAAATTTTCCTCCAACATCGTTTGGAGTCCGTCAACGCTATCCGGCAAGAGCGGGAGGCAGCGAAGGTCTATGGCGGTTGCGGCTGCTACCCGAGAGCCATGACGCTCATCGACCTTGCCAATCCGACCAGATTCCTGTCGCTGACGGCGCGGCTGTTGCCGTATCTCGTGGCGGGAACCACCATCGCGCTCGCAGTCAGGCTCTATCCGTCAGTGACGGCGCCGGATGGTTACCAGCTACGCGCGACCGTCAAAA
>Ga0137418_10004877_pt1 | contig 12299 bp, 11 predicted proteins | sample CZODoug3_1_2_16f_FD_122242 | JGI IMG/M metagenome (GOLD analysis project Ga0137418, IMG submission 122242) | Vadose zone soil fungal communities from Angelo Coast Range Reserve, California, USA - CZODoug3_1_2_16fungal (Hybrid Assembly) | ecosystem: Environmental > Terrestrial > Soil > Vadose... | reverse complement strand
GGGGATCACGCCGGACCGCCGGCTTCAGCTCTTGCTCGTCGCGTTCTGCTTCGGCGCGTTCATCGAGGGCGCGGCGGGGTTTGGGGCTCCAGTCGCGATCGCCGGGGCCTTCATGATCGGCCTCGGATTCAAGCCGTTCCACGCGGCGGCGCTCAACCTCATTGCCAACACGTCGCCGGTGGCGTGGGGTGCCATCGGGACCCCGGTGCACACGCTGGCCGCGGTGTCGGGTCTGCCCGAGTCCGACCTCAGCGCGATGATCGGCCGCATCCTGCCCATCACAGGTATCATCGTCCCCTTCTGGCTGGTGCGTGCGATGGTGGGGTGGGCTGAGACCTTCGAGGTGCTGCCCGCCATCCTGGTGGTCGGGGCGTCGTTCAGCCTGACGCAGTATCTCTGGTCCAATCACGTGGACTCGAACCTCGTCGACATCGCGGGCGGCGTCGTCTCGCTGCTCGCGACGGTCGCCTTCCTCCGGTTCTGGCGGCCCAAGCGCATCTGGCGGTTCGAGGACGAGCGGGCGGCGGCGCCGGTGGGGCAGGGGAGAGGCAATCCCACGGCGCCGCCCAGGTACACGGGCTGGCAGATCGCCAAGGCCTGGATGCCGTTCGCGATCCTGTTGCTCACCGTGGTCGTGTGGGGTCTGCCGGCGATCAAGGGTGCCATGAACAAGGCCACGACGCCGGTCTGGAACGTCCCGCTTCTGCACAACGCCGTGACGCGCGCCGCCCCGGTAGTGACGAAGCTGACGCCGGAGGCGGCGCGGTATGATTTCAATTGGCTTTCGGCTACCGGGACGGGATGCTTCATCGCTGCGATCATCGCGGGTCTCGTGCTTGGCGTGGGGCCGGTCCAACTCGCGAAGATTTTCTGGTACACGCTGAAGCGCATGAAGCTGGCGGTCATCGCCATCTCCTTCATGCTGGGATTAGGGTACACGACGCGCTATTCGGGGCTGGATGCCGTGCTCGGCCTGGCGTTCACGCGGACCGGCTGGCTCTTCCCCTTCTTCGGCACATTCCTGGGCTGGCTCGGCGTAGCGCTCACCGGCAGTGACACCTCGTCCAACGCGCTGTTCGGCAGCCTGCAACGGATCACCGCTCAGCAGCTCAACCTCGACCCGATCCTGATGTGCGCGGCCAACTCGGCCGGCGGCGTGATGGGTAAGATGGTGGACGCGCAATCGATCACGGTGGCGACCTCGGCGACGAATCAGGTGGGCAACGAAGGGATGATCTTCCGGCACGTATTCTGGCATTCGATCGCGCTGGGTGCGATCGTCGGACTGATCGTGTTGCTGTATGCGTACGTCTTCCCGGCCGCCGTGCCGCACGGGCTGACGATCGTGAAATGATGGACCCCCGCATTCTGGATCGGTTTCGGGCCATCGTCGGCAGCGACGGGCTGCTCACGGAGCCGGAGCAGTTGCGCACCTACGAGTGCGACGGCCTGACGAATTTCCGCGTGCTGCCGTCCGCGGTCGTGCTGCCGACCACGACGGAACAGGTCCAGGCCACCGTGCGCGTTTGTCACGAAGCGCACATCCCTTTCGTGGCACGCGGCTCGGGTACCGGCCTCTCCGGCGGCGCGCTGCCGATCGAGCACGGCATCGTCATCAGCCTGGCGCGCATGGTTCGCATTCTGGAGGTCGATATACCGAACGCGCGGGTCGTGGTGGAGCCGGGCGTGCTCAACCTGAGCGTGACCGAGGCGGTTGCGCCGGCCTACTTCTATGCCCCCGATCCTTCCTCGCAGCAGGTGTGCTCGATCGGCGGCAACGTCGCCGAGAATTCCGGGGGCGCCCACTGCCTCAAGTACGGGTTTACCACTACGCACGTCCTCGGTCTCGAGGTGGTGCTTCCGGACGGCTCGCTCGTGCACTTGGGCGGCACGACGCTCGATCGACCGGGATATGATTTGTGCGGTGTGTTCGTCGGGTCCGAAGGCACCCTGGGAATCGCGACGAAGGTGATTCTTCGCGTGGTGCGGCGACCCGCGCTGATCCAGACGCTGCTCGCGGCGTTCAATTCGACCAACGAGGCCGGGGCGGCGGTCAGCGGGATCATCGCCGCCGGCGTCCTGCCCGCGGCAATCGAGATGATGGATAACCTGGCCATCCAGGCGGCCGAAGCGGCGGTGCACGCGAACTATCCGGACTGCGGCGGCTTGCTTCTAGTCGAGCTCGACGGGCCCGCCGCGGAGGTCGCCGCCCTCATGACGCAGGTGCGCGCGATGTGCACGTCCTGCGGCGCCTGGGAAATTCGCGTGGCGCAGTCCGAGGAGGAGCGCGCCGCGGTCTGGAAAGGCCGCAAGGCTGCCTTCGCCGCCATGGGTCGGATCTCGCCGAACTACATCGTGCAAGACGGCGTCATCCCGCGCACGGCCCTGCCCGAGGTGATGAGCGAGATCGAGCGGTTGAGCCGCGAGGCCGGGCTCCGCGTGGCGAACGTGTTCCACGCGGGCGACGGCAACCTGCACCCCCTCGTGCTGTACGACGTCCGCATCGCAGGGCAGGAGCGGCGCGCCGAGCGGCTGGCCTTCAGCATCCTCGAGCTGTGCGTCAAGGCCGGCGGCTCGATCACGGGCGAGCACGGCGTCGGTGAGGAAAAGAAGGCGTTCATGCCCGTCATGTTCGCCGAGCCGGACCTCGACACCATGCAGCGGGTGCGCTGCGCCTTCGATCCCGAGCGGTTGTCGAATCCCACCAAGGTGTTCCCGCGGCCCCGCCTGTGCGCGGAAAAACCGGGTCCCTACCAGCCGCATCCGCTCGAGGCGGCGGGGATCGCGCAGCTCTTCTGACGCGTGGCCCGCCGCGCGTCGTCGAGCCCGGCAGCGTGGACGATGTGGCGACGCTGCTGCGGGACGCGAGCCGCGACGGTCAGGCCGTGATTCCCTCGGGCGGCGGGACGAAGCTCGACTGGGGCCGGCCGCCGCGACGTGCCGACCTCGTGCTGTCCACGGCGCGGCTCGACCGAGTGCTGGAGCATGCCTGGGCCGACATGACGGCGACGGTCGAGGCCGGCTGCACGGTCGCGCGGTTGCAGCATTCCCTGGCCGAGCACGGGCAGCGGCTCGCGTGCGACCCGCTCTGGCCCGAGCGCGCGACCATCGGCGGGATCCTCGCCACCAACGACAACGGGACGCTGCGCGCGCGGTTCGGCGGGCTGCGTGACTTGATCATCGGGGTCACGCTCGTGCTGGCCGACGGTACCGTGGCGAAGAGCGGTGGCAAGGTGGTGAAGAACGTGGCCGGCTACGACCTGCCGAAGCTCGCGACCGGATCGTTTGGAACGCTCGCGATGATCACGCAGGCGGTGTTCCGGCTGCACCCCCTTCCCCACGAGACCCGCACGCTCACGTTCGCCGCTACGCGCCTGGAGCCGCTGTGCGAGCTGGCGCTCGCCATCCAGGGCTCGCAGCTCGCCTTCGTGTCGCTGCAAGTCCGGGCCGACGGAGCGGCCGAGCCGGCGCTCGACGTGCGGTTCGAGGGGACGCGGGCGGGGCTGGACTCGCAGCAGGACGAGCTGCTGCGGCTCGCCGCGAACCTGACGCGAGTCGACCCTCCCGCAGCGGTGTGGCGGATCCGTGAGGAGCTGTGGCAGGGCACGGAGCCGGCGGTCACAGGGACATTCAGCGTGCTGCCGACCGAGCTCCAAGCGCTCTGTGCGCAGCTCGACGAGGTCGGCACGGCACCTGCGCTCGGTTGGCGGGTGGTGGCACAGGGCGTTGGAGTCGGGCACTTCCGGTTGGAAGGCGCCACGTCTGACGCGCTGGTCGCGGCGTTGCAGCGGCTGCGCGCGGCGGCGGAACGGCGAGGCGGCACGCTCGTGGTGCTGGTGGGCCCGGAGGACCTGAAGGCGCGGCTCGACGTGTGGGGCTCGCCGGGCGACGCGCTGCCGCTGTTCCAACGCGTCAAGCAACAACTCGACCCCCAAGGGACCCTCTCCCCCGGCCGGTTCGTCGGAGGTCTGTGATGTCGCCGGTATCGATCTTCGACGAGCATCACCCGCCCGCGGCGGCACTGATCGACCAGTGTGTGCACTGCGGCTTCTGCCTCCCCACCTGCCCGACCTACTTCACCTGGCGTGAGGAAATGGATTCCCCGCGCGGGCGCATCTACTTGATGAAGCTCGGCACCGAAGGCAACGCGCAGATGACCGATACCTTCGTCGGCCATTTCGACCATTGCCTCGGCTGCATGGCGTGTCTCACTGCGTGCCCATCGGGCGTGCAGTACGACAAGCTGATCGAAGCGACCCGCGCGCAGATCGAGCGTCATTACTCGCGCTCGTTCGCCGATCGCCTGTTCCGCCGGATGATCTTCGCGCTGTTTCCATATCCGGGGCGGCTGCGCGCCCTGACCGTGCCGCTCTGGCTGTACCAGCGCTCGGGCCTGCGCGCGCTGGCGCATCGCCTCGGACTGCTGGCGCTGCTCCCGAGTCGGCTCGCTGCCATGGAGTCGCTGCTTCCCGAGCTGACGCTGGGGCGGGGCACGCGCCTGCCGCCGCGCGTTCCGGCGCAGGGCACGCCCCGCCGTCGCGTGGGCGTGTTACTGGGCTGCGTACAGCGCGTCTTGTTTGCCGAGGTGAACGCGGCGACCGCGCGTGTGCTCGCCGCGGAAGGCTGCGAAGTCATCGTCCCTCCCGGGCAGGGCTGCTGCGGCGCGCTGATGGTGCATGCGGGCATGGAACAGCAGGCGCTCGATGCGGCACGTCGGCTGATCGACGCGTTCGCGGGCGCCGAGGTGGATACCATAGTGACCAACGCCGCCGGCTGCGGCTCCACTATGAAGGAATACGCCCACTTGCTGCGGGATGATCCGCAATACGCGCAGCGAGCTCGAACGCTCGGCGCCAAGTGTCGCGACGTCTCCGAGGTGCTCGCTGAGCTCGAGCCCCGGGCGCCGCGCCATCCGCTGCGGGCGCCGCTGCGCGTAGCGTATCACGACGCCTGCCACTTACAGCACGCGCAGAACGTACGCCTGCAACCCCGCCGCCTGCTCAGTGGCATTCCCGGGCTCGAGCTGGTGGAGATCGCGGACGCCGCGCTGTGCTGCGGCTCCGCGGGGATCTTCAATTTGATCGAGCCGCGCGCGGCCGCGGACCTGGGCGATCGCAAAGTCCGGGCCTGCCTCGCGACCGATCCCGACGTGATCGTCTCCGGGAATCCGGGCTGCCTGCTGCAGCTCCGCGCCGGCCTGGCACGGGTGGGGCGTACGATACCGGTTTTGCACACGATCCAACTACTCGACTATTCGCTGCGGGGGATGACGCACAACGTAGTAGGGGCGCAGCATGCTGCGCCCCTACGGTAGACCCTACATACCTACGGAAGACTCTGTGTTACCCTCTGGCGCCGGCGCGCACCTCCGCCGGCTGCCAGATGCTGATCTTGCGTGTCTCGGGCATCAAGAACAGGCCGAGCAGGAACGCCACTGCCGGCACCGCGATGGGGTAGACCAGGGCGTGGCCCAGGCTCTGCGACATGGATAGCCCCGCGTTCTGCGCGGTCACGTACGCCGCGGTCGTGATGACCGGCACCAGTCCGCCGCCCCAGCCGTTGCCGATGTGATAGGGCACGGACACCGAGGAGTACCGGATGCGCGCCGGAAAGTATTCGGCGAGGAACGCGCCGATCGGGCCGTACACCATCCCCACGTAGCTGACCATGATCGCGACGATCAAGATCGCCACCGGATAGTTGATGTTGGCCGGGTTGGCGGCGTTGCCCAACGCCATATAGAGCGGGTAGTACGTGACGGCCGCGAGGAAGAAGCCACCGAGGATGATCGGCTTCCGGCCGATGCGGTCCGAGAGCCAGCCGAAGAAGATGAGCGACGGCGTGGCGAGCAGCAGCGCGGCACCCGTGATGAGGGCCGGGTGCAGCACGTCCGGCTTCTGCACCTGCTGGATGAAATACAGCGCCCAGAACTGGCCGCTGTACCACACCACCCCCTCGCCGATCACCACGATGCTCGCGATGAGTACGTATCTGATGTTCTGACTCCAGAACGCCTCGCGCCACGGATTGCTCGACGTCTGCCCCTTGGCCTTGATGGCCTGGAAGATCGGCGTCTCCTGGAGCTGCAGTCGGATGTAGATGGCGATCGCGACCATGAGCAGCGAGAGCAGGAACGGGATGCGCCATCCCCATGCGTTGAACGCTTCGGTCCCCAATATCTCACGCGTGGCGATGATGACGAGCAGGGACACGACGATTCCGAGCGTCGGCGAGGTTTGGAGCCAGCCGGTGTAGTAGCCCCGTTTCTCATCCGGCGCGTGCTCCGCGACATAGGTGATCGCGCCGCCGTACTCGCCGCCCAGGCACAGCCCCTGGATCAGGCGCAGGAACAAGAGGATGAAGCCCGCCGCCGCGCCGATCTTGGCGTAGCTCGGGACGATGCCGATGAGCGCCGTGGACACTCCCATGCCGCTCAAGGTGATGAGGAAGGTGTACTTGCGGCCCACGATGTCGCCGACGCGGCCGAACACGAAGGCCCCGAGCGGCCGGATCAGGAACCCGGCGGTGAACGTCCCTACGGTGCGGATGAGCGCGCCTCCACCGGGACCCTGCTCGAAGAACTTGACCGACAGGAGGGCGGCGAGGCTCCCGAAGATGTAGAAGTCGTACCACTCGATCACGTTGCCAACTGCCGCCGCGATGACGACGCGACGCAGTTCCTTCATGGACAGCGCAGGAGCGGTCATAACTCCCTCGGGCGGGTGGTGGGAGGCTTGAGTTTCCGGCTGGAACTACACCTTGTCAAGTACGGATCAGTGACCTAGCGGGGCGGGCCGTGCGCGTACTTGAGCGCCGCCTCCGTGCGGTTCTTCACGCCCAGCTTCGAGAAGAGATGCTGCACATGGAACTTGACGGTGTTGTCCGAGAGGCCGAGCCGCTGCGCGATCTGGGGGTTGGTGAGCCCCGCGGCGACCAGGCGCCAGACCTCGCGCTCGCGCGGCGTCAGGTCGCCGGGGGCACTCGTGGCCCGGCCTTCGATCCACCGCCGAGCCGCCTGCGGGAAGACGAGCTGACCCCCGTGCACCTGTCGGATGGCCGTGAGGGTCTGCTGTGGCGACTCGGTCTTCAAGGCCAGGCCGTCCGCCCCCGCGTCGAGCGCCGAGCGCATCGAGTCGCCGTCGTTGTACGCGGTCAGGACCAGCACCTTGGGTGCGGACGGACGCTCTCGCAGCGCGGCGATGACCTCCGTGCCCTTGATGGTCGTCAGCTCGAGGTCGAGCACCACCACATCGGGCTTGTGCTGCTGCACGAGCTTCAGCACCTCGGTGCCATCGGTGGTCCAGGCGGCGACCTTGATGTCGGGCTCGCCGTCGAGCAGGGCCCGCAGCCCCTCGAGCACGATGGCGTGGTCATCCGCCAGCAGGACGCGGATCACGGGGCGCGCGTCACTCCGCCGGCAGGGTGACGGTCAACGACGTGCCGCGACCGGGGGCGCTGTCGATCGCGAACGATCCGCCCAGCATTGCCACGCGATCCTGGATGCCGCGCAACCCGAAATGCCCGCCCTCCACACCGACGTCCGCTTCGCTCGCCAGCACCCGCTGGGGGTCGAAGCCCCTGCCGTCGTCGGAGACCGTCAGGGCGATGGCGCCGCCGCGCCGATCGACCGTCAGCCGCTGGCGCGATGCCCCGGAGTGGCGGTGGCCGTTGGCCAGGGCCTCCTGCAGGATCCGATAGATCGCGATCTTGGTCGGGAGCGCGCAGTCGCCGAGGTCGGTCGGGAGGTCGAGCTCGATCCCCTGGTCGGTGAGCGTCTCGTGCTGCACGGCCAGCCCTTCGACGATCTCGCCCAAGGCACGCCGCTCGAACCCAGGCGGCCGAAACGCCCCGATGAAATTGCGGATTTCGCCGAGGGCGCGCTCCAGCAACTGCACCGCCTGTGTAGCACGCTGCTGCGCCGCGGGATCGCCGGCGAGCGAGCGTTCCAGCACCTGGAGTTGGGACAGGGCCGCGAAGATATCCTGCACCGGCCCGTCGTGCATGTCGAGCACGATCCGCTGCAGTTCCCGCTCGCTCGTTGCCAGGAGACGCCGCGAGGCGGCCCGGGCCTCAGCGTCCCGGGGGGCCGTCACGGTCCACCACGTACGCCTCCATCGCGAAGTACTCGGGCAGCCCCAGCCGGTCTGCCCGCGCCGCCGTCTCGACGTTCCGGGCCTCGACCCGCTGCCAGAACTCCCGGTCGTCGTGCCCCCCGGGGAACGGCGCCGTGTCCTTTTGGGATTGGTGCTTGAAGATGGCGAAGATCTTGGCCCGCAGCTCGTCCTGCGAGAGCGGCACCAGCACGTCGGCCTGCGTGATGGGCCACTCCTGCCAGGCGCCGCGGTACAACCAGACTTGAGGCTGCGTCGCGGTGTAGCCTTCGAGCGCCCGCTCCACCGCCGCCTTGCACATCCGGTGCGTGCCGTGCGGATCGGACAGATCGCCTGCGACGAACACGAGGTCGGGTCGCACTTCCTCGAGCAGCGCGCGCACCAGGGCGACGTCCTCATCCCCGATCGGGTGCTTGCGGACTTCGCCGGTGCGGTAGAACGGCAGATTGAGGAACCGGGCGGCGCCACGCGGCAGTCCCACGGACTCGAGGGCCGAGATCGCTTCCGCCTCCCGGATCATCCGCTTCAAGTCCTGCACGACGGGCAGGTCGATGCCTCCCGGTCCTTTGCGCTCGAAGCTCGCCTCGACCGCGTCGCGCACCCGTCGCACCGCCGCGCGGTCGATCCCGAGCGTTTCGGCCGCGCGCTCCACGAAGTCCAGCTGCCGCTGCACGTCGTGATCGAACACGGCGATGTTGCCGCTCGTCATATAGGCGACCGCGATTGCGTTTTCGTTCTCCCACAGCTTGCGCAGGATCCCGCCCATCGAGATGACGTCGTCGTCCGGATGCGGCGAGAAGACGAGGATGCGCTGGCGCGACGGCAGCTTGCGGCGACCCCGGATCTTGTCCCGCAGGCGGTTGAACACGATCCCGTTGACCGGTCCCGGGGCTCCGTATTTCGCGAGCAATGGGCTCAGGTGGTTCTCCGAGTAGTCACGGGCGGTGAGTTTCAGGACCGCTTTGCCGGCCTGCTCGGCGAGCCACACGACGGCGCGCTCGGTCATCGCCGCCGTCCACTCGATGTTCTGGAGCACCCAGGGCGTCTTGATGCGCGTCAGCTCGCCGGCCGCCGCGAGATCGAGGTAGACGGTGGCGTTGGCGTGCCGCTGCAGGAACGTCGCGGCGACGTCGGGCTCGACCTCACCCTGGACGGCGCGCTGCACGATCGCCGCCTTGTGCTCGCCGGTCGCGATCAGCGCGATCTCGCGCGCCTCGAGGATCGTCGCGACCCCCATCGTGATCGCCTCGCGCGGCACGTTGTCTTCGCCGAAGAAGTCGGCGGCCGCATCCTTGCGGGTGATCGTGTCGAGGGTGACGAGCCGCGTGCGTGAATCGGCCGACGATCCGGGTTCGTTGAAGCCGATGTGGCCGCTCTTGCCGATGCCGAGCAGCTGGAAGTCGATGCCGCCCACGTCGGCGATGGCGCGCTCGAAGGCGGCGCAATGCTCGGCGAGGCGCTCGCGCGGCACGCTGCCGTCCGGGATGTGGACGTTCGCCGCGACGATGTTCACGTGGGCGAAGAGGTTCTCCCACATGTAGCGCCGGTAGCTGTGCGGCCGGTCCGCCGCCATCGGGTAGTACTCGTCGAGGTTGAACGTGACGACCCGCGAGAAGTCGAGACCGCCGGCCTGGTGGCGGCGAATCAGCTCGCGGTACACGCCGATCGGCGTGCTCCCCGTCGCGAGCCCCAGCACGGCGCGCCCCTTGGCGGCCGTTTCGCGGTTGATCACGTCGACGATGCGATCGGCCAGCAATCCCACGAGATCGTCGTGATCCGGCACGACGACGGTCCGGATGCGTTCCCGGTCGCGAGAGCTCTCGATCGCCGTCGGGGCGTGGGACGCGGTTGTCGTCAGACCTTCACCTCGATCGTCGCGCCGCGCTTGTACCGGACGTAGAGCCACGCCATCGGGATGACGAGCATGCCGGCCGCCAGCACCGTCAGCCCCAGCAACGCCGCCGAGAGCACGACGGCGTCCTGCGACGTCTTCGCCGCCTTGAACATCGCGGAGTCTTGCTTGGCGAGGAGCACGATCATCGCCTGACGCGCGGTCGTTCCGACGCTGGGATCGGTGCGCGTCAGGCCCTCGAGCACCTGTTGCACGCGCTCCTGATCGTTGGCGTCGGTCATGTTCGTGCCGAGCCGGGCCAGCTGCTCACGCAGGGCGCGCCCGATGCTGTCGCGCTGGGCCAGCGCCTCGGGGCGCTTGTACGCGGGGTCGGTGCTCGTCACCATCTCGCGCCACACCTCGAGGCCGGCATTGTAGCGGTGCAGGGTCTCGACCGTGCGTGCGCCGCTCTCGACCGTCTCGGCGGCGCTGCGCAGGGAGGTGATCAACCAGACCCCGATCACGAGCGCCACCACGAGCGTGACGGCGCTGATCGAGACGGCGATACCGGGGCGGATGAAGGTGTAATCCTTCATCGCGATGGCGAACGAGGACCGGCCCACGGAGGGGCGCGGCGGAAGCGGTGGCGGCGTGGTCATGGGGCCCACGCTAGTCGGGGTCCCGGGGGGTGTCAATACGAGGTCGTCGGCTCTTGCCGCGGCTCGGATCCGGCTGCTACGTAGTGTGGCACACCACAGGGAGGACCTATGCCCCGGCGGATCGATCTGATCACGGGAACGCTCCTCGCCCTCACCCTCGTCGCCTGCGGCGGTGGCAGCGGGCCTGTCCAGGACCGGGTGAGCGAGGCGAATGTCCGGGCGCGCATCCAGGGCTGGGTGAAGGCCTGGAACGCCCACAACGCCGATTCGCTCGCGCCGTTCTACACTCGGAAGGACTATCTCACCGTCGTGTGGCCGACCGGCGCCCGCACGCAGGGCTGAACCCAGGAATCGCAGCTGCAGCGCAGCTTCCTGCCCACGGTAACGATGACGAATCTCGCCGCGCAGGCCCCGGACGTCGTCCTGATGCGAAAGGACCTCGCCCTGGTCACGTTCCCCTTTACGCTCGATCTGTCCGCCGGCGGCTCCCGCCAGATCGGTCCCGGTGAAGGGACGATGCTATGGCAGAATGAGGGTGGGGCGTGGCGGATCGTCGCGGCGCACCTCACGTACACCAGGGCCGTCGAAGCGCAGGTTACCCAGCAGCGCCGATGAGTCCCGGGAGGTCGAGCGGCCCCGTGCGCATCGCGATGCCGCCATCGCTCGACCGGGGCCATTCGCTCTCGGGCCGATCGCGGTACAGCTCGATCCCGTTACCGTCGGGGTCGCGCAGGTACACGGCCTCGCTCACGCCATGATCTGAGGCGCCCTCGAGCGCGATGCCATGCTCGAGCACCCGGCGCACCGCGACCGCGAGGGCCGCGCGGTCGGGATACAGGATGGCGAAGTGGTACAGGCCGGTCGACCCGGCGGCCGGGCGCGGCGCGCCGCGACCCGCCCAGGTATTGAGCCCGATGTGGTGGTGGTAGCCACCCGCCGAGACGAACACGGCGTCGCGTCCGTACGTCGCCGTGACCTCGAAGCCGAGGACGTCGCGATAAAAGGCGAGCGCACGATCCAGGTCGGAAACGGTGAGATGGACGTGACCAATGCGGGCTTTGGGATCGATTGTCATGCTATCTAAACACATTCTAGTTCCCAGTTGTCTCTGGTTACATTCCAGCCCATGAATACGCCTCCCAAGATGCCGGCGCCCATCAACGAGCCCGTGCTCTCCTACGCTCCCGGCACACGCGAGCGCGCCGAGCTGAAGCAGACGTTGAAGGACATGGCCGGACGCCCGATCGAGATTCCCGTCGTGATCGGCGGCAAGGAGATCCGCACCGGCCGCACCGTCGATGCCGTGATGCCGCACTGCCACCGGCACGTACTCGCCAAGGTGCATCAGGCGGGTCCCGGCGAAGTGGCGGGTGCCGTGGCCGCCGCGCGCGCCGCGTGGCGTGAATGGTCGAACACGAGCCTCACCGACCGTGCCGCCGTCTTCCTCAAGGCCGCGGACCTGCTCGCCACGCGCCGCCGCGCCGCCGTGAACGCCGCGACGATGCTGGGGCAGAGCAAGACGGCGCATCAGGCCGAGATCGACGCCGCCTGCGAGCTGATCGACTTCTGGCGGTTCAACGTTCAGTTTGCCGAGCGCATCCACGCCGAGCAGCCCGTCTCCTCACCCGGCATGTGGAATGCGCTCGACTACCGGGCCCTCGAAGGGTTCGTGTACGCGATCTCGCCGTTCAACTTCAC
>Ga0137418_10004875_pt1 | contig 12299 bp, 13 predicted proteins | sample CZODoug3_1_2_16f_FD_122242 | JGI IMG/M metagenome (GOLD analysis project Ga0137418, IMG submission 122242) | Vadose zone soil fungal communities from Angelo Coast Range Reserve, California, USA - CZODoug3_1_2_16fungal (Hybrid Assembly) | ecosystem: Environmental > Terrestrial > Soil > Vadose... | reverse complement strand
GAGCGCCGCGGGCTCGATCGAGCGCGGCTCGAGGCCGAAAACCCCAGCGGCCGCGCGAGCGACAATGTCTCCCACTTCGCGCACTCCGATCGCGCGTCCCAGCTCGCGCTTCATCATTCAAATCAAAGAGGTCCACGACAACGTGAACGTGGACGATGCGAAATTCGCCCGACCGGCGGCGCAATCGCCATCGACGCCACCTTCACCTTAGCGCAGGGTTTTTCTTTTGCTCAGCACGCAAGCGGGACCTGATGCACCCGACCATCGGATGAGAATCGCGGTGCTGGTTCTTGCCGCCATGCTGCATCGCAGCTTCGCCGCGCTCATGAAACGCACGTCCGGTTGGCAGGAAAAAGGAGCAAGCCGTCGGACAATTGCCTACCGCTGGTCGGCGTTTCACCGGAGTGCAAGGCTACGCACTGGCTGCTGATCGCAGTTCTCCTGACTGCTTTGCCGGAGCCAAAGCGATCAGGGCGACACCGATGATAATGAGCACAGCTACGCCCACCAGTTCTCCGCGTGGGATCAGACTGCGGAATGCCTGCACTGCCATCAGTGCGGCGTGGGCGAAGCTCGACCATGCCGTGAAAGCAATCAGGCTGCGATTCGCCGATGGGTTACGGGCTGCCAGCAGCAAGAAAATGCCGAGTGTGACATAAAGGCTAAGCATCATCGCCAACGCGGGCTCTTGCCTCACAAACATAACCAAGGGATAAACTAAAGCCACAAAGATCAGTCCCACCAACACCAAAGCAATCTTCAGCGCCCGTTCTCGAATCATTGCTCCCCTCCCGTTAGAAAAACTGGACGAATGCAGACCACCTGTGGCTACTTTCCAAGTCTCTCGACGCTGCACTAAAACAGGATAGACGGCAAGTATGCACCAGCAGGTTCGTTTGTAGAGCCCCACCGTCATTAACATCATCGGCTGAACAAGATGAAGTCCACTCTCAAGACACCAGCGAAAATAGTCCTGCGTTGCGAGTTGGGACAAGAATTCTCGGCCCCTGAAACTCGGTGGCTGCGGCAAGCCTCCAGCTTAGGAACGGCAGCCAATCAGGTTCTTGCGGGCACCGTTGCCGCTCCCTTCAATTTACTTAGGCACCAGCAAGCGGCAACATGTTCCAGAATCACCGAGAGCTTACATGCCAGTTCAGCAGACTCAAGAGAGGCCTCGCTGAGCGCGATGGCAGTAAGCGTCGAGTACAGAGCTATGGGTGATCTCATTTTTGTAGAGGAGCAACGACCGCCACATCGAATTTCGAATAATACTTCGTCACGTCCTTCGCCCCGTATTTCTTCCGAAACCTCTCGATCACAGACTTCACCGTCTTGGCAGCAACAATGGGAACGGCTCGGAACTGCGCCTCCACCCCTCGCGCATCAATCCTAATCGACGGGTTCTTGAGCACGTTTTTGTACCACTGCGTGTCTGAACCCTGAACAGGCAAGAGGTATACCTTCTCGCCTTCCAGCACAAACCACACCGGGATGGAGATCGTCCGCCCGGACTTCCTCCCGATCAAGCTGATCTTGATCTGGCGGCAGCGAGTGAGGCGGTCTTTGAGAGTTTCCTTTGAGCTTGGCACCTGCATCTCCACTAACACCACCTGTCCGGAGTTCTGCGCCATGCAGCTCCGCGCATTTCGCCTACGCCGTTAACCGATCCCCAAACTCATCGGCCACGGATGCGGCAGCAGCAAGAACAGCAAAAGCGCCCGACGAGCGCCATATTTTTCGTGAAATTGATCATGTCGATTTGCTTCATTTGCGCGTCGTCCACCTTCCAGTAGTTATGCATCTGGAACTCTGGAACGACACGCCCAGCAGGAAGATAATCAGCAGAATGATCCCGGTCATAGGATAGACTCCCAGCGACAGGTTGAGACCACCCAGCAGCAGGATGACCCCGGTTCCTGCCACTGCCAGCTTGGGAGACGGCGTTCCCTTCGCTTTCGCGTCTCGCTCATGTAGTTGAGGTTCTTGAAGTGGTTGAAACTGGCCATCGACCAATACCCGCCAAAAATGATCCTTTCAATCGGGAAAGCGATGTTCATATCGATTCCTCTCTTTCGGCACTTTTTGGACGATCACACGCTCACAAACGCCAACTCACGTCACTGTTCCGGCAAAAGCAGCAGGATCCGAGCATCGCAATTGTACAATTTGGTAGCACGAAAGTCGCAAAATGGCAGATGATCTCAAGCATGCGGTTGCTTGGAAAAGCCTCGCGATCAGGGCACGGATTATTGCGCTCTCTGGCACACTGCCGAAGGCTGGCTGCTGAAAGGCACGGTCGTCGGAGTCTTGAAAGATCAGAGCCAGGATGCTGGCAAACTACGAAATCCACTGTGACAACAACTGGCTAACCCACAGTGTTCGAGTGGAGCGCACCATCGGAAAAGAACGAAGACACTCAGCCTGAGTGTGGAGAGTCATGCCCTGTGGCGAAGCTCGGGGCAGGAGGTGCCCGCGATACACCGGCCCCGACGTTGACCTCGCGGTCACGCCTGCGACTAACACCCTCCTCATCAGGCGTCTTGACCTCAGCATCGGGAGAGTGAGTCGGTCATTGCCGGCTTGGGTCAAATTCCCCGAGCTTACGGGTGAGCCGCTATCCCAACGCTACACGCGGCTTGCAAAAAACACCTATCGCCATGAAAGCGACACAGGGTTTTCAGCTGAGATGGGCGTCGATGATCTTGGTTTGGTGACCACCTACCCCGGTGGTTGGAGCGCATCGCCGAGCTGTAGCCTAGATTCGTGAAGGTCTATTTCTCCCAGCCCCACTCTGTTACGCTGGTCAGCCCTTAAGGTCTTCTGGCGAAGCGTGCACGCGCCGAGCCTCATGAGTGACTGGCATGCCGGATTTTGCCCAATGTCGAGCCAGCGAGAGCAGCTGACCCAAGAATCTCGCGATTTCCTGCCAGCCCTTCAACCGTTCGGATTCAGTCTTGTGCTTCGCCATCGCGACCAAAGATCCTCATCACGTCCTAAGCATGAATCGCTCTAACATCCAGATACTCCGCTTCGATTCTCGTGCGGCCATCGCTGGCGGTATTGTGCTCGGCCCACAATGACTCCAATCGGGAAGCCAAGTCCGATTGACCTTGTTTGTCGAGTCTTGAGAACGTTGCCTGCGTAGGGCCGAAGTATTGTCGGAAGAATCCCACCACTTCTTTTGGACTGAAGGGGTAATCAAACACCGCCTTGTGCGGAGTTAGGCTCAGCTTCGATGTTCCATTGGCAAACCGCTGACGAACCACCTGTTCATTCCCCCAGAGCGTCGGGGCGGGGAGCCCTGCGGGAGGCGGCACCATTTCCGCGGTGATTTGAAACGATTTGCCGACAAATCCTTCCGGAGTCCAGTTCGCCATCGCGATGAGTCCTCCGGGTCTGCACACCCGGATCAATTCGGCAGCCACGCGCTTCGGGCGGGGTGCGAACATAGCCCCAAACATCGTCAGCACGACATCGAATTCATCGTCACCGACCGGAAGCTGCTCAGCGTCACCTTCCTGAAAGCGTATCTCCAAGTGTTCTGCTGCCGCACGAGTTCTCGCCTGCTCAAGCAGATTGGGTGCAATGTCTACACCCGTGACCAAGCCACCTGCTCGTGCAGCCGGGATTGCAGTGTTACCAGTGCCACAGGCAACATCGAGAACCCGAGTGCCGGGCAGGATCGGGGTTCGTGCGACAAACTCTTCTCCAGCTTTGACAGTAAAGTTCGCGATCTGGCCGAAATCACCAGCCATCCAGCTTGCCTTCAAGTTCGATTTCAGTTGGGCAAAATCGGGAGACGCTGACTGCATGCAGACACCCCAAGACGGACATTTAAATTATGCCATGCCTCTACACGTGGCAGGGGTGGGTTCAGCCAATTTATACTGATTCTATTGTCCCTCTTGCACTTCCAGCCAATGCCGCCCACCCACACTCGCGAGCCGTTTTCCCATACCGATTGGATTCGTGAGGAAAAATGTGATGGATGCCGCTCACACAAATGAAAATGGGCTGGTGACGACGCGCCGCTCAGCCGGAACCGGGGCCCGGTAGCATGAAACGAACGGTGCTTTCATGGAGTAGTGGAAAAGACTCTGCTTGGAGCCTTTACCTTCTCCGGCAGCAGAATGAGTACGAAATTGTTGGGCTGCTGACGACGTTTAATCAAGCCGCGAACCGGGTCGCTATGCATGCGGTGCGTCGTAGCCTCGTAGAAGCGCAGGCGAAGGCAGCAGGCATTCCTCTGTGGGATGTGGATTTGCCGTGGCCGTGCTCAAATGCAGACTACGAGTGCATCATGAAAGAGAAATGCAAGGATACCGTTCAGGCGGGCATCGAATACATTGCTTTTGGCGATCTCCTCTTGACCGACATTCGGGCATACCGCGAGAAGCAACTGGAAAATTCCGGATTGCAGCCTATTTTCCCGATATGGGGGACGCCCACGCGCGCGCTGGCCCGTTCCATGATCAAATCCGGTGTGCGTGCCAAGATAACCTGCGTTGACCTCAAACTCTTAGCGCCGGAATTTGTGGGCAGAGAATTTGATGAGCAACTGCTCTCGGAATTCCCATCAGACATCGATCCCTGCGGCGAGAACGGAGAATTTCACACCTTCATATACGCAGGCCCGATGTTCCAGCACGACTTGTCGGTCGAGGTCGGAGAAATCGTGTCTCGCGAGGGATTTGTGTTTGCCGACCTGAGACTTAGTCAGAGTAGAGCGAACACGTGTTGACTGATTCTCCGCCCAAAAAAAACAAACCGTTCCGGTTTTCTTGTGTGCCTTCGGAGTAGATTTTCTTGTTGGGTTTCCTGTAGGTGCGCTTGCCTCCCACAGTCTCTCGAATCCACAGGCTCACGGTCATGATCGCTTCCTCTGAGCCCAAATACTGAGAATCAAGGAAGAATCAGGAATTCGGGTAGCCAACCGTGGTAGCCACGCCGCTAAGGTGTTGTGTTTAAAGAACTGGCGGAGAGAGTGGGATTCTCTTTCGACCCTTACCTGCAACTTACGGTGAAACCTGCACTTGCGCGATAATAACCTGTGTTTGAGCGGGTTACAAGCGAATCCGATCTTCGGGTACAGTTTCTGTAGTTTCCCTAATTCGCTGGATTTTCGACAGAAACGGTATCACTGGTATCAGTCGAAAAGGGGAACGAAATGGGTGGGGCACGTAGGGATTGGGACCCTACCGTGCCCAGGCGTGATCTCCTGCCCCCCGGTTTTGAAGATCACCAGGAGTGTTCTGACTGGTTATGAAAATTCTTTACTCTACATGATTCTTCAACCGCTTACCAGGAACAGGTTCTGACGCGTTCTGACCACGTCTGACCCGTTCTGACCATGGAACTATCACGTTTTTATCACGGCAGCCGCTAATCCAATGGAGCCGAAGGGTGAGATTGCGGGCCCACATTTTCCGCAAGCCGACTGTTGGTGGGTCTGACGTAGCCCCCGAAAACTGGACCGCCTAGAATGTGACTTCTCCCAAACCCAGAGAGGAGAACCGCCATGAAGGGCACGCGACACAGCGAAGAGCAGATCATCGCGATCCTGAAGCAAGGTGAGGCCGGATTGACGACGGCGGAGTTATCCCGACAGCATGGGATCACCGAGCAGACGTACTACCGCTGGAAGGCGAAGTACGGCGGGATGGACAGCGGTGAGGCGAAGCGGCTGAAACAACTGGAGGACGAGATGGGGAATTTCGTCCATCCCGATCAGTAATTTTCGTTGATTCCGATCACCGTTTTTGTTGATCCCGATCAGTAGTTTTGTCGAAGTCGATCAGTGATTTTCTCTGATCCCGATCACTTTATGGGGTGGAGGAAACTGCTGATCGGGATGGCGAAATTGCGGAGGAACGGCGCTGGATAGACCAAAAGGGCAAACTGGTTCTCTTGGAAAGGGGAATCAGTGCCCGGAAAGAAGCTATCTATGCGTCGTATCAAGGATCTCCTCCGTCTTCACCATGAACTGGGCAGAGGGCAGCGCGAGATCGCCCGCTGCTTGCAGATCGCCCAGTCGACCGTCCATGATTATCTCCGTCGAGCGCACCGGGCAGGGTTGAGTTGGCCGCTGCCGGAAGGCATTGCGGATGACAGGAAACTGGAGGCTGCGTTGTTTCCTGGTGGGCAGACGGCAGCACCCAACCGGCAATCACTCCCCGATTTCGTTTCCGTGGAAAACCAGTTGCGCAGCCATCGCAACCTGACTCTGCTTTTGCTCTGGCAGGAATACCACGAGGCGAATCCCGAGGGTTATTCCTACAGTCGTTTCTGCGTTCTCTATCGCCGCTGGAAGCGGAAGCAAGATGTGGTGTTGCGGCAGGACCACAAGGCCGGCGAGAAGCTTTTCGTAGATTGGGGAGGCGATCACCTCTCCATTTACGATCCTGACACCGGCTCACCGTGGTACGCGCCCATTTTCGTAGCTTCCCTAGGAGCCAGTTCTTACACCTATGCGGAGGCCACGCGAGATCAACAGTTGCCGAGCTGGATCGGGGCACATGTACGAACCTTCGAGTCGATGGGAGGCTGCCCACGATTCACCGTCCCCGATAACACCAAAACTGCGGTTACGCGTGCCTGTCGCTACGATCCGGATCTGAATCCCACCTATCAGGCCTTCGCCGTTCACTACGGTATCGGAATCCTTCCGGCTCGCCCCTATAAGCCCCGGGATAAGGCTGTCGTAGAGTCCAACGTTCAAGTTGTACAACGTTGGATCCTGGCGGCATTGCGTCATCGCAAGTTCTTCAGCCTGGCCGAAGCCAACGCTGCGATCCGAGAACTGCTGGTGGTTCTCAATCACCGACCATTCAAGAAACGATCCGGCAATCGGGCCAGTCGGTTCCAGGAGTTCGACAAGCCCGCCCTGCAGCCCTTGCCGGCCACGCCGTATGAGCTAGGCGAGTGGTGCAAGGCGCGGATCAACATCGATTATCACTGCGTGTTCGACAAGAACTTCTATAGCGTGCCTTACACGCTGGTGCAGGAAACGGTCGAGATCCGCTCGACCCCAACCACCGTCGAGATCTTCCACCAGGGGCAACGGGTAGCATCGCACCCGCGCAGTCCGGCAACCGATAAGACGATTACCAATCACGAACATCGTCCCAAGAGCCATCAGGCCCATCTGGAATGGACCCCGTCCCGCATGGTGAACTGGGCGGCCACCATCGGCCCGCATACGGCGCAGTTGTTTCAGCGGATTCTCGAAGACAAGCCGCACCCGGAGATGGGCTATCGCTCCTGCCTGGGGGTCATCCGTTTGTCGACCCTGTACTCGTCGGCACGCATGGAAGCCGCGGCTGATCTGGCTTTGCAGGCTGGCGCCTGCCGCTATCAGAGCATCAAGTCCATCTTGCAGAACGGCCTCGATCAGCAGCCAAAGCCCAGTCCAATCTCTCTCTCAACTCCTCCCACCCAACATGACAACTTACGTGGGCCGCAGTACTTCACCGCGAAGGAGACGACATGCTCGAACAACCAATGATCGAAAAACTGTTGGCTATGCGTCTGCACGGCATCGTGGAGGCACTGCGACGACAACAACAGGATCCGGCTTCGGCGGAACTGTGCTTCGCAGAACGTCTAGCGCTTCTGGTCGACCACCAGTGGAACTGGAGGGAAAACCAGGCACTGACGCGTCGGCTGCGAAACGCGAAGCTGCGCGCCAAGTCTTGTCCGGAGGACATCGACTATCGCACCCCACGGGGTTTGAATCGGAGTATGATCCGCTCCCTCACGCAGGACTCCGCCTGGGTCCGGGGTCACGAAAACATCTTCGTGATCGGACCATGCGGTGTCGGCAAAAGCTTCTTGGCCTGCGCCTTGTCGCAGAAAGCATGCCGCGACGGCTTCTCGGCGCTCTACTATCGCGCCACCGCTCTGTTCCGCGATCTCGCCATCGCCCGAGCCGATGGCAGTCTCCGAACTCTGTTGGCGCGTCTCGGGCGTATCGACGTACTCGTCATCGATGACTGGGCGATGGCACCGCTCAACGAAAACGAACGGCGGGACTTCTGGGAGATCTGCGAGGATCGCTACCAGAGTCGCTCCACGGTGCTCACCTCTCAGCTCCCGGTCAGTAAGTGGCACGATCAAATCGGGGATCCCACGGTCGCTGATGGCATCCTCGATCGCCTCGTCCACAACGCTCACCCCATCGAGATGCGGGGAGAATCCATGCGCAAAAACCACGAGAGAAAATCCCAAGGAGAACTAGAAACCTAAAATCCCTCGAAATAGATGAAGCGGGAGAAGGGGACTCAAGCGCTGTCCCCTTCTCCCGCCCCTCATCCCCTGCTCAAAATCAAACCTTTTCCTTGACCATCTCGATCACTTCCGACACAATCCCAGAACCAGCGTCGCTGCGCTCCGACTCCTGATCGGAATCGCAATACTGCTGATCGCCTTCACACAAAATCGCTGATCTCCTTCGGAAGAATCCCCAGTGAGATTCGTCTTTAGGCGATTTTCGGCTGCACAGCACTGACAGTTTCCGGTTTTGCCGACGATACGGTCAGTGACCCCGGTTCGGGTTCGAGTACTTCGCCAGCACAGGAGTGAACACGGCAGTAACGCAAAAGGCAACTTTCATTTTGAACGCAGCGTGAGGTATCGCCAGGAATGACGATGAACCTCAAGAAGTACTTGCGTTGTGACGTATACAGGCGTACTTATACGTCAGATGCCTCGAGCCAGCCATATCCAAAAAGCCGAACGGCTCAACTTGGCCCGCACCCTTTTGCGGCGGTATCCGCATTGGCCCGAGGCCGCCCAGCAATTGGCCCGCAATTGCTCCATCTCCGAGCGCCAGGCCTATCGCTACCTCGAGCAGGCACAGCGACTCAAGCACCCAGTTCCGGTCGGCGATGTCAAAGTGTCCTTCACTGTCAAGCTTTCGCGCCGTCTGGTAGGGCGACTCCGCGCCTACGCCGCATCGACCGGATTGACCTTGAGCGAGATCGCCAGCCGTGCCTTCTCGGCGGTCCTGCAACGCGGGGGAGGTCGTGGCTGAGCCGACGCGCAGTCAGTCACGAACCGTGCATCTGGAATACCGCTTCGACCGATTATTGCCGGACAAGCTCGCTCAGGCCTACGAGCTGCTCGCGTCGGACCGGTGCTGGTCGATTGCTCCAAGCCCGCAACCCGCAAGCTGCCCGGAGGTGGTGAATGAACAAACCGGCCGCCCTCTACGCCCGTGTGTCCTCCGATCGGCAAAAGGAGAACCACACCATTGCCAGCCAGGTAGCGGCGTTGATGCAATTCGCCGAGACCAACGGATACCTGGTCCCGTCCGAGTGGCAGTTCCAGGATGATGGCTTTAGTGGCGCCACCTTGGTCCGTCCTGGTTTGGAGGCATTGCGGGACCTCGCGGCGGCGGGTGAGATCCAAACCGTTCTTATCTACTCGCCTGACCGCTTGAGTCGGAAATATGCCTATCAAGTGTTGTTGGCCGAAGAGCTGGCTCGCTGTGGAGTGGAGCTGATCTTTCTGCGAGCGCCCACCGGCACTACCGCCGAAGATCAGTTGCTGGTCCAGTTTCAAGGGATGATTGCGGAATATGAACGAGCCCAGATTGCCGAGCGTTCTCGCCGTGGCAAGCGGCACCGCGCGCAGCAGGGCTCGATCAATGTGCTGTCGGGCGCTCCCTACGGCTATCGCTACGTGAAGAAGACCGATACTTCGGCGGCCTACTACGAAGTCGTGGAGTCGGAGGCCGAGGTGGTGCGTCTTATCTTCAATGCCTATACCCGGCAAGGCCTCAGCATTGGTGCCATTGCCGGCTTACTCAACCAACGCGAGGTCGCGACGCGGACGCGACGGAGCCGATGGGAACGCCCCACCCTCTGGAGGATGCTGCACAACCCGGCTTACGCAGGCCACGCCTTCTATGGCAAAACCGAGCTTCGTCCGCGTCGGCGAATCACACGCCGCCAGCGCCAGCGTGGCCTGTGCAGCCGTGACAGTTCTTTTCGGGAACGGCCTCGTCAGGAGTGGATCGAGATCCCTGTCCCCGCTTTGGTCAGCGAAGCAACCTTCGCTCTGGCGCAAGAACAGTTCGAGAAAAATAAGAGGTTTTCTCCCCGACGCACCATCGAACCATCCTTGTTGCAAGGGCTGTTGGTCTGTCAGCGTTGTGGCTATGGACTCTATCGAGCTTCGACGCGAACTTCCCAGCGCACAATCTACTACTATCGCTGCTTAGGACGGGATGGCTACCGACATCTGAAGGGCGCGGTTTGCGACAACAAGCCGATTCGTCAGGAGCAGCTCGATACGGTAGTGTGGCAGGAGATTATGCGGCTGCTGGAAGATCCCAGCTTGCTGCAGGGAGAGTTAGATCGCCGGCTGCAAGCAGCCCAAATCACCGATCCCCTGAAGCGCCGCGAAGACGCGCTCCGTCGCGACCAAGCGCGCCTGACCAAGAGCATGGAGCGGCTGCTGACCGGGTACCAGGAGAACCTGATCACGTTAGAAGAGCTCCGCTGCCGCATGCCGGAACTGCGCAAACAGCAGCGGGCGATCGAAGCGGAATTGCAATCGTTGGAGATGACGGCTGTCGACCCAACCCGTAATCTACGTCTGGTGGAAAGCCTCGCCGAGTTCCGCATACGACTGCGCTCCAGAGGCAACGTCCTGGAAGTTGCAGAGCGTCAGAGGGTCGTACGGTTGCTAGTGCAGGAGATCCTCGTGGACAGGGACAACATTACAATCCGCCATTCCATTCCCATGCCGGCCTCTTCACCCGATTCGAACGATGGAGTTCGGCCAAGCCACGAACCGCCCGAGCCCAATACTGGTCCAAGTTATCTTTTGCGTTCAAACAGTCAAGACGCCTGTGACAATGTCTCCGAACCCAAGATGCCGGTTCCAACTTTCCTCGAATCCGACTTCGGGGGCTGAGTAACTTCCGGTCAGCCTGTCGCTCGGGCGGGCTTCGCGGACGCAGATCTGTCTCTTTTGAGCGCCCAATAATTCCGCTGCGTCTCAACGCAAAGAATTGATTACAAGCATTTACAAAAGACCTTTCAAATCCACGAGGTGTCGGCTTTCTCGCGCATTGGCAGGTACTTCGCAAGATTGACCTCGAAGCGATTCATGCTATCGGTATTTTGAGTTTCTGGGGCTGTAGCACCGCGTGGTAACAAATCACTCAATCCCTTCTCGGGACCAAGCAGGAACCCTCGTCGCTTCCTGACCACACAAACTCGATCTGCGAGGTCAGTCCCCGTGCGAACAGGGTCGAATGCGGCGGAGTCCGCAAAAGCGGGAAAAGGCGGCGACGGTTTACGTATCCGGGAAGACCTTCCTCGCCTTATTGCTCACGGCCACGAATCCCTCACCGCTGCCGAAAAGGATCTGCTCAAGTGGGTGGGCGTGTTCTTTCGCAAGCCGACGCCCGGACGCTTCATGATGCGCATCCGCATGCCAAACGGTTTCACCAACAGCCGGCAACTGCGCGCTATCGCGGATTTGTCCCGCCGTCTGGGAGACTGCGTGCTCGATATTACGCCCCGCCAGCAAATCCAACTGCGGGGCTTCTCGTTGGCGACGGTGCCCGAGATCTGGGAAAAGCTACGCGGGGTGGACCTGCATTCGCTGCAGACGGGCATGGACAACGTCCGCAATATCAACGGCTGTCCGCTCGCCGGCTTGACGATCAATGAACTGTTCGACGCTTCGCTGGTGTTGGCGGAATTGGACCGCATGATCGTCAGTTCGGACGGCAATCCGGACTTCACCAATCTTCCGCGCAAGTTCAACGTTGTGGTCACGGGATGTCTGGAGAACTGCACTCACAGCGAGTCGCAGGATCTGGCTCTGGTCCCCGCGATGCGGCGAGACCGGGCCGGGTTCAACGTGCTCGTGGGGGGCAAGATGGGTTCAGGAGGATTCACGATCGCGTCGCCGCTCGACGTCTTCGTGGCACCGTCACAAGGCGCGCAGGTGGCCGCCGAGCTCATTCGCATCTTCCGCGATCATGGCCCCCGGGACGCACGCACCAAGTGCCGGTTCGCATTTCTGATCGAGGAATGGGGATTGCCACGGCTGCGCGAGGAACTGTCCCTCAGGCTGGGACGCGAATTGGAGCCCGCCGGAAGCGATGTTCGCGGCATCCATGACAGTGATCACCTGGGCGTGGCTTGGCAGAACCATCCCGGATATCGCTCGGTAGGACTCTGCGTGCCCGAAGGCCGGGTCGATCCCGACCAGGTTGAAGAGTTGGCGCGATTGGTGGACGAGTACGGAGACGGTCAGGTGCGTCTGACAACCGGGCAAAA
>Ga0137418_10004873_pt1 | contig 12304 bp, 7 predicted proteins | sample CZODoug3_1_2_16f_FD_122242 | JGI IMG/M metagenome (GOLD analysis project Ga0137418, IMG submission 122242) | Vadose zone soil fungal communities from Angelo Coast Range Reserve, California, USA - CZODoug3_1_2_16fungal (Hybrid Assembly) | ecosystem: Environmental > Terrestrial > Soil > Vadose... | reverse complement strand
GCGATGGCGATGCGCTGGCGTTCGCCCCCGGAGAGGCGCATGCCACGCTCGCCGATGACTGTGTCGTAGCCCTCGGGCATGGCGGAGATGAAATCATGCGCGAGTGCGGCTTGCGCCGCCTGCTGGACTTTATCGAGCGCGACATCGGGACGACCGTAAGCGATGTTGTTGCGGACGGTGTCGTTGAACAGGATCGTCTCCTGGGTGACGATGCCGATCTGACTGCGCAAGGAGTCCACCTTCACGTCGCGGATGTCGGTGCCATCGAAGACGAGACGGCCGGAGGTCACGTCGAAGAAACGGGGCAGCAAGTTGACCAGCGTGGTCTTACCGGCGCCGCTCGAGCCGACGAAAGCGACGACTTCGCCGCTGCGGACTTCGAGGTTGATGTCGCGCAAAATATCGCGCGAGCTATCGCCCTCGCCATTGCTGTAGCTGAAGGTGACATTCTCGAAGCGGATGCGCGCGCGGAAGGCAGGCAAGACAACGGCTCCAGACTTCTCCAGAACTTCATCAGTCGCATCCATAAAGCGAAAGATCTCCTGCGACGCGCCACGCGCCTGCTGGAAATTGTTATTGAAGAGGATCGCCACGCGGCGAATAGGGTCATACAACCGGAAGACGGCAAACAGAAACGCGACGTAGGTGCCGGGAGTGAAGATGTGCTGGTTGATGAGGTCGCGTCCCCAGAGGAGAAGAAGCGCGAAGGCAACGGCGGCGATCTCCTCCATGATGGGCGAGGTCAGCGCGATGGCGACCACCGACCTCATGTTCGCGCCGAACAGGCGTTCGCCGGCGCGACGGAAGCGGTTGGTCTCCCAGCCCTCCATCCCAAAGGCCTTCACGATGCGATTGCCGGTGATGGTCTCCTGGAGAATGTTGCTGATGTCGGCAAGCTTGTCTTGCCCGGTGCGTGTGGTCTTGCGCACGCGCTTGCCGATGCGGAAGGACGAGAAGATCACGAACGGAATAAAGAGGAGAAGAACCCAGGCAAGCCGACCGCCGAGAGCGACCACGACGAATGCGGTGGCCAGCAGGATGAAGACCTGCTGCATGATGTCGGCGAGGACGGCCGACATGGCGACCTGAACCTTTTCGACGTCGTTGACTAAGGTCGAGATCAAGGTGCCGGTGGTGTGACGGCCGAAAAAACTCACCGAACGACGAACGATGGAACGGTAGAGCGTCTCCCGGATATCGGTCACCATGCGGAATCCTACAAAATTGACCAGGTAGGTTCCGATGTAATCGAAGACCCCTTTGAGCGTGGTGGCGGCCACCATGGCGAATGCAACCATCGTCCATGGGTTAGTGATCCCGTGCGGAACGAGCGCGTTCAGGTGAAACGTGTGTTGCGACCAGGGAAGCTGGAAGAGCGGAATATCGTGCGGGTTATTCGCGTTGGGTGCGTAAACGGTGCCGGCCAGTCCGTGGCCGGCGGGATTCAGCACACGATCAAGGATGGGTCCGACGAGAAGGATGCGGAAGCCTTCCAGCAATCCGACGATCGCCATGCAGGTAACGCCGATCACAAGTCGCACCGAGTAAGGCTTGACATAGTGAAACAGGCGGGACATCTCGGGCGGACTGCCCGGCTGCGATCCTGATTCGATATTGGAAGGAGTTAGCGGCAAGTTTCTATTCTAAATTGAGAGTTGCGTTTTACTGGTGTTCCTTCCTGCTGCTGAGGGCGAGACGCCCTCAGTACAGCCGGCAAGATGCCGGCGTTACGGTACGTTACGGTTTGGCGTCGCGATGCGAGACTTTTACCTGATATCCAGCGTCGGCCAGCGCCTTCTGCATCTCTTGCGAGATCAGAACTGACCGATGCTGGCCACCGGTGCAGCCGAAGGCGACGGTGAGATAGCTCTTCCCTTCTCGGATGTAGTGCGGCAACAGATAAACAAGCAGATCGGCGATGCGCTTGATGAACTCGCGCGTCTGCGGAAACGACAATACATATTTCGCCACTTTGGTGTCTTTCCCGCTGAGCGGGCGCAGCTCCGGAATGAAGTGCGGGTTGGGTAGGAAGCGCACGTCGAAGACGAGGTCAGCGTCGTCGGGGACTCCCTGCTTGTAACCGAAGCTCACGGCGGAGATGAAAATGCTTTTGCCGGGCGTGGTCGCCTGAAAGCGCTCGATGATGTGGGCGCGCAGTTCGTGAACCGTGAACTTGGAAGTATCTACCACGATGTCGGCCTTGGCGCGGATAGGCGCCAGGATCCGCCGTTCCAACTGGATCGCTGCCTTCACGGTTTGCCTGGTTCCGAGCGGATGCGGACGGCGGGTCTCGCTGAAGCGGCGCACCAAAGCTTCGTCGGAAGTTTGCAGGAAGATAACGCGGACCTTCAGTTTGGAGCGTAATCCCTCGAGGATCCGGGGAAGTTTTTCAAGGCCGTGCCCTTCGCGGATGTCGACAACCAGCGCGGTGCGCTCGATCTCGGAGGAATGCAGGGTCATGTCCACGAAACGGGGGAAGAGTTCGATGGGCATATTGTCGACGCAGTAGTAGCCCATATCCTCAAAGGCCTTGAGAACGCTAGCCTTACCGGAGCCGCTCATGCCGGTGATGACGACCAGCTCTTTGCGGGAATCGCGCGGAAGCGCCGATTCGCGGCGGCGGGCTTTACGCTTGGATTTCGCTGGCATTGCGAGAGATGGTAACACTAACTCAAAGCATCACTTTGCGCCCGCATCACGCATGGCGGTGATGAGTTCGGGAGTCTGGCGGCGCGCGGCGCTGGCGAGCGCAGTGAGGCCCTGCGCGTTCTTGGTTTCGATATCGGCGCCGCTGGCGATCAGGAGCTGTACGACCTCGACCGAGCCGTGCTCGGCGGCGGAGAAGAGTGCGGTGTGGCCGTCATCGCGTTGGTCGTTGACGTGGGCTCCGCTCGACAAAAGAGCGCGCACGGTCGCGATGTCGCCGCTGGCAGCCGCAAGCATCAGCGGCGTGGTGCCGTTGGGACTCTTGCTGTTCGCGTCAGCACCCTTCGATAGAAAAGCCATGGTGGTGAGTGCGTCTCCGCGCTCGGCTGCGAGCATCAGCGGCATCCAACCAATCCGGTTGTGGACGTCGCTTGCGGCACCCGCATTGATCAACGCAAGCACGCAGTCGGCGCGGCGCTGGTTGGCGGCATGGTGGAGGGCCGTCCAGCCGTAGTAGTCGGTGTCGTCGAGTGCGGACTTGGTGTTGCCGGTTTGGGTCGAAGGTTTCGCCGCGGCGTTAAGTTGGGCAATTAATGCTGCGAGCACGCGAACATCACCTTCTGCGGCAGCGAACATCAGCGGCGTGGTTCCGTTCTTGTCCTGAATGCGGATCTTTGCACCGGCGGCGAGAAGCGCCTGCACCGCGTCGAGCCGGCTACCGAGGACGGCGGCGACGAGCGGCGTCCAGCGGTCATTGTCGGCCTGATTGACGTTAGCCTTGTGCTCCAGCAGCAGACTGAATGCGGGCATGTTGCCGGCGTCGGCGGCGGTGAGCAGGGCGGTCCAGCCGACTTGGTCGCGAGCGTTGACGTCGGCCCCGGCATCGATCAGCGCCTGCGCCATGGTGGTGTCGAAGTACTCGGCCGAGATCATGAGCGGGGTGACGCAATGCTCGTCGCGGGCGTTGGGGTCGGCGCCTTTGGCGAGAAGCTCTTTCAGGACCTCGATCTTGTTGTCTTCGGCGGCGTCGAGGAGCGCGTCGTCGAATCGCTGCTGCTTAAGCGGTGAGAGCGCTGGTTTCTGGACGGAACTTGGCGGTAGCGGGATGACGTCGCAGACCGGCTCCGCGGGCGGGGCTTTTTTCGCGCGAGCCTTTTTTGTTGTCGCCAGGAGAAGCGGGCAGCACAGGAGCAGGCTAAGGGCCGCAGCGGCGATCCGGTGGAAATTCATGTGGTGATTGAGTGCATTGTAAGTCAGGTTGCGTGCTCTGAAACCGAGATCCTTCACCCGGGTCACCCCAGCCCCGACCACCCCACCACGCGGAAAAAGAAGCGCGTTGGGGACCCCGGATAAGCGGCTTGGGCCCACCCTCGCTCAGGATGACGCCAAAAATAAAAACGGAGCACCATAGTGCTCCGTTTGGGTTGCGAAACCATGTGTCTCAAGGGGCTTCAATCAATTCGAGTTTCCCATCTTTGGTGCGGTGCAGCACTTTGACGCGGCCTTCGGGATCGCGGAAGACGAAGACATCGCGGTCGCGGAATTCGCACTCCTTGATGGCCTCCTCGAGCGTCATGGGCTTGAGGGCGACGGAGTCGTCGCTCCTGACCACGTGGGCCTCGGTCATGCGCACAGCGTTGGGGAATCCGTGCACGACTACCGGGACCGCCGCGGTGGCACTGGCTCCAACGGCCATGCGAACTTGCTCGACCTGGGCGTCGGCAGAGACAGCCTTCTTCTTTGCAGCCTGGCGGCGTTTGGTCTTCCAGCGCGACTTGTATTTCAGCGCTTGGCGGTCGATGTGATCGAGCGCTTCCCCGATGGCAGAGGTCATATCGATGGCCTCGGCGGCGCCGACGATAGGATTGTCGCGCACGTGGATGGTGATCTCGGCCTTGTGCAGGCGCTTTTCAGCGATGAGGATCACGTGGGTCTCGAAATTGTTGCCGAGAAGTTTGGTGAGTTTGGTCAGGCCGGTCTCGACCTGCTTGCGGACTGCGGGAGTGATGACAAACTGCCGTCCAGTGTACTCAACGTTCATTCTTTTCCTCCCTACCTACGCGTTCAGTGAAATCGGAACAGTTGGGGAACAGCGATCTTTTGTCCTCGTGCCTCCTTAGCGCTTAGACGTTGTTAGATACGTTTCGATCCTCCTGGGAGTGCGCCGGCGGCGAGGGTGGCGCCGGTGGTTTCAGTTGTTTCTGATGACAGGTGAAGCAGGTGACCTGCGCTCTCCGTGTGCTGCGGAGCAGGAGCCGATTCTTGAGTCAGAGCAGGAATGCAGATCAGTAGAAACAGGATCAGGACTCGCACGTAATCTCCTGTGATCCGAACCTCTATCCTTACAACTACTTCTTCACACGTCTTTGGTGCGTACTGGGAATCTTCATATCTTCCCGGTACTTTGCCACGGTGCGTCGCGTAACCTGGATGCCTTGAGACTGCAATATACGCGTGATCTGTTCGTCTGTCAGCGGTCTTGATGGATCTTCTTCTTCGATCAGCTTTTTGACCCGGCGCTTCAAGATCAAGAGCGAGGTGCCGCTTCCCTCGGGGCCATTCACACTCTCACTGAAGAAATAGCGTAACTCGAAGACGCCCTGCGCGGTGTGGGCGTATTTGTTGGCGACGGCGCGGCTGACGGTGGAAGGATGCACGCCGATCTCTTCCGCGACTTCCTTGATCATCATGGGCTTGAGCTGGTCGATGCCCTGATCGAGAAAATCGCGCTGGCGGGCGATGATGACCTGGCACACTTTCAAAATGGTCTGCTTGCGCTGTTCGATGTTCTTGATGAGCTGGATGGCGGATTTGTAGCGCTCCTTAACGTAATTGCGTACGTCCTTTTCTGCAGCTTCGCGGTGCAACAGGCGCTTGTAGGAAGAGTTAAGGCGAAGCTGCGGGAGATCTTCGTCATTCATGATGACGAGATATTGGTCACCGTCTTTCACGAAAGCGACGTCGGGCTCGATGAGGCGCGTCTCGGTGATGTTGTAGCGCAGGCCAGGCTTGGGATCGAGCGTCTTGATGTAGTCGGTGGCGGCCATGACCGCGTCCACCGGGCGATCGATGGCGCGGGCGATCTCTTTGTGTTGTTTGTTCTGCAGCGGCTTCAGTTGGTCGGAGATGATGGCGATGCAATCTTTGAGTACGGGGTAAAGCTCGCCTTCTTCGCCATTCTTGTCCATTTCGAGATGCTGGTGATATTTGAGCTGGGCGAGCAGGCACTCGCGCAGATCGCGCGATGCGCAACCCACGGGATCGAAGCTGCGTACCAATTCCAGGGCCTCGTGAAGATCGTGACGATTGAAATTGGGCGGCGCAAAGTGCAAGGTACCAGGACGATCGCCATTCTGCCCGTTTTGCACCTGGCCTTCGTGTACCAGGAATGGCTTAACGGGAGCCGGATTCCCGCTGGAAGGTCCAGCGCTGGCCGCAATCTCCAACCCGTTGTCAGCGGAGTGCTCGTCACCGTCAGCCAGATCCACCTCGACAGCCGCCGGAGGCTCTTCTTCCTTCACTTCGGACGGGGCAGGCGGTGCGATCCCAAGCAACTCTTCGTCGCTGGCGGTGAGATAGCCGTCTTCCTCTAAGTTACCGATGATGACTTCGCCGGCCTCGGCTACCGCGGGGCGCAAGTGCATGGCATGCAGCTGCCAAGTGAGGTGATCGGTCAGCGTGGAAGGACGCGAGAGGAAATTCTCGAATGAAGGCTTCTCGATGGACTCCCATTCCTGGCGGCTGCGATAGCCGGGATCGAGATACTCCTGGAAGAAGCTGTCCATGTCGATCTGATCGAAGGAGTCGCCGCTCTCGCTCTCGGGCGCAGTCTCCGCCACAGGGGCGTCGGTGGTGGCGACCGGGCGCTCGCGTTCTTCTTCTTTGCGGGCAATATCGTCGAGCAGAGGTATCGAGGACTCGAGTTCTTCGAGCACCGGGTTCTCCACCATCTCGGCGGTGATCATGTCCTTGAGCTCAAGCTTATTGAGCGCGAGAACGCTGACCATCTGCACCAGACCCGGAGTGAGGATCTGCTTCTGCGAGACGCGGAGGTTCAGTTTGGGCTGTAAGAGCGCCATTCGTTTTTTAGTACTCAGTACCCAGTAGCCAGTACCCAGTTGTGGTGCGCGCCTTCGGCGCGAACATCTTTCTTAAAATCAAAAACAAATTCGAAGACAAAAACGAAACCAGAAACAAATTTAAAGACAACTCAAATCTCATACTAGCGAAAAACTCTCGCCCAAATAGACACGGCGGACCTCTGAATCGTTGCCTAACTGCTCGGGCGTGCCGGTGCGGAAGATGCGCCCTTCGTTGATGATGTAGGCGCGATCGGTGACCGACAATGTCTCCCGCACATTGTGATCCGTGATCAAGACCCCGATGCCGCTCGCCTTCAAATCAAAAATAATCTTTTGCAGATCGAGCACAGCAATAGGATCGATGCCGCTAAAGGGTTCGTCGAGCAGAATGAATGCGGGCTCGATGCAAAGGCAGCGGGCGATCTCTACGCGGCGGCGTTCGCCGCCAGATACTGCGTGTCCGCGATTCTTGCGGATGTGGTTCAAGCCGAGCTGATCGATCAAAGTCTCCAGCCGCTCACGTCGCTCATGCCAGGAGATCGGCTGCGCTTCGAGCACCGCCAGGATGTTCTCCTCTACCGTCAACTTGCGGAAGATCGAAGGCTCCTGCGGCAGATAGCTGATGTGGAAGTTGCGCGCCCGCAGGTACATGGGCACGTCGGTGATCTCAGAGTCGAGGTTGTCCTGGGAGATGACAACCCGGCCGCTGTCGGGGGGCGTGAGCCCGACCAGCATATAAAAGGTGGTGGTCTTGCCAGCGCCGTTCGGCCCTAGCAATCCGACGACCTCTCCCTGACTTACTCGCAGCGAGACGCCATTGACCACTCTGCGGCCGCGGTAAGATTTACCAATCTCGTCGGTCGCCAGAGTCTTCATTTTTTCTTCTAAGTTATTGTTTCTGCGTGACTTTCACCCGCGTATGGGTAACCGCTCTTTGCTGTTCGTTGCTACCTACGAGCACCCTATCATCGTGAGAAAAGAAAGTCAAAGAATCACCGGTAACATTACCGTGTTCGGCATCAAAAATGCTAGGGAGCACGCCCGGCGAGCCGGTTAGAACGTACTTTGAGTCGGCTGCAGTGTAGACCAATCGTGCGCCGGTCGCCTTCCGCTCTGGTTCCTGGAGCACGACATTTCCCTCAGCAACGATTTTTTCCAGCTTATTGGCGCTTGCGGCTGCCGATGATTGGCGTGGCGCCAGAAATATGTCGGCATGATCAGCGGTGAGCGTAGATTCGCCGCGACGCATCACCACGCCGCCATCAAAGTGGGCAACGCGTGCGTCTCCTGAGTAGGTAAGTTTGGCCGAGGTGATGTTGACGGGCACGACCTGGCCGTTCTTATCCTGATCGACCAAGACGGTTGTGACTTTTTTCGAAGCATCGGCGAGCGCGGTTGCGCTGCGTCCGTCACGGTTGAATTCTACTATCGGCGCTTCGACTACATTCGCTGCCTGCCACAGACGCACACCACCGCTATAGCGCCCAGTCCCAGTCTTCTGATGAGCGACGAGCGATTTTGCGGTGACGTGCACCGGCTCGGGGCCGCTGAAGATACCTCCTGAATTCGCGCCCTGCTTGTTGGGGTCGATGTAAGTGCTCTTCACGTTGCCGTCTGCGTTGGCATCGCCGGAAGCGCGATTGATGGCGATGTGGTCGGCGGAGGTGCTCATCCCCGAGTCGGTGACGCGCGGGTCACCTTCCAGGGTAGTCAGTTGATTTGAAGTGGTGTAGCGGGCGCGCGAGGCGGTGGCAGCGCGGGTTCCCTGCTGGTAGTGGAAATCGCCGTCGTGCACTGCGGTTTCGAGGCCCTGCGCATTGAAGGTTGCGAGCAAGTCGCGACTGGTAGTGACCGCGTCGGGTTGGTTTCCTGAGCGCGAGACTGCCTTCGGCTCGGGTGCGCCATGAAGCGTGCGCATACGGTCCTGGTTGTCGAAGGTGCTGTCGAACCTTTGAGCGGTAATGACGGTTGAGGAGCCGGGCTGGGCGATGGTGATGGTGCCCGGGCCGTCGGTGACGGCGCGCTGTATGTGTCCTTGGTTGTTGAAGGAGATATCGAGAGCGTTGGCGGCCAGATCGGTGCGGCTGGCTTTGGGTCCGGTGCCCTGCTGGGTGAGCTTTACGTTATCAATGACCTTCATTTTGGCGATCTTGCCGCTATCGCCGAACGCGATACTGACGCGACCGGCGCTGCCCGACTCTCCGCGTTCGCCGGCAAGGGTAACGCCGCCGGTCATGCTGGCAGATTCGAGATCGCCGCGGTTGCCGGTCTTGAACTGCATGACAGGAGAACGAGCGGTCGTACTGCCGCGACGGAAGCGGACGTCGCCCTTGGCGACGCCCCCTGAGATGCTGTTGTCGGGCGTGAGATCCAGCACCAACTGATTCGCATCGAGCGACGAGGCTGGCTGCTCCATTTTGACGTCGTCAAGGATTGCGTTCCTCGGCTGCTGCGTCATCTGCGCCTTCGCCGCAGTGACCTTGGTCGCGACCTGATCGAGGATGGTGAATTGAACCTTGGAGAGCAGGTTCATCGTGTTGGTCTTGGCGTCATAGGTGGCGCCCACCGCACTTCCGCTGGCATGAGGCACGCGGAATTCCACCAACCTATCTGTGTGAGCGATACCCGACTTCTGATTGAAAGAAAGTCCGCTGGTTTTGAGATGGATAGGATTATTCAATTCCTGGGGCGCTGCCTTATCGGGTAGCGATTGGCCCTGCCGATTGCTCTGGAGATCTATCTGGACGTCGCCGGCGGCCGTGACATCACCGGAAGCGGGATCGTAGGCGAACTCAGATCCATAGATCTGGTCGAAGCGATTGGAATCGTCGCCGTAGATGATGATGTTCACGTCATGCAGCACGGCGCGGCCGGCGTCTTTATATTGCTCGGCCCGCTTAGCGTGGATGCTGAACAAAGTACGCCCGCCTTCAGACTTCGAAAGCGTGAATCCCTCAGTGCTTTGCTTGATATCGACGTGAAGCTTCTCGGAGGCGATCTTGACGGCGTGCTTGACGCGCCAGCGCGCGTAGAGGTAAAAGCCGGCGACTACCAGCACGATGGCGAGCGCAGATAGGGCAAACCAGTTGCGCAGGCGCTTGGCGTCAAACCGCATGGTTAGATTGTAACGGCCGGGGCGAAAAGCTTAGGCACAGAGGGGATTGACCTCCGCATTCTTGGCAGGTCTGAGACGCAGCATGCCGCGTCTCTACGCGAAGATTCCGGCACACTGAAGCTTTTCGGCTAGAGGTTTTCCGGCTGGCGCTCGTCGAGTTCGGCCTCGTTCTCAGCGTAGCGACGGAGCAGATTCGGCAAGTTCTGCGAGAAAGCCGAACGCGGCATCACGCTGTCGCAACCGACCTCTGACGCCTTTACCTTCAACTCACCTTGCAGGTGCGAGACGAAGCCGAGGATGGAAGTCTGCTTCTTGAATTTCGCCTTCAGCTTGGGAATGGTGACCAACGGCTTGGTGGTGTTGCCGTTCAAGTCGAAGATGATGAGCGCAGGCGCTCCTCCGCCGTTCTCTTCGACCTTCTGCGACAGCTCCTCGATGGTCTTGACGAAACCGATCTTTACACCGAGTTTCTTGGCCGTCTCCTGGATCTTGCTGGTGAAGAAAAGATCATCAACGAAGACGTAGATGCGCAAAGGCGCGTCGGCACTGATCTGCAAAGGCTCCATCTCGGTGTAGGCAAAGTTCGAAGGGCGTTGCTGGGGCTGGAAATTTCCATTACCGCGCTGTTGCTGCCCGCCGCCACCCCCGGCTCGTCCGAAGCGGCGGAAGCGGCCGCGTCCACCTTGGCCGTTGCGGTTTTGGGGCTGACCTTGTCCACTGCCGCGGTTCTGCGAAGTGCTATTTCCGTTCTCACCCGAACCCTGACGATAGTTGTGGTCCATGGGGCCGCTGAGGGCTTGGCCGCGGCCGCGACGCTGACTGCCACCCTGGCGGTTTTGGCCTTGGGGACGGTTCTGCTGCTGGTCGCCGCCGCTGCCGCCTTGCCCACGCCGCCGACGACGGAAATTGCCGCGTCCGCGACGGCCATTGCGCTGACCGCCGGGCTGCTGCGCCGGCTGTCCGATGGGTGTTGGAGCGGCGTCACCGCTGGGTTGTGGTGGGGCCGAACGATTCGGCTCTTCAGAGAAATTCGTTTCGTTGTCCATTACTTCCTTCGTTACGGAGGCCGGTATTCTCGGCTTAGGTGCGTCGAGGAGCGACGCTTAAATTTCCAGCACGGTTGGGTTTCAAAAATCAGCCCTGCTCGGCAGAAACCTGAACAAACTCACACACGAGCGGGATATCAGTTCTATATAGCTCTCAGAGGTTTACCGCCTGAGAATGCCAGCACTCGAACGTGCGGCCCATAGGTGGAAACTAAATCTTAACCGCGCTGACCCATTCGATGCAAGGAAAAAGCTGGCGATGCCTTTTTTCGCGAACCGGGCTCTTTCCCGCCCAATCCACGTGCCGCGGCCGGATCACCCAGCGGCGGCACCTGTCTTCCTGGCGCGCTGTCGGCGCCGCGTCGCCTTGCGGTGCTGATCGAGTGCCTTGGAGGCGTCGGAAATGTCGATAAGAACCCCGATGACCAGCGGGTGCCCCTGGTTGTAGAACATCTTGCCGCGAGCGGCGAGGAGAAGGACTTCCTCGTTGTTCGTGCCCATGCGAAATTCGGTCTCAAAATCGCGGTTCCGGTGGACGGTCTGAAAGAGGTTCTTCAGGAAGTTCTCGCGATCGCCAAGATACGACATCCTGCTTAGCAGGATGTTCTTGTTCAATGCGCCTTCACGGGGAAGGCCCAGCATCTCGCAGGCCTCATCGGAGCAGATCAGCTCGTCGGTCTCCACGTCGAGTTCCCAGGTTCCGATGTGGGCTGCCCGCTGGGTGAGGCGCAGCCGTTCTTCGCTCATGCGAAGCTGCTGGTAGCTCTCACGCAGGGCTTGCTCGGTCTTTTTGCGTTGCGCAATCTCCGTCTCGAGCGCCAAGGCCTTCTGCTGCAACTCGCTGATGGTACGCAAGCGATCCGCATCGGTTGGCAGAGACGTGTAGCCCTCGGTAGGGGCGACATGAGAGTGCTCAGAGCAGATCTGCCGGAATGGGTCCGCATCCCCGGATTTATCGAATCCGCTGATGGGATAAGCGCAGCGCAGATGGAAAGAATGAGTATGGGAGAGGTCGTTCCAGAATTGTTCCAGCTGCACCGCCTGTTCGGCCTTGCCATCGGCCCAGAGCAGGGCGACCATCTCGCCAAAGGCGGCAATGCGAGGGTTCTTGCCGCTACAAGAGGCCCTGACGGAAGTCAGTACACTCCCGATAATGTCTCGAAAGCGATCGGCTTGAAGCTGTCCGTTGACGACGAACTTGGACAACGTATCGGCAGCGTCCAGTGCGACGTATCGGCCTTCGGCCGTGGCACGCGGAACATCGAGTCCGAGCGTGCGTAGCTGCTTGTTGAGCGCAGCGCGATGAGCTTCGGTCGCGATGACAACGGCGGCGTCACCTGCCCCGAGAGCGGCGCCGATGAAACAGCTCAGGTCGTCCAACAGGGCGGCATCTTCCCCATAAAACTGAACGGAGA
>Ga0137418_10004872_pt1 | contig 12304 bp, 10 predicted proteins | sample CZODoug3_1_2_16f_FD_122242 | JGI IMG/M metagenome (GOLD analysis project Ga0137418, IMG submission 122242) | Vadose zone soil fungal communities from Angelo Coast Range Reserve, California, USA - CZODoug3_1_2_16fungal (Hybrid Assembly) | ecosystem: Environmental > Terrestrial > Soil > Vadose... | reverse complement strand
GCCGAGGGCGAGAGCCGGTTGAGCGAGCAGGACATCGGTCAGTACTACGTGCGCAACGGGCAGGGCAGCATGGTGCCCCTCTCCACGCTGGTGAGCACGCGCCGGATCGCCGGGCCCGAATACACCAATCGATTCAACCTGTACCGCGCGGCGCAGGTCCTGGGCTCGGCCGCGCCCGGGTACAGCTCCGGGCAGGCGCTGGCCGCGCTCGAGCAGGTGGCAGCGCAGGTCTTGCCGCGCGAGATGGGGTATGGGTTCGCGGATCTGTCCTACCAGGAGAAGAAGGCGTCGGGAACGGCGGGGCCGATCTTTGCCCTGTCCCTGGGCTTCGTGTTCCTGATCCTCGCGGCGCTTTACGAGAGCTGGTCGCTGCCGTTCTCGGTGCTGCTGTCGGTGCCGGTGGCAGTCCTGGGGGCGTTTCTCGGCCTCTACCTGCGCAATTTCGACCTGGGGATCTTCGCCCAGATCGGGTTGGCGATGCTGATTGGCCTCGCGGCCAAGAACGCCATCCTCATCGTGGAGTTTGCTCGCGACGAGATGAAGAAGGGGCAGCCCCTGGTCGAGGCGGCACTCGAGGGAGCTCGGCTGCGGCTCCGCCCGATTCTCATGACGTCGTTCGCGTTCATCTTCGGCATGGTTCCGCTCTGGGTCGCGACGGGGGCGGGCGCGATCGCGCGCCAGATCCTCGGCACCGTGGTCATCACGGGCATGCTGGCGGCGACGGCCATCGCCATCTTCATCATTCCGGTGCTGTTCGTGCTGGTGGAGCGGCTGGCGAACCGCCGCGGGCACCAGCAGGCCGCGCCCCTTCCCCCCGAGCCGGAAGCCACGCCCTGAAAAGGCTGGCGCTGCCGGGTCACTGACGCAGCCAATCTCCGGAACATCTGGCTGAAGCTCCACTCGGAATCATGAGAGGGCGCGAGGGCACCTTCGCGAACTCGCGAATCCCTGCGCTGGCCCATTCATCGTACGTCGGTGATATTACGTTCGTACGATGACTTCCGCCACCACTGGAAGGAGCCGCGCAGATGAACGCCAAGGTCGAGCAGAAGGAACGTTCGCACGAATCGATCCTCCAATCAGCCGCGAGGCTGGTCCGCAAAAAGGGGATCTCGGGCGCGGGAGTCGCGGAGGTGATGAAGGGCGCCGCGCTCACGGTCGGCGGGTTCTACGCGCACTTCTCGTCCAAGGACGAATTGGTGGACGAAACCCTCCGCCGCACCTCCGCCGGGCTGCGCGAGCGTCTCTTCGCGCGCCTCGACGAGAAGCCGGAAGCCGACCGCGCTGAAGTCATCCTCAAGCGGTACCTTTCGGCCGACCACCGCGACGGCGGCCCGCCAGGGTGCCCGATGCCGGCGGTGGTCAGCGAGGTCGGCACCACTGCGCCGCAACACCGCACGATGGTCGCCGGCGAGGTGCAGGCTCTCCTCGATGGTCTCGCGCAGCGTCTGCCCGCGGACGGCATCGTCCCGCGCCGCCTGCTCGCCATCGGGCTCATCGCGTTGATGTACGGCGGGCTCAGTCTTGCGCGCGCAGTCAAGGGGACGGACCTGTCCGACGAAGTGCTTCGCGCTTGCCGCGCGCTGGGCGCGGCAGCCGCCCGGGGCGGCAAGGGAGAACGGTCATGACCACCAGCTACGTGATCGATGCGGTGCGCACTCCTCGCGGACGAGGGAAGCAGGGCAAGGGTGCGCTCTCGGGGATCCATCCACAGGAACTGTTCGCGCAGCTCCTCGTGGCGCTCGGGCGACGCAACGGGTTCGACGCGGCGCGGGTGGACGACGTGGTCGCCGGGTGCGTTTCGCAGGCAGGCGAACAGGGCGCAAACCTGGCCCGCAATGCCGTGCTCACCGCGGGCTGGCCCATCGAGGTCAGCGCGACCACGCTCAACCGGTTCTGCGGGTCTGGCCTGCAGGCGGTGCATTTCGCAGCGATGGGAGCTGCCTCGGGCGCGCTGGATCTAGTGGTCGCGGGCGGCGTGGAGAGCATGTCGCGCGTTCCGATGGGCTCCGATGGCGGCGGCGAGGATGGCCGCAACCCGCGCCTGCGTGAGCGCTTCTTCCAGGTGCCGCAGGGGATCAGCGCGGACCTCATCGCCACGCTGGAGAACTTCTCCCGCGAAGAAGTGGACGAGGTTGCCCTCCGCTCGCAGCAGCGAGCCGCGCGCGCGGTCGAGGAACGGCGCTTTGCCAGGTCCCTGATCGCCATCTCCGATCCCACGACCGGCAAGCTGGCCCTCGAGCGCGACGAGCTTCTCCGCCCGGACACGACGCGCGAAGGACTCGCCGGACTCGCGCCCGCATTCGTCGCTCTCGGCGGAAAGGCTGCCGGTCCCAACGGCGAGACGCTCGATGAGATCGCCGTGGCGACCTACCCCGCGGCAAAGCAGATCCGCCACGTCCACACCGCCGGCAACTCGAGCGGCATCGCGGATGGCGCCGGCGCGGTGCTGATCGCCTCGGAGCGCTACGTCCGCGAGGCCGGCGCGCGTCCGCGGGCGCGCATCCGCGCGATGGCCACCCTGGGCAGCGAGCCCGTCATCATGCTCACGGCCCCAGCGCCGGTGAGCGAGAAGGCGCTGCGTCGCGCCGGAATGAACCCCCGCGACATCGACCTCTGGGAGATCAACGAGGCGTTCGCGGCGGTCGTGCTGCAGACGATGCGCAAGCTCGATATCGATCCCGACCGTGTCAACGTGAACGGCGGCGCCATCGCCCTCGGCCACCCGCTCGGCGCCACGGGCGCCATCCTCCTCGGCACGGCCCTCGACGAGCTCGAGCGCCTCGACAAACAGACCGCCCTGATCGCGATGTGCACTGCCGGCGGCCAGGGAATCGCAACCGTCCTGGAGAGGCTGTCGTGAACGGCGCGACGGCCGTCTCCGTGGCTCCGCCGGCGCAGCTTCCAACAACGCGCCGGAAAAGGACTCCGACTCTCATCGCCGGCCTGGGCGCCGCAGCCATCCTGGCTTCAGGCGGCTGGTACCTGCTTCACCTCGGTCGTGAATCGACGGACGACGCGCAGGTGGAAGGACGCGTGATCAGCGTCTCGGCCCGCGTCCCGGGCCAGGTGCTTCGCGTGCACGTCCAGGACAACCAGCTGGTCGACGCAGGAGATGCCCTGCTGGAGCTCGACCCCGCCGACTACGCGGCGAAAGTCGATGCTGCCCGCGCCGATCTGGCGGCGGCGCGCGCGGCCGCCGACGGCGCCCGCTCGACGCTTGCGCTCACGGAGAAGACCGCTCCGGCAAACCTCGTCCAGGCCCGGGGCGCCCTGACGGCCGCGGTATATTCCATCAGCTCGGCGGCAGCGGCGATCGGGCAGACGAACGCGGACCTCGCCGCGGCTGAGTCGCGCAAATCGCTGGCAGAGCTCAATCTCAAGCGGGCGCATGCTCTCGTCGAGGCGAACGTATTGCCCGCGGCAGATCTGGACCAGAAGCAGACCGAGTTCGACGCCGCCAGCGCGCAATACGAGAAGGAGCGTGCCCGGGTCAGCGCGGCATACGCCGCGCACGCCGGATCGGGCGGCGGCCTCGTGCTCGCGAAAGGGCGGCTGACCGCCGCCCAGACCGCTCCAGAGCAGATCGCTTCGTCGCGCGCCGCGCTCGCCCTGGCGGAAGCGCGAACGCTGCAAGCGGACGCCGCCCTCAAGCTCGCGGAGCTGAATCTCTCCTACACGACCGTGCGGGCGGCCCGCCGAGGCGTCGTCTCGCGGCGCAGCGTCGAGGACGGCCAGACCGTCAGCCCCGAACGTCCTCTCCTCGCCATCGTGCCGCTCGACGACGTCTGGGTCGTGGCCAACTTCAAGGAGGACCAGCTCGCCGGGATGCGCGCGGGCCAGACCGCGATGGTGCGCCTCGACACCTACGGCAGGCGCCAATTCCGCGGCCACGTCGAGAGCGTCGCGGGCGGGACAGGCGCGCGCTTCGCCCTGCTGCCCCCCGACAATGCGACGGGAAATTTCGTGAAAGTCGTGCAGCGCATCCCGGTGCTCATCCGCCTGGATGGCCCTCCCGGGGTCGATCTGCGCCCGGGAATGAGCGCGGACGTCACCGTCCGGATGAGGGATTGATGGGCGCCGAGGGGACCGTCCTTCGCGGGAGCAAGCCGCTGATCACCGTGGGCGCGATGCTCGCGGGTCTGATGGCGTTCCTGGACATCTCCATCGTGAACGTCGCCTTGAACGACATCCGCGCCAACTTCGGAACGCCGCTCGATCAAATCGCGTGGGTGTCGACCGCGTACGCAATGGCGAACATCACCGTCATCCCGATGTCGGGATGGCTGCTGAAGCGCTTCGGCTTCAAGCGCTACTATACGGTTTCCATCCTGATCTTCACCGCCGCGAGCGTGCTCTGCGGCCTGGCATGGAACCTTCCCTCGCTCGTCTGTTTCCGCATCCTCCAGGGGTTGGGCGGCGGAGCCATCATCCCCACCTCACAGAGCGTGCTCTTCTCGCGCTACCCGGAGAAGGAGCACGGCATGGCCGGCGCTCTTTTCGCCATGGGCGCAATCACCGGACCGCTGCTGGGCCCCACGATCGGCGGATACCTGGTGGAGTGGTCGAGCTGGCATTGGATCTTCTTCATCAACGTTCCGCTGGGCCTCATCGCCGCCTGGATCGCGTGGACGCAGATCGAGCAGCCGGACTTCGTTTCCGACCGCTCTCCGGTCGACCGATTCGGCATCGCGCTACTGGCCCTGGGCATGGTTTCCATGCAGTACGTCCTGGAGGAAGGAAACCGCAACGACTGGTTCGAGGACAGGACCATCACCGTCCTCGCCGTGGTTGCCACAATCGCATTGATCGGATTCGTCTCCCACGAGCTCGAGCACGAGCATCCGGTCGTCGATCTGCGCGTCTTCCGGAATCGCGCTTATGCAGCGGCCACCACCCTCAACTTCCTCGTGGGTACGGCCATCTTCGCAGGTTCGGTGCTGCTCTCCCTGTATTGCGGCACGATCCTCCACTACCGCGCGCTGGACATCGGCCGCGTATTCCTGATGGGGACCTGGATCCAGCTCTTGATCTTTCCCGTGGTGGGCAAGCTCGTGACCAGGGTCGACCCGCGCCTCCTGCTCGTGATCGCCAACGCGGGCATCTTCGGGAGCCTCTGGCTCAACGCGCACCTGACGGCAGAAGTGACCACCGGCCAGGTGGCACTCCCGCTCTTCGTCCGCGCCATCGGAACCGGCTTTGGCTTCATTCCGCTCACGGTGCTCGGGGTCGCGTCGCTCCCTCCGGCGCAGCGGCCCGGCGGCACCGCCCTCTTCAACCTCACGCGCGAGCTCGGCGCGTCGATCGGAACGGCATGGATGAGCACCACCCTCGCCCGGCAGGTGAAGCAGAACTTCACCTTCATCACCAGCCACGTGGACGCGTACGGCACGCTCGTCGCCGAGCAGAGGGCGCTGCTCGAGCACGGTCCGGGGGCCCGGCTCTTCGACCCTCAGGGCGCCGCGCTCGCCGTGCTGAACCAGCGCATCGGCGCACAGGCGCTGCTCCGGGCCTTCAACAACACCTTTCTCTTGTTGGGCTTCGCCTTTCTCGCCGCGAGCTGGGTGATCGTGCTGATGCGCCGGCCACGGCGAGGAGCACCCGTGGATGCCGGGGCGCACTGAGTTCGAGTACACTCGACTATCGGATAGCCAGGAGCGCAGGCCTCGAATTGGGATGATTGTTGCTTCGGGCTGCCAGCAGGGAAGGCCATGCCGAAGCCGGACGCAACCGTATTCGTGGTGGACGACGATGCGTCGATTCGAGAGGCTCTCGCAGGCCTGATCCGGTCGGCGGGCCTGAACGCCGAGACCTTTGCTACAGCGCAAGGATTCCTGGCCCGCGCCCCCGCGGACGTTCCCAGCTGCCTGGTGCTCGACGTCCGGATGCCGGGCCTGAGCGGGCTGGATCTCCAATCCCGGATGCGCGAGCTCAACCTGGAAACTCCCGTCGTGTTCATCACGGGGCATGGCGATGTTCCCACGACGGTGCGGGCGATGAAAGCAGGGGCCCTGGAGTTCTTGACCAAGCCGGTCCTCGACCGGGATCTCCTGGATGCGATCGCACGGGCGATCGAGCGCGATCGGGGCATACGCCGGCGGCAAGCGGAGATGGGTGAGTTGAAAGGCCGGTATGGTTCGCTGACGCCGCGTGAGCGGGAAGTGATGGAGCGGGTAGTCTCGGGGCTGCTGAACAAGCAGGTCGCCGCCGAGTTGGGTACCAGCATCGTCACCGTCAAGGTCCATCGGGGACAGGTGATGCAGAAGATGCGCGCAGGATCGCTGGCGGACCTGGTCAGGATGGCCGAGAAGCTGGGGAGACGGCGCGACCAGAGGTAGGAGCCTATACCTTGGTGTAATTGATCTTCTCCCCAGGAGGTTGATCATTGGGGACTGAGTGAATCGGTCCCGGATGGCAAACGGTCCTCTCATATCGGTCGTCGACGACGACAACTCCGTGCGCGACTCCGTCGGGTGCTTGCTCAGATCCGTCAGTTTCGGAGTGGTGGCGTTTGCCTCGGCCGAGGAGTTCTTGGGCTCGGATCGTCTCTCCGAAACGGATTGCGTGATCCTCGACGTGCGCATGCCTGGAATGAGCGGGTTCGAGTTGCAGAGCCGTCTCGTAGCCAGCCATCCGGAGATGCCGGTCATCTTCATCACCGCACACGGAGATGAACAACTGCGGTCGCGAGCTCTCAGGGGGGGCGCGGTGGATTTCTTGCTCAAACCATTCAGCGAGGAAGCGCTGCTGACAGCGGTCCAGGCAGCCCTGAGTCCGAAATGAACTGTTGCGATGGATGATCGGTAAAGTGGGTGGAGCCCGGCGATAGCCGCGCTCCGGTCGAGAAAAGGTGGGCCCCATGAGCGAGACATATCCTCCCGTCTACGTCGTGGATGACGATCTGGCGGTGCGCGAGTCCGTGGCTAGTCTGATCCGGTCGGTGGGGCTGAGGGTGGAAACGTTCAAGTCGGCGCACGAGTTCCTGGGCAGACCGCGGACCGAGGTGCCGAGCTGCCTGGTGCTGGATGTGAAGCTGCCGGGGCTGAGCGGGCTGGATCTGCAACAGGAGCTCGCCAAGGCCGATCTCCAGATTCCCATCATCTTTCTCACCGGTCACGGGGACATCCCCATGTCCGTGCGCGCGATGAAGTCGGGAGCGTTCGAGTTCTTCACCAAGCCTTTCGACGATGAGGCCCTGTTGGACGCGATCCGGCAGGCGATCGTCGTCCGCGACCAGGTCCCGAGCAAAGGAAAGAAAGCAGCGAAGAATGCTCCAGAGACCATCGTGGGCACCAGCGCCGGCCTGAAGACGGTGCTGAATCGGGTGGCGAGCGTCGCGCCGACGGAATCGACGGTGCTGATCCTGGGAGAGACGGGGACGGGGAAGGAACTGGTGGCGCATGCAATCCACAGCCGGTCGCAGCGGTCCTCGCGACCACTGATCAGCGTGAATTGCGCCGCCATCCAGCCCTCGCTGATCGCCTCTGAGTTGTTCGGTCACGAGAAGGGAGCGTTCACTGGAGCGCTGCAGCAGCGCCGAGGCCGTTTCGAGCTGGCGGAAGGAGGAACGATCTTCCTGGACGAGGTGGGCGACCTTCCCGCGGAGACCCAGATCGCTCTCTTGCGGGTCCTGCAAGAGCGCGAATTCGAGCGGGTCGGGGGGAATCAGCCGATCCGGGTCGACGTGCGGGTGATTGCGGCCACCAATCGTGACTTGCAGGCCGCCATTGCCGCCGGCACTTTTCGCAGCGACTTGTTCTACCGGCTCAACGTATTTCCCATCGAGGTCCCGCCCCTGCGGGAGCGACGAGAGGACATCGCCCCGCTGGTCGAGCACTTCGTTCGCCTCCACGCGTGTCGAGCGGGGAAGAAGGTGCGCGCCGTGGACGAGAAGACCCTGGAGATGCTGCGGAGCTACACCTGGCCAGGGAACATCCGAGAGCTTCAGAACGTGATCGAACGGTGGGTGATCGTCTCCGACACCGAGGTGCTCTCGGCGGACGAGAGCTGGCTCCCGCAGGAAAACGTTCAGACGGCCGGAACGCATATGGGGGCTCAGGTCGACCGCAAGCTCAGCCTCCGCGACCATGTCGAGGCGGTGGAGCGCACGCTGATCGGCCGGGTGATGACGGCGGTCGGCGGAAACCAGTCGGAGGCCGCGCGACGCCTCGGCCTGAGCCGCGGATCGCTCATCGAGCGGCTGAAGAAGTACGGCCCGACCCTCCCGGACTGAGGGCCCCCTCGCGGGAGCCGCGGGAACGAAGCCGCTCGCGGGAGCCGCGGGAAACGTCACGAACCCGGAACGCGTCTCCGCCGCGTCGACCCGGGCATCAAAGCTGATTGACGAATCCACAGAGCATCAGGCGAGCCCGATGCCCGTCTCGACGGACCGCCTGCGGCGACGTTTGCAGGATGGCGGCCACCTCGTCGACCGGTAGCAGGAGAAGGTCGCGCAGGACGAAGGCACCGCGAGTCTGGTCGTCGACGTACTCGAGCGCCTCGCGGAGGAGTCCCGTGACTTGGATCGGCCTCGCAGAGCTGCCGTCAAGCTCGGGCCGGCGACCCTTGCTCGGCTCGAGACGGCCTGCGCGGTCGAAACCAGGCAGGAATGGTTCCAGCGAGCCGGAAGGCCTGCGGGAATCGCGCTGCCGCTGTGCCAATGCGGTGTTCATGGCGATCCGATACAGCCAGGTCGTGAACTTTGCACCCGCTGGGAACGACGCGAGCTCGCGCCAGGCGGAAAGGAAAGCCTGCTTGAGCGCCTCTTCAGCATCGCCCGAGGTCGCGCACATGTTCCTGGTGATCGCGTAGACCGCCTGGCGGTGCCGCGTCACGAGCGCGGCGAATGCCGCCCCGCTCCCCCTCCGGGCGCGATCAGCGAGCAACTGGTCGGACGCTATGGAGTCGTCGAGCTGCTTGGGCGAGATCATCATTTCAGGGCAGGAGGGAAGCAGGATCCGGACCAACGACCCGGCGGTCACGAAGCCTTCAGAATTGGTAGAGAGCGCCTTTTCTGCTCGATTCAGCGACAGGGGGTGTCGGATCTCTGCGCAACGTCTCTCCGACACGCCCCGACAGGGGCGGCGAGGGTAACTCAGCGGAACGCCTGGCTCACGGCCCCGGTTGCCGCCATCAGATCATCGCGACGGTTCTGCCTCCAAGCATCCTCGTCGTCTCCGAGCGCGCGCGGCCGCTCCTTGCCGTAGCTGATGGTCGTGATGCGCGATGCGTCCAGGCCGAGGTTCACGAGGTAGCTTTTCGCGGCGTCGGCGCGCTTCTGCCCGAGCGCCAGGTTGTACTCGCGCGTGCCACGTTCGTCGCAATTCCCCTCGATGCGTAGGTCCTGGTCCGGGCGCTGCCGCGCCAGATCGAACAACGTCTGCAGCGTGGCTCGCGCTTCCGGGCTCAGCTCGGAGCTGTCGAACGCGAAGTAGACGCTGGTTGCGACGATCTCCACGGTGCGCGGAGCCGGCGCCGGTTCAACTGCCACGGCAGGAGCGGGCGGCGCGGGGAGCGGAGTTGCTTCCACAGCCGGCTCCGCTGAGGCGGAAGGAGGCGGTTGCGCATGCGAGCAGGCGGCGGCGGCCAGTATGGCGGCAGCGAGGATCTGGATCGATTTCATCGAACGCTCCTTGAGTCCACGGACGGCAGCCTTTGTGCGCCCGGTTGCAAGTGGGCTTAGCAATAGTGGTGCCTAAAGACCAAGGTCGGTCAATCCCGGATGGCCATCCGGACGTCGGCCTGGCGGCCAGCGATACTTCCGGTCCGATTCCCGAATGGGAAGGTCATTGATGCACGCCAACCGCAACCGCATCAGGCCGTTCTCGTCGAATTCCCAGTTCTCATTGCCGTACGAGCGGTACCAATTCCCGGAGTCATCGTGCCACTCATAAGCGAAGCGCACTGCAATCCGAGGTCCCCCGAAAGCCCAAAGCTCCTTGATCAGCCGATAGTCCAGCTCTTTGTTCCACTTGCGCGCAAGAAAGGCGGTGATCTCCTGCCTTCCATTGACGAACTCCGAGCGGTTCCTCCAGCGCGAATCCGGCGTATAGGCCAGGGCGACCTTCTCCGGATCGCGGGAATTCCAAGCATCTTCCGCCAAACGTGCTTTCTGGGCGGCTGACTCCTGAGTGAACGGAGGCAACGGAGGCCGCGTCGTCATCACGACGAGCAATGCAAGGAGCGCGCCGCGTGGCAGGGTGTGGAGCCGGCCACTATGCTCGGGGCCGGTGACGGACGTGAGCAGCCCGCCAGCATCCCGACACTCCTCTTGGGCTGCCCGGATGAGCGTCGCCATTTGGAGTCGCCTTCGGGCGCCCGGCCGATGGGTCTCGTTGATCCTCAGATATGGCGTAGCGATCTCGAGCGTCGCTCTGGTGTTGGTCGCCACGCTGGCGTTGAGCCGGCCGGAGATTCGCGGCACCCCGTTCACTGCCGCGATCATCGTGAGCGCCTGGTACGGGGGCATGGGCCCCGGTCTATTGGCGGGCGGCCTCTCGCTCCTGGCCATGCATCAGTTCATCCTGGGTCCGCAACGGAGCTTCCGGGCCGTCACGATCGACGACGCATGGTACTTCCTCGTCTTCGCGCTGTCGGCCTTGCTGGTCGCCTGGATCACCGGGACACAGCGACGCACGAAAGTGGAGCTTCAAAAAGCGCACGACGACTTGACCGCCAGGATCCGTGACCTCGCCCTCGCAAACGAGAGGCTGCAGGCGGAGATTCTCGAGCGCCGGCGGGTGGAGGCCGAGGCCTACGAGCAGGCGAGCCTGCTCGATCTGACGCACGACTCTGTCTTCGTGCGCGACCTCAACGACGTCATCACCTACTGGAACCGGGGCGCCGCGGAGCGGTACGGGTGGTCGAGGGCGGAGGCAGTCGGACGGGTCTCCCATCAGCTCACGCAGACCACCTTCCCCGCCCCACTCCCGCAGATCGAATCCGAGCTGTACCGGACCGGTCAATGGGAAGGAGAGCTCGTCCATACCAAGCGCGACGGGACGCAGGTGGTGGTGGCGAGCCGCTGGTCGTTGCAGCGCGACCCGCAGGGGCGGCCGGCCGGGGTGCTGGAGACCAACAACGACATCACCGAGCGCAAACGCGCCGAAGAGACGCTGCTCGAGAGCGAGAGGAGGTACCGACACATCTTCCAGATGGTCAGCGTATCCATCTGGCAGGGAGATTTCTCTCGGATCAAGGCGGCCATCGACGAGTTGAAGGCAGGCGGCGTCGAGGATTTTCGCGAGTATCTCGCTGCCCACCCGGAATTCGCGCGCAAGGCGATCTCGATGGTGAAGATCGCCGACGTCAACGATGGTTCGCTCAAGTTGTTCGCGGCGGACAGCAAGGATGACCTCCTGGCGTCGCTGGACAGGATATTCGTGCCCGAGACGCGGAAGGTCCTCGAGGGCGCGCTGATCGCGATCGCCGAGGGCCGGACGTCCTTCGAGGCGGAGAGCGATCTCCGGACCCTCAAGGGGGAGAAGCTCACGGTCCTGATCACGACGACCTTCCCACCACCGCCCGCTCGTCTAGACAACGTGCTCTTGACGCTCACCGACATCACCGAGCGCAAACGGGCCCAGTATCTGACCACGCAGGTATTCGAGGCTTCACCGGATGGCATCTGCGTCTTCGGAAGGGATTACCGGTGTCGACGGGCCAACGACGGGGTGGCCCGGATCTGGGGAATGCCTGCCGAGAGGGCAGTCGGCGCGCACTTGTCGGAGCTGCTCGACACCGAGGGCTTCGCGCAAAGGGTCAAGCCGGCATTGGACCGTTGCTTCGCGGGTGAAGACGTCAGCTACGCTTCCTGGGTCAGCTCGAGGGGTCTCGGCCGGCGTTACCTCTCGGTCAGCTATTCGCCCCTGCGGCCGGCCTCGGATCGGGTGGAGGCGGCGCTCGTCGTCGCTCGCGACCTCACCGACCTCATGCAGGCATGGGATGCATTGCGCGAGGCGCAGGCGGAGCTCGCGCGGGTCACTCGCGTCACGATGCTGGGAGAGATTACCGCCTCGATCGCGCACGAGGTCAACCAGCCGCTTGCGGCAGTGGTGATGAACGGCAATGCATGCCGGCGCTGGCTGGCCACCGACCCGCCCAACCTGGACGAAGCCCGGGCGGCGGCGCAGCGCATGGTGAAGGACGGAGAGCGGGCCGGCCAGGTCCTCGCGCGCATTCGCGCCCTGGTGAAGAGAGGCACGACGGAGCGGAATGCGCTCGACGTCAACGACGTCATCCGTGAAGCGCTCGGGTTCACGCGCGCGGAGCTGGAACGGCAAAGAGTCGCGATCCGCACCGAGCT
>Ga0137418_10004870_pt1 | contig 12305 bp, 9 predicted proteins | sample CZODoug3_1_2_16f_FD_122242 | JGI IMG/M metagenome (GOLD analysis project Ga0137418, IMG submission 122242) | Vadose zone soil fungal communities from Angelo Coast Range Reserve, California, USA - CZODoug3_1_2_16fungal (Hybrid Assembly) | ecosystem: Environmental > Terrestrial > Soil > Vadose... | reverse complement strand
GAGGCGAACGCCCGCGACCACGGCCTCGCCGGGTGCGTTCGCGGATGCCGTGTCCGGGCGCCGGCGTCCCTTGCCCTTAGCGGCTGTCGTCGACGAGGCCGGCATATCGACCACCTCCTCCACGCGGGCGGGTAGCTCTCGCGTCACCGAGGTCGCGGGCTTGTCCTCGCGCAGACCCTGGAAGGACGGATGGCGCATCCTGCCGTCGGTCGTCCACTCGCTGAAGCTCACTTCGGCCACCAGGTCGGGCGTGACCCAGTGCGGCCGCCCGACGCCGGTCGGAAGCGTGGCGAACGGGCAGGCCTTCTGCTCGAGCGACGCCAGGCGTTTCGTGAGCGCGCGGAGGGTCTTCTGGTCGAAGCCGGTGCCCACCTTGCCGGCATAGACGAGGCGCCCGTTCTCGTGGACGCCGACGAGGAGGGCGCCGATCCCTATGCGCGAGCCTTCCGGGTCGGTGTAGCCGCCGATCACGACTTCCTGCCGCTTGACGCATTTGATCTTGAGCCAGTCCGTGCCTCGCGCGCCCCGGTAGGGCGCGTCCCGCCGCTTCGCGACTGTTCCTTCGAGCCCGAGCCGGCAGGCGTGCGTGAAGAAAGCGGGTCCATCGCCGGCCACGTGATCGCTGTATCGCACGGGACCCGACTTGCCGTTGCCCGAGGCGAGCAGACGCTCGAGCACCGCCTTGCGGTCTTCGAGCCGGGCGCCCGTGAGATCCCAGCCGTCGAGGTGCAGGAGATCGAAGACCATGTAGACGAGCTGGCCCGGCCCCGTGCCCGACAGGAAGTTCTGCAGGGCCTGGAAGCTGGTGGTGCCGTCGGGCTGGAGCACGGCGACCTCGCCGTCGAGCATGGCCCGCTCGGCGGGAAGGTGCCCCACCGCCTCGGCAATGGTCGGGAACTTGTCCGTCCAGTCGCGCCCGTTGCGGCTCAGGAGCGTGACGCGGCCATGGTCGAGCCGGGCGAGGATGCGATAGCCGTCGTACTTCATCTCGTGGAGCCAGCCCTCTCCGCTCGGCGCCTGACTGACGAGGGTGGCGAGTTGGGGGGGAACGAACTTCGGAAGCGCCGCGCGGCGGACCCCGGGCACGTCGGCGACCGAGACAGGCGCGTGGCCCCGGCCCCGGCGCGCCGGAACCGGGCGAAGCGCGGCCGGCGGCTTGCGCACGGCGGTGGCCTTCTTGCCGCCCTCCCGACCCGAGTGCCACACCCGGTCCGCGGCGGCGGCGATCTCCTCCAGCGTTCTCCCCGAGAGCACGCTCCTGGGCTCGAGCTCGACGATGTCGGCCGCGCGCCCGGAGCGCGCCTCGGCATCGCGCTCCTTGATCAGGAGCCAGCTCCGCCCGCTGTCGTCGCCACGACGGCTGCCGCGGATCCTCACGAGCGCCCAGCCCCCGCGGAGCTTCTCGCCCTTGAGAACGAACTTGAGGTTGCCGGCCCGGTAGCCCTCGTGAGGATCGCCGACGGGCTCCCAGCTGCCGCGGTCCCACAGGAGCACCGTGCCGCCTCCGTACTCGCCCTTCGGGATGATGCCCTCGAAGGTGCCGTATTCGAGCGGATGGTCTTCGACGTGCATGGCGAGGCGCTTGTCGGCGGGATCGAGGCTGGGACCCTTGGGTACCGCCCAGCTCTTGAGGACGCCGTCGAGCTCGAGCCGGAAGTCGTAGTGCAGCCGGCTCGCCGCGTGCTTCTGGATGACGAAGAGGAGCTCGCCCTTGCGGCGCCGGGGGGCGGCTTTGCCCGAGGGCTCGGGCGTCTTCTTGAAGTCACGCTTGCGACGGTACTCGCGGAGTCCCATGCGCTCATCTTTCCACGGGTCATGCCGCCCGTCCACCTGAAGCCCCCGCGCGAGGGGCGCGGCTTGACGCGACCGCGGTAGCCAGAGCAGTATCTCCCCCGAGGCCTGCGCCCTCTCCCATCGTCGGGCACGGGGCGGGGCTCCGGGTATCCCCTCACGCCAGGAGGCTCGACATGCGAAGGGCGCTCGCGGCGATGGCCGCGGTCGTGTTGCTCTCGGCCTTGGCCGACCGGGTACAGGCTCAGGAGAGCCGGGCCGTCCTCGAGAGCATCGCGAGGTCAATGGGCGGGGCCACGGTAAAGTCCATCCAGTACACGGGCACGGGCGTGCTGTATCAGGCGGGGCAGGCAATCACCCCGGGAGCGTCATGGCCACGCTTCAATGTCACGAGCTACACCCGGAGCGTCAACTACGAGACCTCCTCGCTCCGGGATGAGGTCGTTCGCACGCAGGCCGAGGATCCGCCTCGGGGAGGAGGCGTGCAGCCTGTTCGTGGTGAGGCGCGCCAGGTCTTGCTGGTGTCGGGCGATCATGCCTGGAACGTGGCAGGGGAGACAGCCACGCCGACGCCCATCGCCCTGGCCGAGCGGCAGCTCCAGCTCTGGAGCACTCCGCATGGCGTTATCAGGGCCGCGCTCGCGAACAATGGGAGGGTCCAGGGACGGGTGATCACGTTCGCCGTCCCCGGACGGTTCTCGGCGCGTGCCACCGTGGACGCCCAGGGCCTGGTCGAGAAGGTGGAAGCCTTGCTCCCGAACCCCGTGCTCGGCGACATGCCGGTCACGGTCAGCTATGCGGACTATCGCGACGTCGCGGGCGTGAAGTTTCCCATGAAGATCCGTCAGTCGACGGGCGGATATCCCACGCTCGATCTGAACGTGGGCGAGGTCCGGCCCAACGCCACGGTGGACATCCAGGTGCCGGAGCCGATTCGCCAGGCGCCCAACCCGTACGCCAAGGTGACGTCGCAGGCGGTGGCGGACGGCGTCTGGTACCTCACCGGGGGTTCGCATCACAGCGTGCTCGTCGAGATGAAGGATCACGTCATCGTCGTGGAGAGCCCGCTCAACGACGACCGCGCCGTGGCCGTGCTCGCCGAGGTCAAGACCCTCGTCCCCGCCAAGCCGATCCGGTACGTCGTCAACAGCCACCACCACTTCGACCACTCCGGCGGCCTCCGCGCCTTCGCGGCGGAGGGGGTGACGGTGATTACCCACGAGAGCAACCGGGCCTTCTTCGAGCGCGCGCTCGCGACTCCCGCCACCCTCGCTCCGGATCGGCTGACGAAGTCGGGGCGCCAGGGGACGGTGGAGGGCGTGAAGGATCGACGGGTCCTCACGGACGGCACCCGGAGCGTCGAGATTCACCACATCGCCGGCTGTCTCCACGACGATGGCCTGCTCATGGTCTATCTCCCGAAGGAAAAGCTCCTGATCCAGGCCGACACCTATACGCCGGTGCCCGCGAACACACCGCCGCCCCTGCCCCCCAGCCCGTTCAACGTGAGCCTCGCCGACAACATCACGCGACTCGGGCTCACGGTGGACAATCACCTGCCGTTGCACGGCCGCATGGTGCCGATGGGTGAGCTCTTGAAGGCGATCGGTCGGGCCAACTGACATCCCAGCCCCGAGGAGGAAACTCATGAGACTTCTCAGTGACAGCGAGCGGAAGGCCCTGCGGGGAGCAGAGACATCGTCCTTCCCTGGACCCATCCCGACCCAGAGTGTCTCCAGCGACGAGTTCATGCCGGCGCCCCAGACCGACAGGCAGCGCCGGGTGGAAGCGCGGATCAAGGAGCTGGGAGGCGAGCTCGCGAAGAAGCACGGGATGTCCCGTCGGCAATTCCTGACCACGGCGTCCGGCATGGCGGCGGCGTTCCTGGCCATGAACGAGGTCTACGGTCCCCTCTACGGGGTGACGCCCGCGGAGGCGGTCGACCGTGCCATGGCCGCGGAGCGGGCGGATGCGCTGAAGAGCCAGTTCGTCATGGACTGCCACACCCATTTCCTGCGCGACGACACGCGCATCCAGACCTTCGTGATGCAGCGCCAGGCCGTGGGCAAGGCGGGATGGAATCCGGGGCTCAGCGGCAAGGAGCAGACGATCGAGGATCTCAAGTTCGCGAACTACTACAAGGAGATCTTTCTCGACAGCGACACCAAGGTGGCGCTGATCTCGGGGGCGCCCTCGGACATCGCGCAAGACTGGTTCCTCACCAATGAGATGAAGGCGGAGGCGCGCGCGCGGGTGAACAAGGAGGCCGGCTCGCGCCGCCTGCTGAGCCATGCCATCTTCACCCCCGGGCAGCCCGGATGGCTGGAGGCGATAGACCGAGCGATCAGCGACCTGAAGCCAGACTCGTTCAAGGGCTATACGATCGGCGACAACACGAACAAGAAGGTCAGCCAGTATCCGTGGCGCATGGACGACACGAAGGTCACGTACAAGGCCTACGAGAAATTCCTCAAGGCGGGCCTCGTGAACGTCTGTGTGCACAAGGGACTCTTCCCCCCATCGGTCGAGCAGCAGTTTCCACACCTGCTCGCCTACTCGGACGTCCGGGACGTGGGCAAGGCGGCCAAGGACTGGCCGCAGCTCAACTTCATCATCTATCACTCGGCCTATCGATTCGCCGGAGGCGGCAAGGTCGAAGCGGCCTGGGCGCAGTTCGAGCAGACCGGGCGCATCGAGTGGGTGACCGACCTCGCCGAGATCCCATCCAGGTTCGGCGTCAACAATGTCTACGGCGACCTCGGCCAGATTTTTGCGCAAAGCACGGTCGCCGACCCCCGGGTGTGCGCAGCCATGATGGGGCAGCTTGTCCGCGGGCTGGGCGTGGACCGTGTCGTGTGGGGCTCGGACGCCATCTGGACCGGCTCGCCCCAGTGGCAGATCGAGGCGCTCCGGCGGCTGGAGATCCCGGAGGACATGCAGAAGAAGCACGGCTTCAAGCCCCTGGGGGCGGCGGACGGGCCGGTCAAGAGCGCCATCCTGGGCGAGAACAACGCGCGCCTCTACAAGTACGAGAAGCGGGCCGCCCTGGCCAGCGACCGCATCTCGGCCATGAAGATCCAGTACGAGAAGGAGGGCGGGACGCGCAGCAACCTGCGCTACGGCTACGTCCTTCCCTCGCGCGCCTCGGCATGAAGCTCGGGGGCAAGACGGCCTTCATCACGGGAGCCAGCCGCAATATCGGCCGCGCCATCGCCCTGGCCTTCGCCGCGGAGGGGGCGGACCTGATCGTCAACACGCGCGCGAACCGCGACGAGCTGGAATCGGTGGCCGAGGAGTGCCGCAAGGCGGGGGTGCGGGCGGTTTCCGCCCTCGGCGACATCGCCGACGCCGCGGCCGTGGACCGGATGGTGAAGCAGGGGCTGGCCGAGCTGGGCGCCATCGACATCCTCGTGTGCAACGCGGCCATCCGGCCCCACAAGTCCATCGCGGAGACCTCGCTCGAGGACTGGCATCACGTCATGGGTGTGAATCTCCACTCCGCCTTCTATCTCGCCCGCGCCGTGATACCGGGCATGAAGGAACGGCAGCGGGGCAGCATCATCGCCATCGGCGGGCAGTCGAGCCTGACGGGTCGGCCCAACACCGCCGCGGTGACCGCGGCAAAGACGGGGACGCTCGGCTTGGTGCGCGCCCTCGCCGCCGAGCTGGGGCCATTCGGCATTCGCGCCAACATGGTCATCCCGGGCACCATGGACACCGAGCGTCGCTACGCGGAGTGGTATCCGGAGTTCCGCCAGGCCCCACCCGGGGGCGCGGAGCAGCTCAAGCAGATCCCGCTCGGGCGGCTGGGGCGGCCCGAGGAGATCGCGGATGCCTGCGTGTTTCTCGCCTCGGATGCCTCGGCCTATATCACGGGGGACGAGATTCGCGTGATGGGTGGGCGGATCATTGGCTAGAACATGAGCTCGTCCGAGCGCGGACGACCAGGAGGTGCGATGAGACGGAACGCATTGCCTACGAGCCGGTGGGTGGCCCTCGCCATCGCCGGGCTGAGCGTATGGATGTGGACGGCTTCGGCCCAGGCCGCCGAGATCAAGGTGCTGAGCGCGGGCGCCGTGAAGGGTATCGTGACGGAGCTCGCGGAGACATTCCGGCAGGAGACGGGCCACACGGTCACGATCACGCCGGGGACGGCGGGCGAGCTGAGGCAGAAAGTGGAGGCGGGCGAGCCGGCGGATGTGGTCATCGTGACCGACACCGTCCTCGAGCAGCTCGCGGGGCAGCGGCTCGTGGTGGCGGACACGCGGGCCGACCTCGCGCGGACGGCCATCGGGGTCGCCGTGCGCGCCGGCGCCCCCCTTCCCGACATCTCGACCCCGGAGGCGTTCAAGCGAACGGTCCTGGCCGCGAAGTCCATCGTGTACACGGATCCCGCCCGGGGAGCCACCAGCGGAATCCACTTCGCGAGCGTTCTCCAGCGCCTGGGCATCGCCGATGCGGTGAAGGACAAGACCGTCCTCTGGCCGGGCGGCTACGCGGCGGAGGCGATCGTGAAAGGCCAGGCCGAGCTCTGCGTGCACCAGATCAGCGAGATCCTGCCCGTGAAGGGCGTGACGCTCGTGGGGCCGCTTCCCCGGGAGCTGCAGAAGATCACCACCTATTCCGCCGCCGTGGCCACGCGGGCGGCCACGCCGGAGACGGCGCGGGCCTTCATCGCCTTCGTGACGCGGCCAACCTTCAAGCCGAAGTTCGTCGTCGCGGGTCTGGACTACCGCGAGTGAGGATTCCATCATGACCGACCGACCGATCCGTGTGGGTTTCGTGGGCGCGGGCAAGAACACCAAGCTCCACCACATTCCGAAGCTCAAGGCGCAGCCCGGCGTCGAGCTGGTGTCCGTGGCCAACCGCAGCAAGGAATCGGGGGAGCGCGTCGCCGGCGAGTTCGGCATCGGCCGGGTGGAGGGAGACTGGCGGAAGGTCGTGGAGGCCAAGGACATCGACGCGGTCTGCATCGGCACCTGGCCCTACATGCACTGCGAGATCACCCTGGCCGCCCTCGAGCAGGGCAAGCACGTCCTCTGCGAGGCCCGCATGGCCATGAACGCCGCCGAGGGGCGGCGGATGCTCGAGGCCTCGCGACGGGCGCCCCACCTGATCACCCAGCTCGTGCCCTCGCCGCCCACCCTCGAGGTCGACTCGACCCTGCAGTCCCTCCTGGGTGAGGGCTACGTCGGCGAGGTGCTCGCGGTGGAGCTGCAGACCAGCCAGGGCGGGCGCTTCGTGGAGCGCGAGGAGCCGCTGCACTGGCGCCAGGACGCCTCCCTCAGCGGCAACAACGTCCTCAACATGGGCATCTGGTACGAAGCCATGCAGCGCTGGCTCGGGCCTCTCCAGCGCCTGACGGCCATGACCAAGATCGCCGTGCCGCGGCGCCGTGACGCGGGCGGTGCCATGCGGGAGGTCAAGGTGCCCGATCACATCGACATCCTGGGCACGCTGCGAGGCGGTGGCGTCGCCCACCTCCGCTTCAGCGCCGTCACCGCCCTGGCCCCGCAGTCCGAGGTGTGGATATTCGGAAGCGAGGGGACGCTGAGGCTCGAAGCCGATGCCAAGCGCGTGTCCGGCGGGCGGCGGGGTGACAAGGAGCTGAAGGAGATCCCCATCCCCAAGGAGAAGCGCATCGGCTGGCGCGTCGAGGAGGAGTTCGTCAACGCGATCCGTGGACGCGAGAAGATCTCGCGGACCAGCTTCGAGGACGGCGTGCGCTACATGGAGTTCACCGACGCCGTGGCGAAAAGCGCGGCGTCTGGCCAGACCGTCGACGTCGCCGACCTCTAAACAGGCCGCTCAAAAAGGTCCAGATGCGAGGCGGCGCCCGACGGCCGCAGGCGAGGCGTACTTTCTGTACGTTGAGCCTGCGGTCGATGGCGCCAACGAAGCAGATGGGCCTTTTTCAGCGGCCTGAGGGCGCGAGGAGGAAGGGGACGTCCGCGCTCTTCGCCACCGATCTGAGCTGCTCCATCAGGTCGTCGGGGACGGGCACGCCGTTCTGCAGGCGCTCCTTCCTCGTGGCCATCTCCGGGTCGCCCGCGACGAGCACGGGCTGCTCGGGGTCGGCCCGCTTGGCGTCGTGCAGCACGTCGATCACCTCGTCGAGATCCCGCTCGAACTCTCCCTCCGCTCGGAAGGCCCGCGGATCGATGGCCATGAAGAAATGGCCGATGTTGTGCGGATCGGACTCCCGCTGGGTGCGCTTGCGGATCGGCGAGAACGAGGCGCCGGAAAGCGCCCCACCGAGGATGTGCACGAGCACGGCCAGCCCGTAGCCCTTGTGGCCGCCGAGGTCACGCGTGCCGCCGAGAGGCGTGATGCCGCCCTCCGGCTTCTCGAAGACGTGGCTGAAGGCCTCCACGGGGTCCGTCACGGTCTGGCCGCTCGCGTCGACCACCCAGCCCGGCGGCAGAGGCTTGTGGTTGAGCTTGTAGACCTTGACCTTGCCCGCCGCCACCGTGGTCGTGGCCATGTCGAGCTGGAAGGGTGGATTGCGCTTGGCGGGAGCGGCGAAGGCGAGGGGGTTCGTCCCCATGATCGGCTCCGCCGCGAAGGTGGGCACGAGGGTGACTCCGCGGGTGGAGGCGGTGACCATGCCGATGACGCCACGATCGGCCGCGATCTTCGAGTAGCAGCCCGCGGCGCCGAAGTGATGCGAGTTGAACACGGAGACGACGGCGACTCCCGTGGAGCGGCACTTGTCGACGGCCGTGCTCATGGCGTGCACCGAGACGGGATGGCCGAGCGAGGCGTCCGCGTCGATGAGGGCCATGGCCGCCCCCTCGCGCACGGTCTTGAACACCGGACGCATGTTGATGCGGCCCCGCCGGAACTCCTGGTCGTAGGTGGGCAGCATGGAGACGCCGTGGGAGTCGACGCCGCGCAGGTCGGTCTCGACCATCATCTCCGCCGTGGTGTCGGCGTGCGCCGGCGACATGCCCCAGGCGCGAAACACGGATACGAGCTGTTCACGGATCAGCGTAGAGGGGACTCGCATGGCTTGGCTCCGGGGTGGTGTGTTTACTTCGTGGCCGCGCCGTGAATGGGGAAGGCGGGCGGGATGATCCGGTCGACGGGTGCGCCGTCCCAGCGCCAGGTGGGCACGTTGGTCCAGAAGCGCTGGGTCGCCTGGCGGGCCCTGGCATACACCTCGTCCTCGTCGATCCGCGTGGCGCGACCGCCCTGCACGAGGATCTCGCCGTCCACGATGACCGTGTCCACGTCGCGTCCGGACCCCGCGTCGATCAGGGCCTTGATGGGATCGGCGTAGACGGGGGCGCCGAGATGGTCGAGGTTGATGAGCAGGATGTCGGCCTTGGCGCCGGGGGCGAGGCGCCCGAGGTCGTCGCGGCGCAGGAACTTGCAGCCTCCCAGGGTCGCGGCATTGAAGACGTCGCGATGCTGGCCCGCCTGGTAGTTCGCGTCGGCGACCTTGGCCAGGATGGACGCCCAGCGCAGCTCCGCCACCATGTCCATGGGGAAGGTGTCGGTGCCGATGGCGAGGTTCACGCCCGCGTCGAGGTAGCGCTGGAAGGAGCACAGGGTCATGGCCATCTTGGCGTACTTGTACGGACAGTGCCCCACGGTGGCGCCTCGCTCCGCGAGCACGCGGAGATCGTCTCCGAAGGGATAGTGGCTCCAGGCGTGCGCGGTGGTGAACACGCCGTGGCCGATGAGGGCGCGATCGTCGAGGAATCCGATGTCGGCGAGAAACTGGATGGGCGTCTTGCGGTACTCGTCCATGATCCGCTGGAACTCCACGAGGTTGCCGCCCGCGTGGGTGTGCACGGGCACATCCAGCTCTCGCGCCGCGTCCTTGCAGGCGCGCAGCAATGGCTCACTGCACGTCTCGACCTGGGAGGGGTTGAGCATGCCGCGGAGCCGCCCCTGGGCGGCGCCGTCGTACTCGCGGATGAAGGCCACCGCGTCCTTCAGGCCCTGCGTGCCGACGCTGGCGTCGTGATCGTAGTAGAGGCGGCCCTGCGCGTCCGTGAAGGTGTTGCGATCGCGGAAGGGCGGGCTGCCGTAGACGCGCACGCCCAGCTCGTCGATCAGGCGCACGTAGCCTTCCCAGTCCCCCCGCTGGCCCCCGACGTCGATGATGGTGGTGGTGCCTTGCCGGAGGGCGTGGAGGAACACGAAGGTGCGCAGGGCGGCCACCGCCTCGGCCGGGGGCGGGGTCATCTTGCCCTTCAGCGGCGCGGCGAAGCTCATGTAGTTCGACGTCCGGTAGTCGTTCTTCGCCATGTCGAGAAGGAGGTAGTCGCCGGCGTTGCCCGTCGTGTGGACGTGGGTATTGATGAAGCCCGGGGAGACGAGCTTGCCGCGCGCGGAGAGGCGGGTGTCGGCCGGCCCCGCGTACGGGCCGCCCGCATGCGCGATCCGGTCGCCCTCGAAGACGACGCTACCCTGCTCGTAGACCTCGTGGCTCTTGCCGTTGAACGCGACCACCCACCCGCCTTCGATGAGCGTTCTCATGATCCGACCTCCCTGGAGGAAAGGAACCCGCAGGCCCGGCCTGAAGACCGATAGCAATCCAGGTTTGCCATGTCAAGGCGGGGCCCCGGGCGCAGTGGCGATGCGCCCCGCTCAGGGCTTCTTGAGCTTGAGGTCCTCGTAGGGGGACATGTAGAAGCCGGGGATGGCGTGGGCGAGGATGTCCTCCACGCGGGGACCCAAGCCCGTGGGAAAGCCGAGGTGATAGACGGCGGCCTGGGTGGTCTGCTCGTTGAGGATGCGCTGCATCTGGAAGAGGAGAGCCTCGCGCTTCTTCCGGTCCATCTCCCTGGCCTGGCGGCGGAAGAGGTCGTCGACTTCGGGGAGGGCGCCGAAGGCGAAGGCCCCGTTCTTCGTGACGAAGGACTCGAGGCGCGTGGCGGCATTGCCCGAGACCCCGCTCACGGTGAGGACCACGCCGTGCAGCTTCTTCTCCCGCCACGAGGTCATGAAGGCCCCTCGCTCCAGCGTGCGCATGCGCGTGCGAATCCCCACGGCCTGGAGCCATCCCATGATCGTCTCGCCCATGGAGTTGTAGGGCGGGAAGGGCGTCATCTCTCCGCCGTCGAAGCCGTTGGGATGCCCGGCCTCGGCGAGGAGCTGTCGCGCGCGCTTGGGATCGGAGGCGGGCGCCTCGATGGGCAGCGCGAACTCGAAGTCGCGCGGGACGAGACTGCCCGTGGGCCGCGAGAAGCCGAGCGTCTCGGCCTGGCTCAGGGCCTGCCGGTCGATGGCCAGGCTGGCGGCCAGCCGCACTCGGCGGTCGGCCCAGGGAGACTTCGGATCCCACTGGTCGGGGAAGTCGAGCCAGAAGATACCGAGGAGCGGCGCGACGAGGCGCAGCCCGGGCGTGCGCCGGATGTCCTCGGCCGTCGGTCCGCTCAGCAGGAAGGCGATGTCGACCTCGCCGCTCTTGAGCGCGGCGGCGCGCGTCGTCTCGTCGGGCAGGCTGCGGAAGACCAGGCGCTTGATCGAGGGAGTCTTGCGCCAGTAGCCCTCGAAGGCTTCGAGCACCAGCTCGACGCCCGGATTGAAGCTCACGAACTTGTAGGGGCCGGCCCCGATGGGCGCTTTGCGAAAGCCTTCCTCGCCGGCCCGCTCCACGTACTTTCTGGGCACCACCCAGCCTGCGCTGGCCACGAAGGTGCCGTAGAAGGCGGGGAAGTCGGGCCAGGGCTCCTTGAGGACGAATCGCAGGCGATTGGGCCCAAGTAGCTGAATCTCTTTGACGGTATCCTTGAGGATTTTGGCAGCCCCGCCCCGGTAGCGCTCGAAGGAGAACTTGACGTCGTCCGAGGTGATGGGGTCGCCGTTATGGAATTTGATCCCCGGCCGCAGGATGAACTCCGCGCTCAGCCCGTCCTTGGACATGGACCACGACTCGGCCAGACTCGGCGCCGAGCCAGATCGTGCCATGGGCTTGAGCAAGCCATCATGGAGGGCGTAGAGCAGGAGAAAGGGCGTGATGGTGCTCTCGCCCTCGGCGGGATCCAGCCAGCGCGTCACCGGGCTGAAGTGAAGCGCGAAGGTCAGCGTGCCCTCGGGCGCTGCCACCGCGGGCGTTGCCGCCAGCAGAAGGACACCACAGAGCATTGAAAGCCGAAGACTGGCGACTCGAGGTCGCGACATGCGCCGGAGCTCCTCCGGGTTCGCTCTATGCCTTGTCGAAGAGCTTGAGGGCGAGGGCCCCGTGCGTCACCGCCGCTCCCGCGCGCAGGGCGGCCGCAATGAAGGCGGCCTCCGTGACCTCCTCGCGGGTAGCCCCGGCCTTCTTGGCGTTCTTGGTGTGCACATCGAGGCAGTACGGGCACTGGGTGGTGCACGCGACGGCGAGGGCGATCAGCTCGCGATACTTGCGCGGAATGCTGCCGTCGTCCCGTCCCACGATGGCGTCGAGCTCGACGAAGCCCTTGAACTCCGCTGGCGCAAGCTTCTTGAACTCTCCGAGAACCTTGAGATCATCGGAATCGTGATAGTGACTCATGTAGCTCTCCTCTTCGCTGGAT
>Ga0137418_10004866_pt1 | contig 12310 bp, 4 predicted proteins | sample CZODoug3_1_2_16f_FD_122242 | JGI IMG/M metagenome (GOLD analysis project Ga0137418, IMG submission 122242) | Vadose zone soil fungal communities from Angelo Coast Range Reserve, California, USA - CZODoug3_1_2_16fungal (Hybrid Assembly) | ecosystem: Environmental > Terrestrial > Soil > Vadose... | reverse complement strand
GGCTAGGCTGGTCATTTATATATATTTGGATTTTCCTTGCGTAAAAAGGACTCAGACCATTTATGTAATATCTTAATAGTTTTTCTCTGCACACTTGATGGAAACCATTCCATCCTGTGACATCCACTCACAACAAAGAAATTGAAACCGTCCCTGGTTTCGTCTGGATAGGGGAATAAAGAAAAATAGTAAAGAGAAATAATAGTCGAGACAATCATAATTATTTATGAGAGTCTTTTTTAGATAAAGATAATAGAATTCATGATAAGGCAAATGTGGGTCCTTGTCCTTAGCAGTCATAGTCTGCTTTTATTGATTGGTAGATGAGTGAACAATTATACCTTCTTTTGTGGCAGTATAAGATTGTCTTAATTGTGCAGGGCTATGCTTGTTTGGTCGTGCTTGTTTTTGGTGTCGTCTGGATGCGTCCATGCAAACGCTGATCATCTTATATGGAATCTGCCTCATTTTCACGGCTTGTCCATCCTCTTGAGCGGCTTATTTCTGGTTTCGATTACGACTTTGTCGAGCGTCATCACATCATTCCGTTACTCGCTTTTAGACGCGCACTTCCATTGCTCATGGAGTCTTCCCGACTTAGTAATTTACCCCTAGCCAATGCGAGTCCTCGACCTTCCTTCGATTCTTTCCTTCGCGTCCTTGACGAAACTGACGTCAATCATTCGGTCATTCCCCGGGGTCTATCTGCTTTACAGATTGATGGGTACTGCAGTGCTCGCATTCCCCTTCGCTCGGATGTCATTATTCATGGATACATCTCTAATCACTCCTCCACTCTTTTTATCACCTCCGACATTGCTTTTCAACTTGGGTCAGTCCTTTGGTTGGAGGATATTAGGCGGTCTGTTAGTGTGAATAGTGTTCTGGGAGTGACTGGGGGAGATATCGTTTTCAGAGTCTCTAGTACCTTTCCTCTACATACTCATGAGGTTCCTATTACCCATCTCGTTGCTCCATTCGCGGAGCATTTCTCCTTGCCCTGGTGGCTTAGATGTCTCCGGCAGACATCTTATTGGTTGAACCATTGTTCTTCCAGACTTGGTAATGACTGGGTGATGGAAGTCAGACGGTGCGTTCTATTGCTTTTTTTGCTGGTTAAAGATTTCTTTTCTAATTGATTTTATCTGTAAGGTCTCCAGATCATGCATTATCTGCCAAGAAGTCAGATTCAGATAGTCGTTGGTCTTATGGTAGTTCTGATACGAGTGTAAGGTCTTATCTTACATCTGCTTCTGAAATTCTGGCTGTCTCGTAGTTAGTCACGGATACAATTGGTTGGGTTAGTCTTAATGAAAAGTCGTTTGTTTGAAAGGGTCATTGTCTTGATCGTCAAAATAATCATCATCATCATCCTCACTGTCCTCGTCATGCCTGGTTTGTAGTAATCTTTGTAATTCTTTCTTGTCAAATCGTGTGATGTAGGGTAGGAGACGGAAAGCTGCATATCCTTGTCGTCCTATATGGCCATCCATTTCCATGAGTATATATGATCCTCCTTTGGTTTGTCTAACTACTTCATAAGGTCCAAGATAGCGCGGTTTAGTCTTTCTTCCATGTTCCATTTCAATTCTAAGATTTCGGACTAATACTAAGCTTCCTGGTCTATATTTCTTTTGTGCCAGACGTTTCCTATACCTCTTCTCGAACTGTCTCTTTGATCTAAATCGCGCATTCTTTAAATTTTCTGCTGCTGTTGCTATGTCTTCTTCCAGTCTACTAAGTTGACGAATTCGTAAGACTAAAAGGTCAACTGTACTCATCCCAGAAGTGAAACTCTGCGCTTGAAAGGTGGATTCAGCTAAGTCAAATGGGAGGACAGGATGTACTCCATGCAGTAAATAATGAGCTGAAAACCCTGTTACTCCACTGATTGAAATTCGATCAGCAAAGGTGGCAATTGCGACTTTCTTGGGCCAATCTGTGCGTACTTTGCAAGACTTGATAATAGCTTCTCGCAAGGTGAAATTTCCTCTTTCCACTACTCCATTGGCTGTCTTGTTATAGGTAGAAATTTTGACCTGAGGAATGTTGAGTTTGGTCATTAGTTCTGTGAATGCTCCCTTTACTTCTGGGCCATTGTCAGTTACTACATGTCCAATTGCTCCGTATCTACAGTAGATTTGTTCCCAAAAGAACTTTCTAAGAGCTGAAGAGTTACAATTCTTCAAAGCTCGTGTTTCTGCAGCTCTAGTAAGATCATCTCTTGCCGAGACAATATATCTGTATCCTTCTTTTGTGGTAGTCATGACCATGCAATCCACATATATTTTTGTGAATATAGTTGCAGGCATTGATACGGTAGGTGGTAGTACCATTTTTTTAGTACTGCGAATTTGACATGGGTGACATGACTGGACATGATGTCTAACATCAGGGCGTAAATGTGGCCAATAAAACCTTTCTCTGATGGTCTCAAATGTAGCTTGTTCTCCTTTGTGGCCTAGCTCCTCATGGGCCTGATATAAAATAGCTAGGCGCTTCTTTTTGTCCATTACTACAAGTAAGGGTGAATGTCCTATTCTGCGTTTCCACATTTTGTCATTTTGAATGTAGAATTGTGTAGCCCGCTTGATAAACCTTTTTTGTTCCTGGATAGATTGAGTCCCTGGAGCCTCTAGGTTAGTAAGGAATTGTCGTATTTCTAATAAGTTATTGTCCAGCTTTGTAGTTGCTGGAAAACTTTGTGAGGGGAGGTTTTCAGCTTGTGTGTCTGGTAAAATTTGTATAAGTCGATTCAGAGTATCTGCTCTGAATGGAGAAGGCCTTGTTTGAATAATTCCTGCATATAATGCAATATTATCTAGCCATTCATCATCATCTTCAATGATTTGTTCCCCTTCTCCCAGTTCACGTCGGGATAATGCATCAGGGGCTATATGTTTAAGTCCAGGGACATGTACTAGTGTGAAATCAAACATCAGAATTCCTTGAATCCATCTGTTGATTGCTGCATTTGGTTGTAAATCTGGTTCGTTTAGCATGCCCTTGATATATTTGGCATCCACTTCCACCATCAATTTCTTTACTCCTACTAGATATAATCTCCATGCTCTAAGTGCTCGGTATAATCCATATAGCTCTAGCTTTGGCTGAGAATATCGACTTTCTCGTTCATTCATGGGAATAGATCCATATCGTGCTGGTCTTCGACGTCCATCTTCATCTTCCTGTAGTAATACCATTCCCATTGCTTTAAAGCTTGTATCTACTGCAATAATTACTGCATTGTCAGATTGATAGTCTATTGGTCGGAGGGCTGGTGCTGAAGATACAATTTTCTTTAAGGTGTCAAAAGCCTTCTGCCTTCGATCATCCCATACAAACTCTACTTTTTGTCTCCATAATTCTGAAATTGGTTGAGCTAATGTAGAATAGTCCCGTATCCATATTCGGACTGTCCCACATAATCCAAGAAATCCTCTGGCTTGCTTAGGAGTAGACAATGGGGGCCAGTTAAGGATTTTTGAGACTTTTTCATCATCAGGCAATCGTCCTTCTGGTGTACATCTCTGTCCCACAATTAATACCTCGGGAAGACATATCTGAGTTTTCTTTGGAGAGAATGTGGCTCCTGATCTCTTTACTCGATGCATGACTCTATTGATATCTAATGCATGTTCCCAGATAAATCGTCTAATTCCTTTATTTTCTTTAAGTGTCTCTGGGACTCCATCTGCTGTGAGATACTGAGTGACAGGCCCCTTAATAGGCAGGTCATCTATGAATATGTTGGCGACATTGGGAATTTCATCCTTGAGAATGAATAGCATACATCTTTGGAATTCTGCAGGTGAATTTGTAAATCCTGTAGGCATGGAGGTGATGCGAAGAAGTCCTAGTGGAGTAAGGAATGCTGTCATATCCCTACATTTTGGGTCTACTTTTCGAGCATCAAAACCCCAAAACAAATCAAATACAGTGTAGCATTGTCTTCCTGCGAAAGGTTCGACAAAATCATCTAATATTGGAGGTAATCCCGCATCTCTAATTGTGACTGCATTTAGTGGTTGCAGATCATGGACTATTCTCAATTTTCCTGACTTCTTCAAGACACAAAACCATCGGGACCGGTAAGCTGATTGACAAATTTCATATACTCCGGCAGACATTTTATTTTTAAGGACCTCTATGACCTTATCTTTGATGCCAGGGGGAATAGGTATGTTTCGATATTCCCATGGGACATGTGGAATAGTGGGAATAATATAGGGGGTAAAGTAGGCTTCTGAAAATGTCCCGCGATCTGCTTCTTCAAATGAAAATGCCTTCTCATTTAACAACATGACTTGTCTGATTAGTTTTTCTTCTTCAGGAAGTAAAAATCCATCTTTATTGATTTCTAATTGGTCCATCCGTTCTTGAGTCATGTGCTTGTCAGGTACAAATTCTGGAGGTGTTGGGGATAATTTAGGCAGACCCTCTAGTGGGTCATGTGGAAATCTTCGTAAGACTTGAGCGGATTCAGGAAAAGTAGCAGGTATTGGTCTAATCTTTTTATCCACAGTCTTGTAAGCAGTAAAAGCTTGAATGGATTCCTGACTATTCTGGAAATCTCCTGGAAATAATAGGATATCATTTTCTGGGTCAAACTTGTCATTGTCTCCCACAAATGATAAGTCATTTATATGGGGAAACTGGAATGCTATATTTGGTAAGTCCTCTGACTCGAGCTCTTGAATCTGATGAGAGGCTAATGTGTCCTTCCTGGTGCGTCTGCAAAGTCGTACTCCAGTCATTTTATCCTGCGCTAATGGTCCCTTAATGGTCACATAAAAAACTTGGATTGATTCTGCAGAGTAGCTAACAGGTGCAGCGTGTATGCAAGAATCTGGTATATAAATAATTTGAATCAACTGAATGAGAGTACGAATGATGTAACAAAGAGTGACAAGTAACTGTAATGCTGATCGTAGTAGCAATAGGGTGACAAGAAATATAATCTTTGAAGATACTTCCAGATATGCGAAAATGTTCGGCCAATATAATCGGGTAAGTAAAACCTGGATGAAATGTAAAAGGGACATGAACTGATAGAAAGAAATTAAATGGTCGCAAAATAGATTGAATACAAAGACTAAAACAAGTGCGAGACGGCGCGGTCTGTCATAAATTGGCCATCTGCGAACGGGTATTGGGGTATTCATCATTAAAGGGTTGTGTCGTGAGCGTGTCATGGTCGTATACAAGACTGGGGTGTACTGGCTTAGGGTTAGTAATGGGGTGATGATTGGACGGGAGGTACGCTCACGGTGGTCCTCGGTAGATGAGTTAATTGGTCTGCAACCCGCCGTAGTCGCTGTCCATGTCCTCGTCATCCTCATCATCGCTACTGCCTTCTCTAGCTTTGACAAGTTCATCCTCATAGACTTGGATATGCTCGAGAGCTCGTGAGTGCTGAAATGGCGTGAATTGTTCAAGGCATCCGATCTCCAGAAGTTTCCGGCAATAAAAATCATCGTACTGAGGGGATCGAAGAAGAACGTCCACTGCGTCGGCCATGACATTCTGCTGAAGTTGTCGAAAGTGATAGCAGGCTCCTCGAAGAAAGGTAGCTTCCGAGGGGCGAAGAAATGGGTTAAAACAAGGGTGGAGAGTAGAAAAGAAAAATTGTCGGTCAAGCGTGGATTCTCGAAGGGCGCCGGAACTGTCTGTAAGAAACATAGTGATGAGTGGCCGTCGGAGCTCTTCTAATTGGTGCGAAGGTATAGCGTTAGTGACTCGCTCGATAATGTTGCGCACGGCAAGTCTGCCCTCAAACATGCGGTCGACTCGCTGCCCCCAAGTCGCGCACTGAATCGTCGGGAGGTTGTAAGGTCCAGATGGCGTATTATGGACTACCTCGGGAAAGATGTAAGGTTCAAAGGCTCCTACCATGATGGTTACATATCGAATGTAAGCATTCGCGACTGGGGGATTTTCCAACCCAGTGACTGGTAGTAACTTGCGGATATCGAGGGCGATGACCTGACCAATGCGAGGGCGTCTTATGTCGGCTCGATTGTCATAATCAGGGCGATAGGGTCGCAATCCCATGGGGGTATCTCGTAGACTGCGGCGTGCTCGAATGCTTGTCGAAGTGGTAGATTGATCAGTCGATCTGCTGGGCTGACTCCATGGGTACTTGTCTTGTAATGAGGGAGGTAGTGGAGATGTGGTCAGTCCGCGTGAATTGCTCTGCGAGTCCAGAGAGTCGTCGGAGTTGCCTTCAGATTTAGGCTGCGAAGGGTCTGTTCGAGGCTTCATATCGACTTTGAATAAATGTGATTTTTGACAGCGTCCAAGAGGACGTCTCGGGTACATAATGTCAGATCGCACATATTGTACCTGATACTCAGCGTTGGTAAATGGGTCAGATTCTGGTGCCACGGAAGAGGTGCTCGCAGTCGCGGGCGAATATTCTGGCGGTGCTGATAGTGAGCGCGATGCAGAATCATCTTGCATAGTCTGGGTCTCGAAAGTCACAATTTGACGGGCGAATTCCGCTGATGCTGATTGGATATTTTTAAGTGCTACGTCCAGAGCTTCCCCGGTAAGTTGGAGATGTTGAATAGGGTTGGGAGTATTTAAGGTGGTGGCAGGAAGTAGGTATTCGTCTACCCAGTCAGGTCGCTCGAAAGGATGGGTAGTGACGTCGTCCCTGAAGACTAATTCTAGATGCGTCAATGCTCGCTCCAAAGCTTCACGCGTAAGTTCAGGGGCCGGTTGTGTCGGGTCTGGTGGGAGTTGACCCAACCAGAGTCGTCGTTGATAATACAGGGCTGAACCGACATCCCTTGGACGCACAGGTCCTTCCTCTAAAATATTGCGCTGGAAAAAGTATGAAAAATCCGAGAATTCAGGGACGTATCGAGGTCGGGGTGATCGAGGAGGGGTAAGTCCTGGTGGGGTATCATGCTCCTGGATCGACTGCAAGACTGGCTCCATTTCTTGATGATGGAATCCCGGATGTGCGAACGGGTCGGTCGACGGCTGGGCGACTGCTGGAGTAGTCGTAGACGCAAAGTGAGTCGAGTTTGACAATGTGCCATCAATACTGTTGCTCGGGCTAACCGGTGCCGCTCCTATTTCAAATGAACGCTGAGAGTCTGCAGGATAATTCGTGTCCGAGGGTAAGGTCTGTACTGAGCGGTTTGCATGAGATTGACTCGACGATGCCAAGGTATGGCTATGGTCCTGTGAGCCCGACAAATTCGTAAAGACGTAGGGTAAGGTAGGTACTGTCGGGGGAATATAAGGGAATGCCTTATATTTAAGCTGCTGGGGGTGGACTTTACCTGAGCGATTTCCGTGGGATTGACTTGACGACGCCACGGTATGGCTATCGTCCTGTGAGTCCGAAATTTTAGCAGTAAAGACGTAGATCGGGTCTATTTTAATAGGCGAATCGATCTTTGAGGGAGCGTCCATAGGATAAGTGAAAGGGAATGTTTCGGGAATGGAAATGGGTCGCCCGTGGGTATCAATATGTTGGATAGTAGTAGAAGTTTCTGGTATTTGAGAAGTATAGTCGTCGATCCCTTCCATAAGGACTTGAGTCCGAGCGCCTGTGTACTGCATGTCCAGAGGGCTAATTTCCATAGGAGACTCGGTAATGGCAAGAGCGCTGTTGGGAGGTTTGCGTTCGAGGTTAGGGATCCATTTAGGATTGAAAGGTTCGACGTAGTCGTTATCGAATGTCCTGCGGATGTGTCCGACATCTGCTAGGGAACCGGTAGGTGGATTGATAGAGTCACGCTGATACTCTTGGCTCGCCAGTCCTTGGAGTGCTTCCTGAGTAAACACGCGCTCCGCCAGTTCGTCAAATTTTTCGTCAGTGAGGTCAGATATAATCTCCATGGGGCTCTTCCCTCCTATTGATACTATTGTTTCATAGCTTAATTCTTTCCTATATTCCTTCCAAAGTTCTAGTACTCCCCTCCCATAGTCTTCGTCATCGTCCGACGAGTCATCAGATTCGTATTTAAAGAGGAGATCGCGAATTTGGGGCTGAGAGCTAGACGAAGCTGTAGCGAGGATTCGAGGGTCGATAGTCAAAGGAGTGGAGGAGTCGGGTATATAATTATCCTGTCGAAGGAGTAAAGATGGTGGGGGCGAAACGACTGGGGCGCCTGAGGAATCAGATAAATAAACTAGTTCTGGCATGCTTCCACAGTCACTGAGATCAGCGACGCTTCGGCCGTGAATTCCCTGGTCAGTGGACTCATTCTTGACGACATGAGCGGAGTCGTCGGGAAGGTGAATTGAGCTGCTGACGCTGCCGGTCGACGAGACTCTGACCAAAGCGAGTTCACGGTTAGAGCAAGCAATGTCGCCATGAGTCGCATGGCAGACAGAGCAGGGAAGCCAATTCTCATCGTCGGAGTCCAACGAGGAGTCCGACTCAGCCCGACTGACAGGTGGAGCTGGTGGGAGATATGGGGGCGAAACGTGTTCAAGACGAGGCGTAGGGGGTACTTGAGTTGATCGATCAACTTCCAAATCGGGAGTTACAGCATCCGGGCCGTCATTGTCCAATGCCTGGACGTTGCGTTGCACAAAACGTGGGTTCATTAATTGATTGTTCGGTTGCACAATACAATCTGAACTTACCCGACTGGTTGGCTGAAAAAAAGTCGGAATTATTACAGAAGAGGGAACGGGTTCAAGCCGGGTATAAAGATGTGCAGTAAAATGTCCGTAGACGGTTTGTGGGCCGGATGGCGTAGATACAGACCTAACACTACGTAGTCCAGTAATTGCTGTGTAAGTATTTCCTTCATTGTCCATGTGGTAACCCGTCACAAACGCCTGCATTGAGTTTAGCGCGAGATTATTGAAATAACCTTGTTCTTGCAAGAATCCCTCGTGCTGAAGGGCATCCCGAATCGCATCTGCCTCGGATCGCGCTGGAGCGTTCATTGCATAAACGACCGGTAAGTCCTCCGGGTGGCCGGTGATTGGTACAGCAGTAAGGTTGAGTGACATATTTGTTTGTTGAATTTGTTCTGAATTTTGGTGGGGGTCTTCTTTCTTTACAACTTCTCCTTTTATAATTCCTGAGCTGTCTCTAGGTAGTTTATTCTCGTCCCTGTCATTCCATAATTTACGTCCGAGTGTCGATCCTTCCCAATTAAATTCTTGAAGCAGTGGGGCTGGTCTCTCAGACTTTCTATATCGGGCATAATTGAGCCCGATTGTTCCTTGATCAAAATAAGCTTTCTTGATCAGACTGTAGTCGGGACTGTCCCATTTTGGAATAATCCCTTGATGGTGATCGGACCGATCGGCTGGTGCCTGTTGTCGCTTCTGATCGTTCTTATCTTCCTCTTCTTCTTTCACAACCTCCACTAGATAGGATGACGGCGCGCGACTTGGTCGCTTATAGTTCCATTCAAAGCTAGTCCTGTGGTCAGCTGCCACTTTCATTTCATAATGTTCTGATGACTTGGGATCCCGGAATAAGAGGTAAGTTCCATCAGTCCTCTCATCTATTGACACGAAGTTTCCGCGCTGCCAGGGTCGTCCTAGGAGCAGTTGGAAGGGTACCTCGTCGCTAACGTATAGGTGGGCTTGGGTAAGTACCCCACCACATGTCAACGGCACGCTCTCTACTAATCCTTCCAGGGCTCGCTCTCCCCCGTTGGCATCACTTATCGTCACCCGGCTCCCCACGTTATTAGGGAGATTGATCTGCGAATCGTAGGTCTCCCGTCCGACAATGTTCAGCTGAGACCCTGTATCTATTATGGCCTCGATTGGCCGTCCATTACACTCCACATTTATCTTAATTAATGGACCTCGAATTGGCGGCGCGGGTACCGCTGCCAACGCCACAGGTACGGTAGGCGGTTTCACTGCCTTGACTCTAATTGAATCAGTAACTAACGACGATAGTTCCTTAGAGATTCCCAACACTTCTCCCACCGCCAGTGACACTCGCGTATTTAATAGCTGGTTCATCACACTCATTGGGTCGACCTGTGCTGATACTGCTGACTGCCGTGCGGTTGGCTTCTTATCTCCCATCGTTCTCTGATCGTGCTTGTTCTGTCCCTCTGTCGTCTGGTTCCTAGGTTGCAGTGGTCGTCGTGGCAGTTCATTCATTGCCTTGTCTTCAATCACATCCATGTCGTTCTGCGGATCATAGCGCGGGACCTGCTCGACCACGGGTTGCTTAGAAATTCTTGTGGTTGGAAGTTTCCGTTGCGTCTCTGATGCCACAGGCGGTGCGGGGTCCATGCGCCTGGGTACAGGTTTAGGTGAGGGCTTGGAGGGTGTTGCGAGTCGTTCAATGACACGCGGTACGTCGTCATTCTCTTTTTCCTTCTTGTTTCGTTCTGATCGTCTGTTGCCGGGTGGCAGGTATACTCCGTCCATTACTTCACGTCTCTTGGCCGTCCCTTTCTTTTCTGTCTTATCTGCTGCGTAGGTCTCGTATCTTCCGTCCTGGACAATGAATACATCCTCGTATTCTATTGTCATGCCTTCATCCTGGCTTTCTAAATCACTACTGTCGCTGCTATTATCGTATGGCTCGTCCACAATGGTTACCAAATGGCTTTGGGGTCGTTGCTCTCGCTCAATAGCCTCCATAAATGTCTCTGATCCAAATCTCTGGATCCGAGTTCCGTCAGAGCGTACCACTCGCCCTGAATTGTCTCTAGTAAGTAACCCTCGCGTTATTTGATCATTTATTTTCTGACAGGCTGACATTCCATGCCCTGCCTCTCCACAGCCATAGCATTTGATATCGCCACGTCGCGCAGATTCTCCCATCGGTGGCTTTGGGTACGCGCTTGCTGAGGCTATATGAGGGGGTGCTGAGGTATTGGATCCAGTCGCCTGCGTCCTAAAAGCGCTCATAGAGGGCCTTACTGGTATGTAGTTATTTGCTCTTGGGTAGGTACGTTCTGGGTATCGGTTGGGGGCTAATGCTATCGCATTGAGGCTTGGGGCTCGTACCACCTTATCTACCTCGTCATCCAATTTTATTGCTCGGTAGTAGGTAAGTCCGTATCCTGGGTCATCTACTGACATGGAATTTAACTGGCGAATTAGTCCCTCTACCTCTGGTCTACTGCTTGTTACTTTACGTCGAGGTGAGTCCGGTTTCGTCTTTCTTACTGGTTCATCATCTGATGATTCTTCCACAATTTTAGACTTCCGTGGACTTTTCCCTTTGCGCTTGATGGATTTCTTTTTGTACTTACGGTCATCCTCAGATTCTGAATCGCTAGTCTCTTCATCACTTGACTCCTCCTCCCGCATACTTTCTCCTTCCTCATCTGTGTCTTCAATTGCTCCATCAAACCGGTCCCGTTGCAGCAGAGCTTCTGCTGCTAAATTTACTTCATTCACAGTAAATGGATTTGTCAAGTTTCTGCCTGGATCAGCTGCCAGAATTCTGTTTTCCAGCCGGATTCGCATGATCCGAGGTATGCCTTTCCAGAAATAAGTCGCATGTTCCGCCGTAGTTAATTTTCCATTTTTCAACAGTGATCCTGCTATCCGCAAAAATGACCGTACGTATTGTTTCCAGGCAGCCAAGTCTGAGATTCTTCGGCGCTGTTTCCTTCGGACAAATTTCATCACATCTTTTATGGTATATCTCTTTGTATCTCTGTCAGCATCATATACCTTTAGTATATCCTCTCTAAGTCTGGTCCAGTCTGGAATGGAGTAGCTAGGTATATTCATAATGGTCTCCTTTTCTCTGCGTCCACAGTATCTTCGAATTGTCTCACATCTCTCTTTGTGAGTAAGTACACTGTGCTGAATAATAAGTCTGTCATAGTGTTCAATAAAGTCTTTGACCTTGGAGTAATCTCCACGAAATTTCTCTGGTGCCAGCTTGGTACCAGGAATTGGCATGGTAAGTACGGAATGGATTGGTGTAGACGCCATTCTAGCTGGTGCTAATGTGAAGTCTGGATATTTAAATGCTGGGGGATTGGTAGCGACTTGTGCTGTAGGTAATATGTCGGGTAAGTGAGACTGTGATGGGCTAGGTGTAAATTCTAATTCACTAAATGAAGACTGGGGAGAGATAGGTTCTAAGTCTGATAACTGTGAGTGCTTAGGCATATACTAAAATCTACTATAGGACTAGGATAGTCAAGGAATATTCCACCCCTCGCGGTGGGCTCCAGATGTCGTGCGGAAATATTGTTTCCACTGGGTTAGCGATCTAACAGGTTATGAGGCTATTCCCAGTTTGTTCAGTGTGTGGGTGGTTTGTATATTCTTGACTAATTTGATCCTGTAAAGGGTTAGTATAAGCAGCAAAAGTTATCACTTCACCTGGATCAGT
>Ga0137418_10004865_pt1 | contig 12310 bp, 13 predicted proteins | sample CZODoug3_1_2_16f_FD_122242 | JGI IMG/M metagenome (GOLD analysis project Ga0137418, IMG submission 122242) | Vadose zone soil fungal communities from Angelo Coast Range Reserve, California, USA - CZODoug3_1_2_16fungal (Hybrid Assembly) | ecosystem: Environmental > Terrestrial > Soil > Vadose... | reverse complement strand
AGTGCACGATGACCGAGCAATACAATTCGCTGCGCGCCGCCACCCCGAAATCCTCGGCAAGTTCCGCCACCGCTCGAATTCGCTCGAGCGAAACGACCTCGGCCCGATGGACGTGGCCGCGCCCGCGAATCTCGTCCGCGATGCTGCGAATCTCGAGGGGGTGCGCATGCGCGTGCCGGTCCGCCACGAAGCTGCCCACGCCGGCGATGCGCACCAGCACGCCCTCGTCACGGAGTTCGCGCAGCGCGCGGTTGGCGGTCATGCGGGATACGCCGAACGATTTCACGATGTCGTTCTCGGACGGTACCCGGGCGGACGTCGCCCACTTGCCGGAGCCGATGTTGTCCAGGATATGACGCTTCACCTGGAGGTAGAGGGGTTGAAGCTCGTTTACGGACTTGTCCATGACCGCTAGAGTAAGCTGTATAGACAGGTACAGTCAACTCCGCCGTTCAAATTTGGATGGCGTGGCGGCCGGCACCCACCGCCGTAGGCGGATCGAGATCGGTGAGGTGCAGGGATTTAAGTTTATTGGCGCAAATCAGGGAAATTCCGCAGGCACCGGCCATGTAGACCGAGACCCAGAGATTGCTGTGATACCGGGCAAACAGCGCGGTCGCGATGATGGGAGCCAGGCCGCCGCCAACGATGGCACCGAGCTGATAAGACAGCGAGATGCCGGAGCAGCGGCCGGACCTCGATGCGTCGTCGCGGCCATCCCGACGACCTACGCGGGATCCGAAGTCACTCCCGTGTTTGGCACCACGGATGCCGCGGCAGGTCGCAAAGAGGTCATTCGGGACGCGGGGATACGTCCCCGACTCGCGCTGTACGATCCCGAGCTCGCGGTGGACACCCCTCCGGAACTCACGGCGTCGACTGGCATCAACGCTCTGGCGCACTGCGTCGAGGGGCTCTACTCACGGGATGCGGGCGACGCCGAACGCGCCATGGCCGTGCACGCCGCGACTCTTCTGATCGAACACCTCCCGCAAAGCGTCGCGCGGCCGACGGACCTTCTCCACCGGTACCGGCTTTTCGAAGGCTCGATGGAGGCGGGACTGGTCCTCACGAAGGCAGGCATGGGAGTCCACCATGGAATCTGCCACGTCCTCGGGGGCCGCTACAACGCGCCCCACGGAGTGCTGAACGCAATCATCCTCCCCCACGCGATGCGGTTCAATCTCCCCGTCGCGACGGCCGCGTACCGCGCACTGGCTCCGACCCTCGGCTCGCGAATCCAGCATTCCGAGTCACCACAGCTCGCAGAGGAAGTTTGTGATGCGGTGACCCAGTTCATCCGCGAGTTTGGTCTCCCCTCCCGCCTCCGCGACTTGGGCATCCCGAAGACGGACCTTCCGGCCGTGGCGGAGGAAGCCATGCGGAGCCAATCCGTCCAGCGCAATCCACGCCCGCTCCGCGATGCGGGGGACGCGTTGCAGATTCTCGAAGCGGCGTGGTAGCGGCACCTGGGTCTCAGTCGCGGAGCGACAGACTACGATTGTTGCCACGAGCTACGGACAATATCACGGACTTCCGTGAGGTTCTGGACCTTCGCTTTCGCCTCGCCCCTCGGTTGATCCCCGGGAGCGCCGGGTCGTTCGATCAAGACGGAGGGCATCCCGAGCAGCGAGGCGCCGACGACGTCCTCGGCGTACGAGTCTCCGACGTGGAGCACGTGTTCCGGAGGAAGACCGAGGTATCGGACCGCCCTTCGAAACAATGAAGGATCCGGCTTGTACCGCTGCTCCTCGTCCGAGGTGATAACGAATACGAATGCCAAGTCGTTCCGGTGCAGAGCTTCCAGCAGGACCCGGGTGTCCATGTTCGAGACGACGGCCAGGGGAACCTCCGGCTCGAGTTCTCGGAGCACGGACGAAACCTCGGGGTACGCTTTCGCATGCCGGTATTCGTCAAAGACCGCGTCGGTCAACGCGTCTGCTCCGTTCGCGAGTCCGAGCTCCCTGAAGATCTCTTCAAACGACAATCGGTGGACTTCGCGGAAGGAGAGGAAAGGTTCCGCGCGGATGTGTTTGCGAAACGAGGTTCGCCACAGCGCGTCAAGAGACCGGGATTTGGCTTGTCCACCTCGACCCCCGACGAGAGATTGGAGCGACGTCGGAACATGTGCGGGACCGCCGCGAAGGAGCGAGCCGTAGCCGTCCAGGGTCACGCCGCGAAAACCCCGCAAGTTCGTTTCGGCAACGACCAGACGCGTGCGGGCCGTTGGCGGTTCCATTCATCCGCGCGACACACCTTGAGGCTAATAAACTCCACGACCGAGCACGAAGAAAACGTTCCAATTCCCCGGAGGGAGAGTGGATTCGGCGATCGCATCGGCTTTCGGCGGAAGGTTAAAGAGGACTCCTTACGCTCCATAGCAAAGGGAGGCGCGGACCGTGGTGCAAACCGGGACGATGCAGAAGTATACGAAAGGCAACTTGCTCTTGATCAACGACCGGCCGATCCGATACGCGATGTCGAACATCTACGAGATCGGCGCGACGTGGCCGAAGTCGTACGAGCGGGTCGTGATCGGGAAGAACGGCCCGTACGTCCTCGCATGCTTCCGCGCCGAAGGCGAGGACGGATCCTGGTGGTACATGCCCCACGACGAATACGCGCTCCTCGTCGAAGGCGAGATGCGAATCGATTACATCGAACCGCGGGACGAGCTCAAGCCGGGACCCCATGCGAAGGTTTCGGGCACCGACATGGGCCACATGGTCTTGCGGGACGGCAGCCTGGCGTCCTTGCCCGCGCGTGTCGCATATCGCATGCGTGCACCGCGAAAGTCCTTGGTCCTCTTGCAGACGAAACACAGTCCTTGGTTGAAGTACGCGTGGGAAGAGATTTGCTTGACGGGAGAGTGAGAGAGTGGTACTGGAACAGAAGGCGCTCGTCGAAGCGGGTCGCACGAACGACCTGGGATACAAGAGCTTCCGCTTGGGCGGGTACGAGTTCGAGCGGAACGCGTACTTCACCGTCATTCATTATCCGGGGGGCGAATACCACATGCCTGTCGGAGAGTTCCTCCGCGCCGTCCAGCGAGACATCGGTTGGAACTTCTTCTACGGTATGGTGAAGTTCGATCAGGTCTTCGGGACGTTCAATTTCTACGACAACGGCGTCGACATGTTCCTCGGAAAATACAACGACGCGTGGCAGAAGTCCGGGAAAGCGTACAGCGAGATGTTCCAGAACGAGAGGATCAGTGCGACGTTCAAGGCGATCCTCGAGGACTGGGTCCCGCCCGACTTCAATCCCTGGGCCGCGCCGCGGGAGACCGGGAGTCCCTTCGGGAGGAAGCGCGGAGGCCCGCACCCGGCGATCTTCCGCAAGCGAATCGTCACGACGACGATGATCAAGGACCAGAGGACGGACAAAACGCATCCGGTCAACGAGGCCTTCAAGGACATTCGAGGTCGCGAGGGCGAGATGAAGATCAAACCGGAATACGCCGAGCGGTTCGGACTCCTCAACTTGTACGAGTACCTCGCCCGGAACGACGTAACGTGGAACCCGGAGATCGTCTCCGCGGTCGAGTACAGTCTCTTCTGCCCGACCACGGAGGAGTACATCCTGCCGATCACCCACGGCAACGATCGCGTGGAGTGGTTCCTCCTCCTGAACGGGCAGATCTCGATGGAGATCCGCGACCGCGACACGGGCACCCTGTTGGCGTACCTGCACATGAAGCCCGGCGACTGCACGGCGATGCCCGCGGACATCTCGCACAACCTGTGGGCCCCCGAGCGTTCGATGCTCCTGGTATGGGAGAACGGCAATCCCGAATTGCCGGAGCTCATCCGACTTGGAAAGACGCCGACGGCCCCATTGGAGGAGTTCGGCCTCAAATAGACGATGGCCGGTCGGCCGTCGTGCCCGGGTCCATGCCCAGCCCTATCGTCAATCGATATGCGGTCCACTTCAATCTCCCGGAGGAGGGCAAGGTCCCGCACATCATCGGTCAGGAGCCGAGCCTCCTGATGGCGGTGGAGAGCTGCTTGAAGGCGCATCGCTCCACGGGCCACACCGACTTCGTCATCGAGGATACGGGGAAAGGCCGCCAATTCCTCGTTACCCGGGATCGCCTCCTCCGTCTGATCTATCTTCGGCACAACGATCGACCGCGTTATTTTGAAATCCTGAACCGTCTCGATCGCGACGGAGATCAGGACGAACTCGCATCGTTCCTGGTCGAGCACGCCCCCATCTGAATCACGAGTCTAGGGAACTAGCGGCCTCGACCGCAGGGCCATTCGAGGTCGAAAGGGATTTGAGCACACGGGCTCCTTAGGTCCTCCCGCATGGTCCAACCCGCTCGGTTCCAGAGCTTACAGAAGGAGATGGAGAGCCGTCTCTTCGAACGTCACGAAGAAATCGAGGGCTTGATTCTCGCCGTCCTCTCGCGGCAGCACATCCTCCTCGTCGGGCCGAAAGGCGCCGCCAAGAGCATGATGATCCGGATGTTGGCGAACTCGATCGAGGGGGCGCACTACTTCGAGAGGCTCCTGACCCGCTTCACGTTGCCCGATGAGCTCTTCGGGCCTGTCTCGATCTCCGCCCTCAAGCAAGACCGATTCTCGCGGATCACCCATGGATACCTCCCCGAAGCCCATTTCGCCTTCCTCGACGAACTCTGGAAGGCCAACAGCTCGATCCTCAATAGTCTCCTCGCGATCATCAACGAACGCCTCTTCTACAACGATGGCGAGGTCATCCAATGTCCCCTCGAGACCCTGATGGGGGCCTCCGCCGAACTTCCGCAAGAAGAAGCATTGTCCGCCCTGTACGACCGATTCCTCCTCCGGTACCGAGTCGAATACATCGCGGAGGATGGTCACTTGCTCGAGATGATGGCGGACACGCGGCCTCCGGTCCTCACGACGCGAATCTCGTTGGGCGAAATCCATGATGCCCGCGAGGCCGTCGCCGCCGTCGAATTCGATCGGACCCTCTTGGAATCCATCGCGAAGATCCGGCGTCGGCTCGAAGGCGAAGGACTCACCCTCTCGGACCGCCGCTACAAGGAGAGCTTGTCCGTCATCCGGGCGAAGGCATGGCTCCAGGGACGAACGTATGCCGTCGAAGATGACCTGGCGGTCCTGGCGAACGTGCTCTGGGATGATCCGGCGTCCCACCCGATGGTCCGCGGCTTCGTCCTCGACGTCGCGAATCCGCAAGACAAGCGCGCGAGAGAAATCTTGGACGCCCTGAAAGTTGCCCACGCGAACCTCGAGGCCCTGGAGGATCCGCGGGATCGAACGATGGCGGCCGTCGAGTTCCTCAGCAAGCTTCGCACGGCGAAGGCAGAGCTGCAAGGATTCCGCGATCGGCTCAAACGCCGAGGGGCGGACGAAACGCAACTCGTCTACTCCGTGGAGGAAGCCGATCGGTACGAAGCCGACGTGAAACGGCGGTACCTCCAAGGCACTTAGGAGGCCTCGCGCACTTGTTCAGTGGACCGACTTCCGCGGCCTCGAAAAGCGCGATCGTCCACGACCCTTTCGACGAGGAGGCTTTCGATGGCATTCTCCCGCGGGCGGCGGGACTCAGGCTCGTCATCGCGGAGAGTGAAGTCCCGCTCGCGCGAGAGCTCGCATTCGACCTGTTCTGCTCCTTCTACAAGTACTTCGTCAAGCTCCGGGCGCCCTCCGAGATTGCACGCGAGGCCGCAGGTAATCGTGACCTCCTCGGGCGTGCCCTCGCGTTGCGGGAACATGAGAAGCTCCGCGCGTTCACGCGATTGAAGCCGGCCGAGACCTCTTTCGCGACGGAACTCGTCCTCGATGCCGTCCTCAAAGAACTCACGCAACACCCTCCCTCATCGCCGTCCGGGACCACACCTTCCGAGGAAGCGGATTCACGCGCAGCCGAGGCGGCCGCGGACGTCAGCACGCAACGGCTCCGCGAAGTCCTTTCGGACGCCCAAGAGGACTTGCAGAGCGCGACTGAACTCATCGCGGCGTGGTCCTCCGGTCCAGGCCAGGAGACACGCCTTCCGGCCGAGCTCAAGCTGCGGCTCATGAGGGACGTCGTCCGCAATCCCCGGCTGCGGATGATCGCAACGCTCTTCGGTCGGTACCGCCGGCTGGGTCTCCGGGAGCGAACCCTCCCTGCGCTGCGAGCGAGCCAGGAGGTCGTCGACTTCGTTCAAGGCGGGGATGTCGCGCGAGCAGTCGCAGGCGAGCTGTCCAACTTCGCGATGGAAGAACGGGAGGATCTCTTCTACGCGAAGGTCGTGACTCGGAGCCTCCTGATCTACGAGCTGTGGCGAAGGGAAGAGGAACCGCGGGCGGTGTACCTCTGCATCGACAACTCCGGGAGCATGGCGGGGGACAAGGAAGTGTGGGCGAAGGCGTCCGCCCTCGCGCTCGCGCACCTAGCCCTCGCCGAAGGCCGTCCCGTCGAGGTTGTCTTGTTCGGCGATGCCGCGGACCCGCTCCGAGTCGTATCGATGCGACCGGACGACGATGCATCGACGCGGCTGGAAAAGGCGCTCGACATCGCGTCGTACTTCCTCGGCGGTGGGACCGATTTCGTGAAGCCCCTCGCACACGTGCTCGACACGATCGAGACAGAGGGCCGCAAAGGGAACGATCTCCTCTTCGTCTCCGACGGACTCTGTCCAATCCCGGAAGAGTTCATCAAGACATTCCGGGAGACGAAAGCGCGATACGATCTCCGAATGACGTCCGTCTTGATCGGCGAGGATCCGTTCTCCTTGGGTGAGATCTCCGATGAGCTTCATCGGTTGGACGAGGCCTTGGAGGCTGGCGAGACATTGGCCGCGCACTTCGCCTCGGCTTTCTTAGAACGGGCCCCGGAGACGACGCGAGTCCTGCGGGCTCCCCTCCGACCCGGAAGAGGGACGCCGCTCCTCTTCGACCACTTCCTGCCCGAAGCGGACGGGCCCTAGCGGAACGTTCCGTCGGGCCTAGGCAGAGCGATGCGGACTACGGTCGGTCCATCATCGCCATCATGCGCTCCTCAAGGCCCGCGAGGAGTAGTCCGACGGCGACGACGATGAAGGTGAGGCCGAGGGCGATGAGCGACTGTCCCGCCTCGTTGATCGGACCCGGGAACACAAACGAAGCGGCGCCGGGCGTCAGGACAAAGCCTGCGGCGGCCAGAACGATCCCGAAAATCAGGACTCCGAGGTAGATCCACACAGCACGTCCCGCCATGTTGATCACCTCGTCCCCGAGCCGGATGCCCACATCGGGCTGAACAAGAGACCGAGATTCACGCCCCAGATCATGTGCCAGAACAGGTTCGTAAACAATGCTTGAATCCCATACGGTCCGAAGCACGTGAGGAAGGGACCCACACCGCACGACAGCCCGAACCCGCCGGTGAAGGTCGGGCCCAGAAGTCCGCCGATGAGGAGAGGCATCCAAAGAGCAGAACTGATGATCCAGAGGACCCCGCCCCAGATGATCCCCTTCATCAGGTTTGCCGTGGGCGTCATGAGCCTAAGGGGTTTGAACAGAACTCCCAGGACGGGACTGATGACGAGGCCGAAGATCACCGCCCAGATGATTCCGTCGATCATGTGGATGACGGCCCCAATCATCCAGACGTCGCGCGAGAGCGGGAACGTGGCGTCCCCGAACGCGAGACGACCGTTCAGCGCATTGAAGTCGAATTGCGGAAGCTTGACCCCGGGGAACCACAACCCGGACACCGTTGCAATCATCGTGGCAATGAACCCTGCGATCGCCGCATTCGTCGCAGCGCTCTTGCCGATCAGATATCTGACACCTGGACCGCCGGATTCGTCGTCTCCGCCCACGCTCTCCCCCGCTGGGGACCGCCGCCTACGTTATATAATCTTTCGCCGGCCTTGACAGCTACATATAAGCCACAGCCATCGAGCACAATCTCTTTACCATCGGGTTCCCTCTGAGCCAACATGACGGACATCGAGGAACGCGGTCTGTTCATCCGAGGAGAATTCGTCCCTGCGTCCTCGGGTGCCACGTTCCCCGTTTACAACCCGCACAACGACGAGGTCTTCTCGAGAGTTGCCGAGGCGGGGGAGGCGGACGTCAACGAAGCCATCGACGCCGCGCGAGATGCCTTCGAGGGACCCTGGGGCGCGTTCTCGCCGAAGGAGCGCGGAAAGGTTCTCCTGAAATTGGCCCGCCTCATCCAGGGCGAAGGGGAATCGATCGCCCAAATCGAGGCGAAGAATACAGGGCATCCGATCCGGGACGTGCGCCGGTTCGACGTTCCACGGACGATCGACTGGTTCGAGTACTTCGCGGGGATGACGACAAAGGTCCAGGGCGACGTGATCCCGTCGTCCTTCAAGGGCGTCCTGAACTACACCCTCCGCGAACCTCTCGGCGTCGTCGGCCAAATCGTCCCGTGGAATTTTCCCCTCATGTTCGTGGCGTGGAACATCGCGCCCGCCCTCGCCGCGGGGAACACGGTCATCCTCAAGCCCGCGGAGTACACACCCCTCAGCGCCCTCGAGGTCGCCCGGCTCACGAAGGACGCGGGGTTTCCTGCCGGAGCCGTCAACGTCGTCCCGGGAAAGGGGTCCATCGCCGGCGCCGCCCTCGCCCGACATCCGGGCGTGGACAAGATCTGCTTCACGGGTTCCGTCGAGGTCGGGCAACGGATCATGCGGGAGGCTGCGACGAATCTCAAGCGGCCGCTCCTCGAGCTGGGCGGGAAAGGTCCCAACATCATCTTCGATGACGCGGACCTGGATGCCGCCGTCCAAGGCTCGCTCTTCGCGGCGTTTCACAACCAGGGGCAGGCGTGTATCGCAGGCTCCCGAATCCTCCTGCATGAAGCGATTTGGGATAAGTTCCTGAAAGCCTTCGTCCCTCGGATCAAGTCCCTGCGAATCGGGAACCCGCTCGACGAGACCACGCAGATGGGTCCGCTGACGTCGAAGGACCACCAGAAGCGAGTCCTCGCGTACGTCGATGTCGCGAAAGAGGAAGGCGGCGAGATCCTGTACGGCGGAAAGCGCCCCGACGGCGCGGAGACGTCCCGCGGCTACTACGTCCTTCCGACCCTCGTACGCGCCGAGAATCCAAAGATGCGGATCTGTCAGGAGGAGGTCTTCGGACCCTTCATCACCGTCACGCCCTTCTCCGATGAGGATGAGGCTCTCGCGATCGCGAACGGAGTCCCCTACGGCCTCGGGGCGGGCCTTTGGACAAAGGACCTGCGTCGGGCCCACGGAATCGCCGGCGCACTCCGCGCGGGAATGGTTTGGGTCAATTCCTACAAGCTCGTCGACCCGGCCTCGCCGTTCGGCGGGTACAAGATGAGCGGCATGGGACGGGAGATGGGCTTCGAGACGATGCGGGAGTACACCCAGCTCAAGAGCGTCTGGATCGGATACGACTTCGAACCGTGGCGCTGGCCAGAGTAATGTTGACTACGCGATGCCGGTGTCACCGCTTGCCCGTGGGGCTTCCGAGAGTCCGGTGACGGGCTCGGTCGATGCGCGAGTCTTGCCGCGAGCGTCCCACGCCGCCTCGAGGACCAACTGATAGCGGTCGAGGTACGTTTGGGTTGTGTGGGACGCCTCATAGGCGGCACGGGCCAGGCGCCGTTGCCGATGGGCCGCGTCCGCTTTCTCGAAGCGTTCGAGCACGTCCACGATGCCCTGGGGCGTGGGAGGAAATGCGAGACCACATGTCTCGCGGTACGTCAACGCGGGGAGCGCACCTAGGTTCGAGGCCAGGAACGGCGTCCCCCAGCAGAGCGCCTCGATCGCCGCAAGTGGCGAGTTTTCATACCAAATGGACGGCATGATCAGGGCGCGGGCCTCCGCCGCGGCCACGTCGAGTTCGTTTCGCGGCGTCCACCCACGAAGTTCGATCGGTGCGCCTTTCGCCCGCGCGGCTTCGAGATGCTTCCGCTCCTTCCCTTTCCCGATGACCACGAGCCTGTGCGGTCCGCGGTATGCCGTCATCGCCTGAGCGAGGTCCCGGATCCCCTTCTGCGCCTCCAGGCGGCCGAGGTAGAGATAGAAATCCCCGGGATCCGCGATCTTGCCGGACGGATTCCGGTCTGGCGCGAAGTTAGGCAGGTGAAAGACGGGACATGTCAAACGGCCCTCGATCATCTGCTTCAAGAAGGCGCTCGGCGCGATCGTGGCGTCGAGATTGCCCCATGCGCGGGGAACCCAGTCGCGGTACCGCCAGAGCTGGGGAGGCTTTGCAGAAACGAGGCAGCATGCGATGCACGTTTCCTTTTCGCAGGGGTGGGTTCCGAATTTCAGCAGATCGTTTCGCGGACACCGCACCCAGTAGTCGTGCGCCGTGTACACGTTTAACGCGGAACCTTTGTCGAGCAAGAGGTCGAGCCCCAGGAGCGAGAGATTGTGAACATGGATGACGTCCGGCTTCAGTTGCCGGACGAGGGCCCGGTGGTGGCGTCGCACACCCGGGGGCGCGCCGAGGATCCAGGCGGACAGAGGTTGCCAACGGCCTGAGGCGGCAGGGATGGGATGCCTCTCCACGTCCGGCGAGACGGTATCGTCCGTGGCCGGCCGGGCACCTTTCAGGGCGAGGGCCGCGGGTGAGTATTCGACATGGACCTCGTGGCCCTGAGCCGCGAGGGCTTCGGACAAGTAGCGGACCTGGATCGCGTCCCCGCCGAGGTGGTACGGAGGGAAGAACGACGCGACCATGAGGAACTTCAGGGTCTCCATCAGACGCCCTCACGGGGGATGCGATACGCACGCCGTGTCCGGAAAGCCCTTCGACCCGGCAAGAACCCGGTACCCACAGCCGCGATCCCCAAGATGCCGACTTTAGAGTCCTGCCTTCCTATGAAGCTTTAGGGACAACCGCGAGGCCGCCGACACGCGGCCCGCTCGGGGTACTTTCCTCCTCAGACGGCTCGCTCGAGCCGGATCGCACGGATTCGGCCTCGGTCGACCGTGAACACGCCGCGGCGGAGCTGCGATCGGTTGTTCCGGAAGAACGCCTGGACATCCGATCCTACGGGCTCCAGTCGCTCGAGGGTGATCGACTCCGGCTTCCGGTACGGCAGGAGGGACGTCGCGATGGCCCGAATGCCGCGCGACTCGTGATTCGATTCATCCCGCAGGGTGGCATCGGTCGCGACGAGATCGAGTGCATCGACCATCTGGGCGCGGGTCAAGGACTCGAAGAACTTTCGGACGACTTGCGACCCGCTGAGGGGTGGCGCACGTACGGTTCGCTCTGACATCGTACCATTCGACGCAGGCGTTGCTGACATACTCTCCCCACGGAATCTCTATAGGCCTATGGAGATGCGGGCGCCTGGAAGACCGCGTGATCGATCGCAATCTCGGCGATATCCGCCGCATACCCGGCCGTACGTCCGAGACTGTCGACGATCGCGCCGAGTGCGAGGAGCTCCTCGCCTTTCTTCGCGGCGACGTGATGGGAAAGCCCGTCGATCAGCTTTTGGTGTCGGCTGAGGTCGTCCACGGCCTCATTCGCCCCGTCGATGTCGGCCGTCAAGAGGGCGGTGAACGCGTGGTCGAGGATCGCAATCGCCGACTCGCTGGCCGCATTCATCTCCTTTAGGAGCTTCGGGTCCAGCCCATGGTCTGCGAACACCGGATACGTCCTTGCGATTCGTTCCGCGTGGTCGCCGATGCGCTCGAAGAGTTTCGCGATCAGCCGGTAGTTCTGCAGCTCGACCTTCCCGTGCGCCTTCGGGGCCGCCGCCCCGGGGGTGTGCGCGACGTTGTATTGCTTCGCCACCATCCAATACAACCGGTCCACGTCCTGATCCCGCTGGGCGACATCCTTCGCGAGGGCCTCATCGTGGGTCCGGAGCGCCTCCAAGGCGTCCTCGTGCATCGCGCGGACGGTCAAGTGCATCCGGCGGAGACATTTCTCCGCGCTCAGCTCGGCCTCGACGTCCCGGAACGCCCACCGCCGCTCTGCCTAGGAGCACTCGATCGTAGTAGTTGTCGAAAAGCATCGAGTGTCGCGGCGTGTATGACCGGTTCGGCCGTAGAGTGTCCTTACTGTGTGCGATAGCCGTCCTGAAGCTGTGCCAGTGGTGCTAGAGTCTGCGCATCCGCGGCCCGCCCTCGGAGGCAGTGTGGCGGTGAGATGGCGACGTGTGAGCGAGGCGCAGATCCGGCGATGTGCGTCCAAGTCGACAAGGCGACGTACGAGCCCATGAAGGGCCGATTTGTCGGCGGTCCTTGTTAACGCGCGGCAGAGTCCATTCACGATCAGATAAAAGGGCCTCGTCCTCTTCAGTTAGGAGCGCTTCTATGGACGAATTCCTCGCACTCTCAAGTCTGTTAACAGGATTAGCGTCTCTT
>Ga0137418_10004864_pt1 | contig 12312 bp, 8 predicted proteins | sample CZODoug3_1_2_16f_FD_122242 | JGI IMG/M metagenome (GOLD analysis project Ga0137418, IMG submission 122242) | Vadose zone soil fungal communities from Angelo Coast Range Reserve, California, USA - CZODoug3_1_2_16fungal (Hybrid Assembly) | ecosystem: Environmental > Terrestrial > Soil > Vadose... | reverse complement strand
ATCACGGTCATCGTGAAATAGGACTGGGCTGGTTTTACTGTAGCGGCGGTCTATGACCGCCGGCAGTACGGCAACTTGCCGGAGCGTCGGCGGTCATAGACCGCCGCTACAGTGCATAGCTGGTTCCAGTGATCTCCTGGTAGAGTTGAGGGTCCGTAGCTCCTTCAGTGCCGAACAGCAGAATCACACTCTCCGAGTGATCAGTAGGGTAGGTGCGTAGCCGGGCCACGTCGAGGAAGGTCACAGGCGCGTTCGGGTTCTGCAAAACGCGCAGTTCGGAATCCGATTCAACCATCTCACTATTACGGGTTTGTATGCCCGCGCGTACTTTCGACGAACCCGGCAATGTCCTGCTTCAGCGCTTTGTGGGTGGATGGCCGGATATAAATCATGTGCCCGGCCTCATAGTACCCGAACGATACGCGTTCTGTGACCTGCTTGTCGTAGGCGAGGTGGCTGAAATTGAACTCGGAACCGCCCATGACGGTTGCCATATCGTAATAGCCGCACGCAACGAAGACTTTCAGAAAAGGGTTCCTCGTCATCGAGGACCGCAAGGGTTCGGTCATGTCCATGTAGCCGTTCTGGTCGAAAGTCCACGGCCGCACGTTAGCCGACGTTGAATAGTGCAGATCGCTTTCCCACTTCAGCTCGGTCTTCACGTAATCCTGGAAGAGCGCTGTGTAGGCGCCTTGCAGCGCTGTGTTTGAAGGGTCGAACTCCTGCTGTTCGCCTGCTGCATCCAGATCGAGCGCCGTGAAGCGGCCATCGAGCCGGCCGATCGTCAGGCGCTTGTCGCGGAGCAATTCCTTGCGGTATCTGGCGGAATTCACGCGGAGATTGGAGTCTTCGATGAATTGCGCCGAGAGCCCCGTGAAGCGGGCAAGCTTCTGGGCCATAGACTTCCGTTCCGTGCCGGAAAGCGCGTTGCCTTTCGTAAGGGCTGCCATGTATTCCCCAAAAGAGAATGTGCGCGACTGATCGACGACTTGCTTGAGGCTCTGCTGTTGCAGATCGGTTGGCAGCTTCTTGTGATACCACGCGTCGGCGGAGTAGGTTTGGATCAGCGAAGCGTACGCGACGTCGTTGTCCGGCGCGGGCGACACCGTCTGGTAGGTAAGGAGCGACGAGATGAGCACGATGCCGTTCAGCTCGATGCCATGACGCTCTTGCAGTTCCCGCGAGAGGCCGGCGGATCGGATAGTCCCGTAGCTTTCCCCGATGAGAAACTTCGGCGACGGCCACCGCTTGTATGTCCTGAGGTACTCATTGATGAATTCCCCAAACGAGCGAATGTCGCCCGACTGTCCATGGAACTGCGTGGCGTTGGTGCCCGCGGTAACGCGGCTGTACCCGGTATCGATGGCATCGATGAACACAAGGTCAGTTACGTCTATGAGCGAATTCTCGTTATCGACCAGCCGGTAGGGCGGCGGCGGCTGGAAGCCATCCTCGGACATTTGGACATGTTTGGGAGCAAACGAACCCATGTGCAGCCATATCGTGGCAGCGCCCGGACCGCCGTTGTAGAGGAACGAAACCGGCCGCGTTTTCACGTCCTCCCCGTCCCGGGTGTAGGCCACGAAGAACATCCTCGCCGCAATCTTTCCGTCGTCGAGCCGGATCGGCAACGTGCCGGCAGTGGCACTGTACTTGATCTCGCGGCCATCGAGCCGAATCGTGTGCGAGCTCTGCGAGATCTTCTCTTCCGCTGCGGTCGCCACTTCATTGCGCGTCGCAGGCTGGCCGCCCGGCTCATCTCGCGGCGCTGCCGGTTGCTGCGCGGCCGGAGTGCCGGGTTCGCTACGGCCCTGGGCGTGGACTGGAACCAGAGGCAGCAGGAAGAGTAATAGTGCCGCCCGGATAAAATGACGAGTTAACATCGACAGTGCTCCTGATGGTGCTTACGGAATTTATAGCAACAAAATGCCAGGTGTAACACCGCAAAGTGGCATTAATGGGAACCAGCCGCGGATTACGCGAATTACTGTGCACTGAGCCTCAGCCGCAATCCGCGTAATTCGCGTAATCCGCGGCTGATTCCCCTACTTCGTGCCGGCCAGGAATTTCGTTCGGAGCGCGGCACGATCGACCTCCGCGCCTCTCAGGTAGACCTTATTAATCTTGTGCGTGTTCACGATGCTCTCCAGGGGATTGGCGTCCAGCACCACGAAGTCGGCTTCCTTGCCGGTGGCCACTGTGCCCATCCGGGTCAGTCCCAGAACCCGGGCGTTCACAGACGTCGCCGCCTGAATCGCCTCGGCCGTGGTGAAACCGCAGCGCGCGTAGAAGGCGATCTGCTCGTGGGCGCCGAAGCCGTCGCCGGTTCCGTCCGTCCCGAGCCCGATGATCATTCCGGCGTCGTGGATTTTCTTCACGTTGCGGCAGTGTAGCTCGAAGAGCTGATTAGGCGGATTCCCGGCTGCTTTTCTCTGCTCCAGCTGGCGGCGCATGTTCGCGACGGTCGAAGCCGGCAGCGTCTCGGCCAGGGTGTTGATTTCTTCCTCGGTCGAGCCAGGCCCCGGAATGTTTGGCCCGGTCCAGACCTTCGGATGGGCTTTCACCAGAGCGATGTATTCGTCGTCAACATCGCGGTCGCGAACCGTGTGGACGAACCCGTCGACGCCGGACTTCAGGAGATCCTTCGCGTCTTCGAGCGCCGACGTCCGGCTCAGGTGCGCGAGGGTTTCCATCCCGTTCTTGTGTGCCTCGTCGATGATCGCGCGATACACCTCGGGCTTGAGCTTCGGCACAGTGCCTTCACGATCGTCAACCCAGAACTTGACGAAATGGACGCGCCGCGCGTGCAACTCCCGAACATGCTGGCGGCCCTCTTCGGGGGTCGCCGCGCCGTAGGGAATGCCCAGGCGCGCTTCGCCCGGCGGACCCGCCATCGAGGTTGCCGCGATGCCTTTTCCAACCGTCAGGAATTTCGCCGCATTCGGGATGACCTCGTCACGAAGCTTGTACGACAGCTCCTGATCGGCCTCGAGGCCCATACTCATCGCCGCCGCCGTTCCGTAATAAGCGTAGCGCTGAAGCTGGTCGACCAGGTTCTCGCGCGTGTAGTTCGCCTTCGTGTTGCTGCCGTCCTTCTCGTTGACGAGTCCGATGTGGTTGTGGCCGTCGATCAAGGCAGGTATCACGGTCTTGCCCGTCAGGTCCACCCGAGTGGCGTTTGCCGGTGGTTGCCGCTCTCCTTTTTTTCCGATCCAGGTGAAGGAGTCGCCCTCGACGAGGAACGCGGAGTTCTCGATGGTTGGACTCTTATCGCCGATGATCAGGCGCGCCCCTTCGAACCACAGCGCAGGCCGCCTGGCCTGAGAAGAGGCCGGCGTGGGCAAAAGCGCCGAAGTCAGGATCAGAAAACAAGGCAGCAGTCTTCGCAATGACATAGTTGTTCTCCTCGCAGGAAGACGATTCTACCCGAAAGCGTGCTCGTTTACTTGGCGGACCCGCTTGAATCGTTTATGCTCTCAGCAAAACGGGAGGGATGAAAATATGAACCGGCGCCGGTTTCTCTCAACAGCCGCCTCGGGTGCTGCGGTGCTCGCCTGCGCACCGCGCATGTTCGCCGCCGCGGCCAACTACGACCTGGTTATCAAGGGTGGGCGTGTCATCGATCCCACACTGAGGCTCGACGCCGTGCGCGACGTGGCAATCTTAGATGGCCGCATCGCTGCGGTGGAGGCGAGCATCACGGCGGATGCTGCCGAAACCATCGACGCGCGCGGCAAGATCGTCGCGCCGGGTCTCCTCGATATTCACACCCATTGCGGGCGCTCCGGCGAGGGCACGGCACTGGTCCTGCAGGACGGCGTGACCGGGTGGATCGATGCAGGATCGCAAGGCGCCGATCACATCGCCGACTCGATTGCGGTCGCGAAGACGGCCCCGCAACAAGGCCGCGTTCTGATCAACATCGGGCGCGCCGGTATTCTGACCGAAGGCGACACGATGGACATCAGCCGCGCCGATGTCGGTGCGCTGCGCGATGCGATTGCGCGCAACCGCGATTTCATCGTGGGCATCAAGGCCCGGCTCTCGCGGGACGTGGCGGGCGCCAATGATTATGAAGTGCTGCGCCGCGCGCAGGAAGTGGCGACCTCCTTCAACCTGCCGGTAATGATCCACATGGGCCAGACGATCTCGCCGCTGCCCAGGCTCATCAATCTGCTCAAGCCCGGTGATGTCGTCACCCACATGTTCGCGCCGCCGCCGAACAGCATTATCGACGACAACGGCCACATCCTTCCCGAAGTCCTGGCGGCGCGCCGCCGCGGTGTGTGGTTCGACGCCGGTAACGGGCAAACCGGTCACATGAGGTGGGACACGATCGAAAGCATCATGAAGACAGGCTTCTGGCCGGATACATTCTCCACCGACTGGAACGCCAATAGCCGCACGACGGGAGTGATCGACATGCCGAACTGCATGTCGAAGCTGTTGGTCTTCGGCATGTCGGTACCCCAGGCCATCGCGCGCGGAACGGCCAATGCCTCGCGCACCTTCGAGGTGTTCCGTGACCGCGGTACGCTGAATGTGGGCGCGCCGGCCGACGTCGCGCTGCTCGAGCTTCGCTCAGGAAATTTCGAGTTCCTCGACAATTACGGGAACAAGCGGACCGGTAACCAGAGATTCTTCCCGAGCGGGACCGTGCTCGGCGGCAAGCGGATTGCGCGGTCGTAGTCGGAAAACCCGCGTGGATAGCATCGAAATGAACACCCAGGGGAAACTATGAACAAGATCGCCAAATTCGTTCTGGCCTGCTCCATGCCGGTCGCGCTTGCCGTTCCGGCTATGGCGCACCACAGTGCCGCTGCGTACAACACTCAGCAGGAAGTCAAGGTGACCGGCACCGTCACCGAATACAAGTTCAAAAACCCGCATGTTTACATGACCGTTCAGGTGAAAAAGGCCGATGGATCGACCGCTCCAATAGAAGTCGAAGCGGGCGCCGCATCTGTGCTGAATCCTCTCGGTTTTACAAGGGATGCGGTCAGCGTCGGCGACGTGGTAACCATTCTCGGTAATCCCGCCCGGAGCAATGCCGACAAGTCGATGCTGGGAAAAGATCTCTTCAAGAGCGACGGGACCTATTATCCATTGAATATCGCCTCAAAGAGTATCTATGCGCCCGGGAATGAAACCGCCACCAGTATTGCCGGGACCTGGTTTCCGCCCCGCACCGAATTCAATGGATTCCTTGGCGGCGCGAGGAACTGGCCCGTCACTGAAAAGGGCAAGGCCGCCATGGCCGCCAATACGGATCCCAAGGCAACGACGCAGAAGGACTGTATTCCCATCGGAGCACCGGCACTGATGTTCTACCCGGTGGCGAATACCATTACTGTTCAACGTGACCGCGTGGTGATGAAGGTGGATTGGCTGGATTCCGAACGCACGATTTACCTCGACGGACGCAAGCATCCGCCGGCCAGCGAAACATCGCTGCTTGGCCATTCCGTGGGGCGATGGGAAGGAAACACCCTGGTAGTGGAGACTACCAATTTCAAAGAACATCCAATGGGCTTCTCCAATTCATTGCCCAGCAGCACGCGGAAACGCCTGACTGAACGCTTCGGCCTCAGTCAGGACGGTAAAAGCCTGATTTATTCCGGCGTGATGGAAGATCCAGAGTATCTGGCCAAGCCGGTAGAGTGGTCCGGGCAATGGCTGTACAGACCGAACATGCCTCACTCGAATGAGAAGTGTGATCTCGAAGTGGCCCGTAAATTCCTGCGTAACTAGTTTGCGCGTCAAAAAATTTCAACCGGAGGGTTTCATTATGCGATGCAAATCATTGTTCGTGGCGATGTTCGGCATTCTCATTGTGGCGCAGGGGCTTTGGGCTCAGGCCCCGCAGGCTGCCCGCGAGGAGGCTCCATGGCGGGGAGTGGGTCCGAAGCCGTGCATGGGGCCGCCGGATGTCGGCGCGTATAAATGCCCCCCGGCTCCCGAAGTCGTCGCGGTCCGCGCGGGCCGCTTGTTTGACAGCAAGAGCGGGCAGATGTTGACGAACCAGGTTGTGCTTCTTCGGGGCGATCGAATCACGGACGTCGGATCGCAGAGTCAGGTCAAGATTCCGGCGGGAGTTCGAATCATTGATCTGAGCCAGGCCACAGTTCTCCCCGGCATCATCGATGTGCACACGCATATGTTCAACAACCGCAGACCGGGTGGATCAGCAGAGAATTCAATGCTCATCGCCATATCGAACGTGCAAACCAACCTGCTTGCCGGCTTCACGGCGGCACGGGATATGAGCACGCATGGCAATGGATACGCCGACGTTCTAATCCGCGACGCCATCAACCAGGGCCGGCTCGACGGGCCCAGGTACCAGGTGTCGACCCTCGGAATCATCTGGGGAGCTCAACCTGCGAATCCGGCAGCTCCGGATAATCCATTGGCCAACACGATCGTCCGCTCGGTTGACGATGCGCGCGAAGCCGTGCGCGCCCAGGTTAAAGGCGGCGCGGATTGGATCAAGCTGTACCCAGCTGGGGCGTACTCCTTTACTCCGGCAGGCGTGCCGCAGTACGTGACGACCTATCCGCTGCCCGTGTTACAAGCGCTGATCGACGAGACGCATCGTCTTGGCCGCAAAGCAGGCTGTCACGTTTATGGAGGCGAGGGACTCCAAAACGCCATCACCGCCGGCTGCGATACCATCGAGCACGCGTTTGGGTTAACCCAGGCGCAAGCCAATACGATGGTCCAAAAGGGGCTGTTCTACGATCCGACATTCGTCCGCTACACCATTCCCGCCATGGACGCTAACGACGCCAAAAACACCGGCGGCAAGTACCGGATCATTCCGATTTTTGAGAAGGCTGTCTCCATGGCTGTCGCCACCAAGGGCCTCAAAATCCTGGTAGGCAGCGGAGTCGATAGCGATCCCTTCCCGCATGGGATACAGGCCAACGAATTCGAATGGCTGGTCAAGCGCGCCGGCATGACTCCGGCACGGGCCATTCAGGCCGGAACGATGAATAACGCGGAGATGCTGGGATGGCAGGACCGCATCGGCTCGGTCGACAAGGGTAAATTCGCCGACCTGATCGCCGTGTCCGGCGATCCGCTGGCTGACATCACAGAACTTCAACGAATTAAATTTGTGATGAAAGGCGGAAAGGTCATCAAGAACGACATTGCGACAGGTGTGGCGGTTTCCTCTTCCACTTCCAGCCGCTAACCTGAGGTTTTGGATGAGAACTGAAAATTGATGAACGCGGGCTGAAGCCCGCGACTACAATTGGGAACAACGTTGGCCCAAATGTAGTCGCGGGCTTCAGCCCGCGTTCATCAATTTTCAGTTCTCATCCGACACCCTCTCTTCCAGTTATCATGATCGGATGCCCAGAGCATTCGGTTTGGACTTCGGTACCACGAACAGCGCGGTGGCATGCGCATCGGAGACCGGAGTTGAGACGACATCGATTCACAGGTCGGTCCTTTATTTTGAGCCGAAGGCAGCCACGGCCAGCGGCAACGAAGCAATTGACCGCTACCTGGCGGCGGATGAGAAGGGCCGGCTGATACAGTCGCTGAAGTCCTTTCTGGCCAGCCGGTTATTCACCGGTACGAACGTCTATGGCCGGCAGTATTCGATTGAAGACCTGCTCACAATCTTCCTGCGACACCTCCGCACGATCGCCGAACAACAGTTTGGGCCGCTCCAGGGAACCATCGTCATCGGCCGTCCCGTCCGCTATGCCAATGCGAATAACAATGAAGACAGTGAGTTTGCGCTCGGCCGGCTTCGCAGGGCGCTCGAAAAGGCAGGCATCGGCCCGGTCGAGTTCGAGTATGAACCGGTCGCTGCCGCTTACTTCTATGCGAGTACGCTGGACCACGACGAACTCATCGTCATCGGAGACTTCGGCGGCGGCACCAGCGACTTCTCGCTGCTTCGAGTCGGCCCTCGCGAACGATCCGTTCTCGGAACGGAGGGAGTTGCTCTGGCCGGTGATGCTTTTGATTCCCGCATGGTGCGCCATCTCGTGTCGCCCATGCTCGGGCGCGGTTCGGAGTACCGCTCGCTCGAGAAAACCTTGCCGATGCCGGTCTGGGTGTACTCGGACCTCGAACGCTGGCACTACCTTTCACTGCTCAAATCCAGCGACACCATCCAGATGCTGCGGAGCATTCGGTATCACTCCCTCGAACCCGAAAAGCTGGACGCGCTGCTGCATGTGGTTCAGAACGATCTGGGCTTCTATTTGCATCGGTCGATTCAAGCCACGAAGTCCGAACTCTCTTCAAAAGACGAAAGCTTCTTTCAGTTCAACGATGCGGTTGTGCAGATTGAGGCTCCGCTGGCCCGGACAAACTTTGAGGAGTGGATCGATGAGGAACTGGCGAACATCCGCGGGTGTGCCGACCGTCTGCTGGCTGACGCCGGCGTCTCCCCGGCAGATGTCGACCATGTTTTTCTGACGGGTGGTTCTTCACTCGTTCCGGCAGTCCGCCGGATCTTCGAATCCATTTTCGGCGTCGAGAAGCTGACAGGAGGCAGTGAATTTACGTCCGTCGCGCAGGGTCTCGCGCTGCAGGCGCTGGACCGTGGAGGCGTTTGAACGTCAGCGTTTCAATTCGGCGTAAACGCGTTGAACGTCCGCCTTCAGGTTGGCCGTGTTGTAGGCTTTGTACCTGTCCGGCAGCTTCAGGCCACTGACCGCCTCGTCCACTCCTTTGCCTGCCTTCATCGCCGCCTCCGCGGCCGCAACGAAGTCGCGCGTGAAATCGGCGTACTCGCGTAGATCGGCCATGTTCATCACGGGATTGGACCGGACGAACGTCACATCGCGGCCAGATCCAATTGTCGTGGTGGCGTGACCGGTAATCACCGTGTCGACATCTTTGAGTCCCGCCACGGCTTTCGCGAGCGTTTGAGGAAATGCCACGGCGCTGCCGCCATTGCCTGCGTCGACCAGCGGCGCCCACTTGCGCGCGAAGAGGTCGCCCATCACCGCCGTACGCAGCGCCGGGAACACGATCACCGCATCGCCGTTGGTGTGGCCTGCGCCGAAGTAGTACAAATCGATCCGGTCCTTTCCCGCCAGCAGCGACATCTTCTCCTTGAAGGTTTTCCGGGGAAGGAAGGCCGCATTCTCACCTTTGAACAGGTCCATCCGCGCCATGTTCGTTTTGGTGTTTTCGTGCGCCACGAAGTCGACGGTGCGGGGGAACTCGCCGTTGCTGCTCGTGTGATCCGCGTGCGCGTGGGTGTTGATGATCATCGTGACCGGCTTGTTGGTCACGGCTTTGACCTGGTCCAGGATCGGTCTTCCGTACCCGGGATATTTCGTATCGACGAGAACCACGCCGGTGTCCGTGATAAAGACGGTCGTGTTGCCGCTAACGCTCCCCGCCTGTGCTCCGGGACCGCGTCCCCCGGTGATTATGTATAGCGCATCCTTGACCTTCTCGAGCCGGATGGCGCTCGGATCCTGTTGCGCTCGAGCAATGGCGATTGACACCGCACCCATGGCCATCAGGACAGTCAGCACGACTAGCCGTCTCATGCGAGCACCTCCTCTCGTTTCACCTACTGTAGCGGCGGTCTATGACCGCCTGTTTCCAGGAAAAACCGGCGCTCATAGAGCGCCGCTACAGTTCCTGAACCCAGCAGGTTACACCCGCAAGAACAGGCCTGCAATTTTTCATCTGAAGGACGTATAATCTCTCAGTTTTAAAACCGGTCGTCTTCTAAAGTCTGGACGGAACCAGGCAGGGGACTTTTATGTCCCCAAACAGGACGTTTGTGGTGAATTAGTTTATGCCTGAGCCAATGGTTCCGATCAGGATTCTCGACCAGGAAACACGCTATCAGATCCTGAAGCAAATCGGACAGGGTGGGATGGGTTATGTGTACGAGGCCATCGACACATCCGTCGGCAAAAGGCGCGTAGCGATAAAAACCCTCCGCGACCGGCCCACCGAAGAAAGTCTGGCGATGTTCGAACGGGAGATCGAAACCCTCGCCAGGCTCGGCGACGACGACAATATTGTTTCGATCATCAATATCGGTGAGTGTGAGCAGGATCGAATCCGTAAGCCCTATCTCGTCATGCCCTTCCTCGAAGGACAAACGTTGGACGAGGTTATCCGGAAGGGAGACAGGCTCTCGGTCGAGCGATGTCTGCGCATCGTTCGCCAGGTATGCCAGGGCCTTCAGGCCGCGCACGACAAGGGCATAATCCATCGCGATATCAAGCCGAGTAACATCTTTCTTCGCCTTAACGACAAGGTCAAGATCATCGACTTTGGCCTGGCACGGATGGTGGACGCCAGGACTTCCATGGGACGCAAAGGGACGCTTCGTTACATGTCCCCGGAGCAGATCGCCGGCGACGAAATCGACCGCCGGTCCGACCTTTTCTCGCTGGGCGTGGTCCTCTACGAACTCCTGACCCGAACCCATCCTTTCGGCTTGAACCCACAGGTCGAAGCAGATCCCAGCGGCATCAAAGCAGCCATCGAACGAAAGAAACCCACGCTCCTGAAGCTCCTTAATCCCGATGTTAACGATTCCCTGTGCTGCCTGGGTCACAAAGCGCTTCAGAAAGATCCGCGGTTCCGATTTCAGAGCGCGGCCGACATGGCCGACGATCTGGAGAAGGTGCTCAGGAATGAGCCGCTCCCTTACTGCAATCTCGACAAGATCGGACCCTTCCTGCAGGAGGCGAAAGGCGCCCTCGACCTGGGCAAACTGGACGAGGCATCCGACATTCTGGATGACCTGGAGGGACGGGGCTACTGGCACTCCAGGATCGAGGAAGTGCGCGAGCAGGTCCAGCAGGCGAAAACGACCGGGCAAATCGAAAAGCTGCTGCAGCAGGCAACGGAATACATCGCTTCGGACAAGCCGAAGCTCGCTTTGAACAGCCTGCGCCGAGTACTGGCTATCGAGCCGGAACAAAAAGAGGCGAAGCGGCTGGTAACGGAGGTTGAGCGGCTTCTCGAGGACCGGGACCTGGCGAGTCTCCTCGAATCGGCCCAATCCGCGTTGGATAACGACGATTTCGATGTTGCCGAACAACTGATCAAGAACGTTATAAGCTCCCGGCCGAATCACCCGGTGGCGCTCACGCTTTTAAAACAGATCGCACAGCGGCGAGGCCTGTTTCAGGATCGCAAGCATCAGGAAGAAGCCGTCTTCGAGAAGGCCGTCAAAGCCCTTCAGTCCGGAGATATCAGCACCGCCTTCCGCAACGCGGAAGAACTGGTGAGGCTGGCCAATTTCGACAAGCATCCCGATCCACGCTACGCAGAAATCTATACGAAGGTGAGATCGACCCACGATTTCCTCCTGAGGAAGTACGACGAGGCCGAAAAACTCATGGAGGAAAGGAAGCTGCATGACGCCAAGAAAGTGTGTGAAGAAGTACTCGGCAAGCACCCCAATGATATTGGCTTTCGCGCCCTGCTGAACCGGATCAATCATCGAGAGATCGAGGTCCGGTCTGCCGAAATCGCGACTATTCTGGCGATCGTCAACAATGAGCCGAACCTGGATAGAAAACTTGAAATCCTCGAACAGGGGCTGCAAGACCACCAGAAAGAACCCAGGCTGCTGGACGCAATTCGGTCGGCGAAAGAGTTAGGGGAAGTCGTTAAATCCATCGTCGATGCCGCCCGGGAGCTGGAGTACCAGCAGGATTTTGAGGGAGCGGAGGCCCAGTTCGAAACGTTAAGAAGAATTTACCCGTTGTATCCGGGACTGGATTTCCAGCTGGCGCGTCTGCGGCAGGGTCGTCACGATCATCTAAAGGAGAAGGCCAGGACCGGCATCATCGACGAAATCCGCCGGTGTCTGGCCGAAGGTTTGTTCGATCAGGCGATCGATCTGGCCAACTCGTCCGAAGAGTTTCGAGACGACCCCTCGCTCGAGCAACTTAAAAAAGACGCCGTACTTGGTTTGCAACGTCTCAGTCAGGTTAAGGACTTGTGTGCCCGTGCCGACCAGTACGTGCAGAAAGAACAGTTCGAAGATGCGATTCCTGTTTTGGAGCAAGCCAATTCACTTGCTCCCGAGAATGTATGGGCCCGCAAACTTCTGGTTGACAGCCTCTACGGCCTGGCCGCTCGCCGGTTGGACGGGAATGACTTGTCAGCAGCCACCGAATTACTCGACAGGCTGCTTTCGATAGATAGAAATCACGAACGAGCCAAGGCTCTGCATGAGGTTGTTCAGGAACGGAAGCGGAATGAGTTTGTCGCGCAGACTATAACGCGTGCAGAGGAGCTCCGCCTGCAGGGTCAGCTTCCCGCAGCTTTGACTCTGCTGAAGGACGGACTCAAGAC
>Ga0137418_10004863_pt1 | contig 12313 bp, 14 predicted proteins | sample CZODoug3_1_2_16f_FD_122242 | JGI IMG/M metagenome (GOLD analysis project Ga0137418, IMG submission 122242) | Vadose zone soil fungal communities from Angelo Coast Range Reserve, California, USA - CZODoug3_1_2_16fungal (Hybrid Assembly) | ecosystem: Environmental > Terrestrial > Soil > Vadose... | reverse complement strand
GGCCGAGGCACTCTGTCAGGAGGAGCTGGCAATTGGTCTGGACGGGCCGGATATTCTTTTCGAGCTGCGCGCACGGACGGCTCTGATTCTGCTTCACGTAGTTCAGGGCCAAGCCGGGAAGTCGCGTCCCCACCTGGCACGTATATGTGAGATCATGCGATGGGCGAAGATTGTCGCGGCCTTGCAGGCTCCGCCGCCCTTGCGGAAGCTGCTCTCATCGCCGCCGAAAGACACATCGACGAAGCTGAGCCTCAGTTCGCCCGTGCAGTAGCGATTTTTCATACCTACAAGGTGCGATGGGACGAAGCCGAAGCGCTCTGCTACTGGGGACGCGCGCTACAATCGGCCGGCGAGACGCGGCGCTTCATCGCCAGCGGGTGGTTCGGGTAGGTGGCGACGAGCAGCTCCTCCTCGAGCACGGGCACCGACACCATGTCGGTCGCGTCGATCGGCAGCGTCAGCAGACCGAGGTCGCCGGAGCCCGAACGCAGCATCTGGATCGATCGCTCGGTGCTGCCGACGGTCACCTTCAGGTCGAGGTTCGGGTGCACGCGCCGCACTTCGGACAGCAGGGTGGGGAAGACATAGAGGCACACGGTCATGCCGCCGACCAGGCGCAGCGCGCCGCGCAGCGACTCCTGCTTCTCGCTGATGCCCGTGACGGTGTCCTGGAGATCCTGGAAGACGCGATGGCTCAGCTGCAGCAGCGCTTCGCCGGCCGCCGTGATCCGGATGCGGCGGCCGATGCGATGGAAGACCGACTCGCCGAGCTCTTCCTCGAGCAGGAGGATCTGGCGGCTGATGGCCGACTGCGAGACGTGCAGCTTGTCGCCGGCCGCGGTGAACGAGCCGGTATCCGCAATCGCGCGGATGATTTCAAGCTGCCGCAGGTCCATCGTTCGAAGCTTACATAACTCGTACGCATCGAACAACAGAATCCTATGAGAAAAGTGGGTGGGCGTCGCCGACTGCTTTCACCCGTGCGATCGCTTCGTTCAAGTAGCCCTCGTCCATCTCGACGCCGATGCAGTTGAGGCCGAGCTGGGCGCAGGCAACGGCTGTCGATCCCAGGCCGAGGAACGGATCCGCCACGTTCCGGATGCGATCGACCCCGTGCAGCCGCAGGCACATCTCGGGAAGCCGCGGCGGAAACGTCGCCGGATGCGGCCGCTCCTTGTCGCGGCTCTGGATGGTGTCGTACGGAATGAACCACGTGTTGCCGCGGCAGCGGAGGTCATTCGCGGCCGCGCGCCACCGCGCGACGTTCGACTTGTCCTGGTATCGCACACCAATCGCCTGGCGGCGGAGCGGCGTATCGCCGCCGGGCGTGAAATGGAACACGAACTCGTGGCAGTCGTGGAGGAAGCGCTCGCTGTTGATCGGTTTGTAGTGGCCGACGGCGAGGTCGTCCTCGAGCCCGGCGCGCGCGCCGGCGAGCGCCTTCTCGATCGCGATGGACTTGATCCAGTGAATCGTGTTCTGCAGCTTGAGATGCGGACGCGCGGCCTGCGCCACGTCCAGCGCCGTCCACGGGTCGGTCGGCTTGCCGCCGACATTCAGGAAGAGCGAACCGCCCTCCGCCAGCGATCGCGCCGCGAGCTTCACCCAATTGCCTGTCCATTCCAGATAGCTCGAGCGCGGCATCGTGTCGTCGTAGCTGCGATACCGGATGCCGAGATTGTAGGGAGGCGAGGTGACGATGGCGTCGATCGAGGCTTCGGGGAACCGCGAGAGGATGTCGAGCGAGTCGCCGAGATAGAACCGGAAAGTCGCGCCGTGCAGCTTGAAGGTGGTGTGCGGTGGAGGGAAGCGAGTCACCACACGGGATTGTAAACGGGGGGAGTCGATCGGTGCCGGGTCCGCTGCGGACCCGGCGCGAACTTGTTCAGGACGCGCGGACGGCAGCGAACGGTTCGGGCGCGGTCGAGGCACGGTCGGCCGCAATCGTGTGATTGCGGCGATGGCCGTACGTCTCGCAGGCCTGTCCCTTTTCCTCGATGTAGGTCAGCTCGCGGTTCGTCGCAAGCTCACGATACCGGCCGATGACACACCCGCAGGTGAGTGTCCGAAACCCTAGGAGCCGCACCAGACTCATGGCCAGAAGCCTCCGATGCGACGCGGTGCAATCAGTATGCCCGCAGAGGTGCAGGTGTGCGTGAGGCGCGCCTGCGATGTCGATCGCAGGGAATCCTAGAAAACGCGAAGAACGCGAGCGCACACCCCGTTCGAGTAGCAGCGGTCGCGTGTGCTATCGCGGGACTCACCGTGTCGCATTGTGGGTACGCTCCAAAATCCCAAATTCCAGGATCCAATCCCGATGCGCGGGTCTTCCTTGTTCGTCCTGGTTCGGTGGCGTCGTTTAACTATTGGGATTCGGGTTTTGGGTTTTGGGATTTGGGATTTGCGAATGAATGGCGCGGAACGACTCGAGTTCGACGGCGCGCTGCCGCGCCGCCGCCCCGCGGGCGCGAACAATTCTGATCACGACCGCGAGGTGCAGCACGCCGATGACGCCCACCTCCATCGAAGTCGGGCGCGGCTGCAGCGCAAGTGCCGGGATCATGTTGACGAAAGTCGCGCTGGCGAAGACCAACGTGAAGAGCGGGTCGATGCCGCCGCCCGGGAGCGCCGGGCCGACGGCCATCGCGGTGGTCTCCCAGCGCGGTCCGGCCTCCGCCCCTTCGTAATAGACCTGGAGGTACCGGCCGATGCGCTCCACGCCGGCGTGCAGCGCGTGAATCGCCTCGAAGCCGCCGACGAGCACCGCCAGCGGGTAGAGGGAGGCCACCGGCGCCTCGGCAAACGTCAGCACAATCAGCGCGAGCGCCGCCCACCCGAGCATCGTGAGGGGGAAGAGGATCATCCGCGCCGTGCCGCGCGCCGCGATGGTCTGCCGCAGAACCGCGTATTCAGTCTCGGTCAGGTTCATGTCGTGGCACCCTTCTTGGAACGGCCGAGCACGTGGGCGGCAGAGTTGATGGGAAAGAGTACGAGGTTGCCGGTGTTGGGCACATCAGTTCCGCCACAGAAGAGTCTTGAACCCTACAGATTGTCTGCTACAATGCCGAAACAATCCGTAACAATCTGTTCCACAAAGGTTTGCACGTGATTCGAACCCGGCTTTTCCGTACGTCGAGACTCTTCTGTTTCGTGGCGATTGTCGCCACGATGGGCGCTCCTGCGCAGTCCAGCGCAGCGACTCGGGTATCGGCCCAGAAGAAGACGGTGTCAACGGCGAAGAAGCCGGCTGTCAGGAAACCGTCCACCACGGCCCGCCGAGGCAGCAGCGTCCGCGTCCGTGCCGCCCGCACCAGGGCAGCCCAGCAGGCAGCCGCGCTGCGGGACGCCATCGAGCCGCGCTTCAAGTTCGACGACCTCGGCAACGTCGTGCCCGACATCCGCGCCGAAGCCGCCATCATCTACGACCCGGAGACCGGCAAGGTCCTCTGGGAGAACAACTCCCAGAGCCGCCGCTCGATTGCGAGCATCACCAAGGTGATGACCGCGGTCGTGTTCCTCGAGAATTCGCCCGACCTCACGCGTGAGGTCGACGTCGAGCGTGCGGATGTGCGCAACGCGTCGACCACGTACCTGCGCGGCGGCTACACGGTCACGACCGGCGACCTGCTCCACCTCCTGCTGATTGGCTCCGACAACGCGGCGGCCCGCGTGCTCGCGCGCGTCTCGCCGTACGGCTCCGCCGGGTTCATCGAGCGCATGAACGCGAAGGCGCAGGAGCTCGGGCTCACGAGCACGTCGTACGCCGACCCGTCGGGTCTGCTCGCGGACAACGAATCGTCCGCCTACGACCTCGCGCGGCTCATCACGTATGTCTCCGGCGACGATCGGATTGCGAGCATCATGCGGACGCCGTACTACACGGTGAACGCCGGCCGCCACCAGATCACCATTCACAGCACGAATCAGCTCGTCATGAAGGGCGACGTCGACGTGCAGGCTGGCAAGACCGGTTTCATCAGCAAGGCCGGCTACTGCCTGGCGACGTTGCTCCGTCTGCCGCAGGGCGGACCGGAAGTCGCGGTCGTCGTCCTCGGCGCGAAGTCGAACCCCGGCCGGTTCTGGGAGACGCGCCACCTCTTCAACTGGATCTCGACGAAGGCGTCGGACTGGTTCGTGCCGGTCGTTCCGCTGCCGGCGCAGAGCACGACAGCCGTCCCGGCGATTCAGGCGGTCCTGCCCGCGGCCAACTAGGCCAGGCGGACCTGAAGGTCCGCCTCTACGTTCTCTTAGGCTTCCAACCCCAAAATCTTTTCTACGAATACCCGCGCTGCATCGCGTAGGCGTCGAGCGGTAGCGTCGCCACGCCGTCCACGACAGGCATCACCGGGCGCGTTGCGCGGCGTCCGTCGTACGCCTTCAGATACCGGTGGCAGTGATCGCACGCGTACACGCGGTACTGACCGTCCGGTGTCGCAAACGACGTGATGCGCGACCGGTCGTTGTTGCGGCAGTACGGGCAGGTCAGCGGCTCGAACTTCCAGCGCAGCGCGCAGCGGCTGCAAATGAGATGACGTTCGGCGGCCGGCGTGATCACCGAGAAGTCCGGTTCCGACCCGCACAGCGCGCAGTGTGCGTGCGACCAGAGCGCGAGCTCCGCGCGCTGCTGCAGGACCTCGGCGCAGCGCGTCATCCACGGCCGCATCGCGAGCGACATCACCTGGTCCAGCGCTTCGTCCCGGCTCTCGTGTGCATCGGCCGGCAGCTGATGGCCGAGTCCGACCGCCGCGACCGAATGATGGCGCGCGGCGCTTCGATACCACTGCTCGGCGACTTCGAGCAGGTTCATGTCGCGCCCAATCGTCTGGATGCGCTCGTAGTCCTTCTCCTCCAGCGAGCCGTGCCGGCGCAGCACATCGGCGATCTGCCGCATCAGCAGCCGCAGGTCGCTCGATTCGATCGTGATGTTCTCGAACCGGAGCAGCGGCTCACCGGTTGCGTCGTGCTTGCGGGCGATCTCTTCGTTGAGCTCGAACCACGGGACGGGTACCCGCCCCTGGACGCGCCGCTGAAGGCTGAGCAGCTCGATCTGCATGTCAACGGCATCGGCGAGCTCCGGGTGCGCTTCACGGATCGATCTGAGCTCGATGATTTCCCGGGTTTCAGAGCGGGGTGGTCGAGTCGGGCGCGCCGGGTCGGTCACGGGAAGATCATATCGTGGTCCGGCTGAAGCCGGACCCTACGTGGTCCATAGCGCCGCCCCCGGACGGACATAATCTTGGATTCATGCGCATCCTGACCGTCGCCTCCGAAGCTGTGCCGTTTGCAAAGACAGGCGGGCTGGCGGACGTGATTGGTGCGCTTCCCGTGGCGCTCGCGCGACTCGGACACGACGTCGATGTCGTCATCCCGCGCTACCGCGGCATCACCGCAGGGGAACGCGCGGGGCGTGTGACGGTGCGGCTCGGCGGCCAGGTTGCCGACGCCGGCATCTGGATCCAACCCGGACCCGTTCGCACGATCTTCATCGATCGGCCGGCCTACTTCGATCGCGATTACCTGTACGGCACGGCCGGGCAGGATTATCCGGACAACCCCGAGCGCTTCGCGTTTCTGGCGCTCGCGGCGCTCGAATGGGCGGCGTCCACGCCGGATCGCTTCGATATCGTGCACGCGCACGACTGGCAGGCGGGCCTCGTCCCGATCCTGCTGCGCACGGGACGCGGGCCGGCGGCCCTCGCCAACCTGCCGGCGGTCTTCACGATTCACAACCTCGCGTATCAGGGCGTCTTCGACGCGAGCTGGCTGCCGCGGCTCGGCCTGGGGTGGGATTTGATGCGCATCGACGCGCTCGAGTACTGGGGGCGGATCAGTTACCTGAAAGGCGGCCTGATGTTCAGCCGCATGATCACCACGGTCAGCCCGCGCTACGCGCGCGAAATCCAGACGCCCGAGTTCGGCTTCGGATTCGACGGCATCCTCCGCTACCGCAGCAGCGACGTCCTCGGCATCCTCAACGGGATCGACTACGATCAGTGGGATCCGTCGCGCGATCCGCACATCCCCGAGCCGTACGACGCGGGCAACGTCGCCGGCAAGCGCGCGGCGAAGCGCGCGCTGCTCGAACGGTTCGGCATGCCCACCGATGACGAGGCGCTGGCCCGGCCGATGGTCGGGTTGATCTCGCGCCTGGTGGATCAGAAGGGCTTCGATCTCATCGCCGAGATCGCCGATCAGCTCGCGCAGCTCGACGCCTCGCTCGTCCTGCTCGGCAACGGCGAGCGGCGCTACGAGGACCTGTGGCTCGGCCTTGCGGCGCGGCATCCGGATCGCATCGGTACGAAGATCGGGTTCGACGATCCGCTCGCGCATCAGATCGAGGCCGGCGCGGACCTGTTCCTGATGCCGTCGCGGTTCGAGCCGAGCGGGTTGAACCAGATGTACAGCCTCCGCTACGGCACCCCGCCGGTGGTCCGGGCCGTCGGAGGGCTGGCCGACACGGTGCGCAACTTCAACGCGCGGACTGGCGAGGGCAACGGGTTCAGTTTCGACGACTATTCGGCCCAGGCGCTGCTGAATACCCTGCGCTGGGCCCTCGAGGTGTTCCAGGATCGGTCAACCTGGCGGCGGATTCAGCACGAGGGGATGACCGAGGATTTTTCCTGGGACGCATCAGCGCGTCAGTACGTCAAAGTATATGAACGCGCCGTCGCCCATTCGGTAGTGTAGGGCGCCCCTTTACGGGCCGCCAGTAGCGCCAGTAGGGCGCCCCTTTACGGGGCGCCAGATGGAGACAAGCCAGATGGCATCTGAAAAGGTCAAGACGTTCACCGACAGCAACTTCGACAGCGAAATCAAGAACGGCGTGACGCTCGTGGACTTCTGGGCCGAATGGTGCGGCCCGTGCCGCCGCCTGGCGCCCATGGTCGACGCCATCGCGGCCGAATACGACGGCCGCGCGACGGTGGCGAAGATGAACGTCGACGAGAACCCGAGCGTCCCGGGCCGCTTCATGATTCGCGGCATCCCGACCCTGCTGATCTTCAAGAACGGCGAGCTCGCCGATCAGATCGTCGGACTGGTGCCGAAGGAAGAGATCGCCCGCAAGCTCGATCAGCATCTCTAATTCGCAACATGGCCGATCGGAAGGTCACCATCATCGGTTCCGGCCCCGCGGGCCTGACGGCGGCGCTGTACACCGCGCGCGCCAACCTGAAGCCGCTGCTCGTCGAAGGCCTCGAGGCCGGCGGCCAGCTGATGCTGACGACGATGGTCGAGAACTATCCGGGGTTCCGGAAGGGGATCGACGGTCCCGAGCTGATGGCCGAGATGCGCGAGCAGGCGCTCCACTTTGGCACCGACCTCGTGCAGGGGAACGTCGAGCGCGTCAACCTCCGCGACCGGCCGTTCTCGCTCGCCTTCTCCGATGGAAAGACCGTCACGACCGACGCGCTCATCATCGCGACCGGTGCGTCGGCGCGCTGGCTCGACATCGGCTGCGACCGGAAGCTGGCTGGCCACGGCGTCTCCACGTGCGCGACCTGCGACGGCTATTTCTTCCGCGGCAAGCCGATCGCGGTCGTCGGCGGCGGCGACTCCGCGATGGAAGAGGCGATCTACCTGACGCGCTTCGCCTCGAAGGTCACCGTCATCCATCGGCGCGAGTCGCTGCGCGCGTCGAAGATCATGCAGGACAAGGCGTTCGCCAACCCGAAGATCGAGTTCATCTGGGACTCCGAGATTGCCGACATCACGGACCTCGAACGCGGCGAGGTCACCGGCATCCTCGTGCGCAACCTGAAGACCGGTTCGCTCACCGACGTCGCGCTCGACGGCGTGTTCATCGCGATCGGCCACACCCCGAACACGGCGCTCTTCCGCGGGCAGATCGAGCTCGACGAAGCAGGCTACGTCTGCACGCACCACGGGACGAAGACGAATTGTCCGGGCGTGTTCGCGGCCGGCGACGTGCAGGATCACATCTATCGCCAGGCGGTCACGGCGGCGGGCTCGGGCTGTATGGCCGCGATCGACGCCGAGCGCTACCTCGACGGCCTGCCGATTCCAGACGAGACCACCGATCTCGCTGCGAGCCTCGCGGAGCCGGCTGTCAACGAGATGCTGAAGCCTTGATGGTGGATAGTGGACCCACCAGCCAGGGCCGGCGGCGGGCTGAAACCACGCCGCCGCCATCACCGTATAGTCGATGTCCGTGGGGCACACCGCGAGCGATGCCGAACTGGCGAGCGATGCACTTGCCGGGTCTGAAGCCGCGTACCGCGAGCTGGTCACGCGGTACGCGACGCCCGCCGTCAATTTCATCTTCCGCTTCGTGCGCGACCGCGCCCTCGCCGAAGACCTCGCCCAGGAAGGGTTTCTGCGGGTCTATCAGCGCCTGAACACCTTCGATCCCGGGCGCAAGTTTTCGAGCTGGTTCTTCCAGGTTCTTCGTAACATCACCATCGATTACCTCCGCGTCCACCGGTTGCCCACGGCTTCCCTCGACGAGCTCGCCGAGGCGGGGAACCAGGGCGCGGCCGTGGACCGCGACAGCGCTTCGCCCGAGCAGCTCGCCGGGCAACGCGAGCTGGCGACGGCCATGAGCGCCGCGCTGTCGCGTATCCGCCCGGAGTACCGGGAGGTCGTGGTCCTGCGCTACCAGGAAGGGCTGACGCAGCCGGAAATCGCGGAAATCCTGGGTCTGCCGTCGGGGACGGTCAAGACCTACCTGCACCGGGCGCGCAAGGAATTGGCTGGAATCCTGGCGGAACAGGGGTGGGCTCCGGGGTCTGAAACCCTTTCTTCGGAGGTTCCGTAACGTGAACAGGAACACGATCAGAGACCGAAACATGGACCGAAAACAGCTCGAGCGGTGGCTGGCGGAAGAGGAGGGCGGGCACGATGCCGCCGCCGATGCCGCGTTTGCCCGGCTGTTCACGGCCATGCCCCGGGTCGAGGCCACGCCCGCGTTTGTCGAGCAGGCGGTCACGGCGGCGTGGCGGTGGCGGGCGAGAAGGCGCCGGCTCATCGCGTTCGGGTGGGCCGTCGCGTCCGTGCTCGTCGCGGCAGGTGTTCTGGGTCTTTATCTCGCGTCGCCGCGCCTGGCGCCGGTGTTGATCAAGGCGCTCGCCTACGTGAGCGGACACGCGGTGCCGTGGCTGGTCGCCTACACGACGGTGGCGATGAACTGGTGGTTGACGCTCGCGCACGTCGGCGGCGTCGTCGCCTCGGCCCTCGTGACGCCTGCGCGCGCCGCCGCGCTGGTCGGCGTCGAGCTGTTTGGGATACTTGCGTTCTTCGCGCTGCAGCGGATTGCCGGCGCCGGACGCTTTGGAGATGCACAGGTATGAGGAAGCAGGTTCTCTGCGCGCTCGTCGTCCTGACGGTGGCGTTGATGGCGCGCACGATGTACATCGTTCACGCGCAGACCACGACGGCCGCTGAGCTGCGCACGCAGCTCGCGTCCCGCTACGACATCGTCGCGCTGCAGCAGGGAATTGCGCTCGTGCCGAAGGCGGCCAACACGCGCGTGCGGATGATTCAGGTGGTCAACGGCGCGGTGACGGTTGACGGCGATACGCTGACCGCATCGCAACTGCGCGATCGGCTCGGCGCCGATGCGCCGGCGATCGTCCAGCTCACGTATCTGAGCGCCGCGGAACAGCGCCAGCTCGCCGCTCCCGATTCGGTCGCCGCCGCGCAGCCGGCGCCGGGCACGACGCCGGCCCCGGGCGCAGGCGCGACGCCGTCCCCGGCGCCGGCGGTCACACCGGCGCTGCCGCCCGAGACGCCCACCCGTTCGGTGGAACGCAGGGGCGACATCGTGCGGATCGGCGGCGGCGCCGTGAACATCGCGGAGAACGAGCGCGTCGAGGGCAATCTGGTCGCGATTGGTGGCCCGGTTACAGTGGACGGCGAGGTGACGGGTGACGTCGTCGCGGTGACGGGCGCCCTGACCCTCGGCCCGCATGCTGTGGTTCGCGGCGAGGTGACGGCGGTCGGCGGCCCGTTCAAGCGCGATCCGCAGGCGCAGGTATTCGGCAAGGTCAACGAAGTCGGCATCGGCGAGAACATTGCCAGGGGGGTGCCCCGAGCGGCAGCGAGGAGCATCGTCGGCTCGTTCGCCTCGAGAGCCGGAAGCCTGGCAACGACGATCGCCCGCGTGCTGATGTTCATGCTCTTCGTGCTGATCGTAACCGCCATCGGACAGCGGCCCGTGCAGCAGATTGTCGCCCGCATCGCGGCCGAACCGCTGCGCGCCGGCCTTGTCGGCCTGCTCGCCGAGATTCTCTTCGTTCCCGTCCTCGTCGTCACCATCGTCGCGCTGGCGATTTCGATCATCGGCATCCCGCTCCTGCTCCTCGTGCCGTTCGCCATCATCCTTCTCGGGGTCGTCATGCTCGTCGGCTTCACCAGCGCGGCAACGATTGCCGGCGAGTGGACGCTCAATCGATTCGGCCGCACCGAGCGGAATCCGTATCTGGTCGTCGCGGTCGGCCTGGTGGTGATCGCAGGCGTCACCCTGATTGGGCGGCTGTTTGCGCTGGCGGTCGGTGGGTTCGGCGCGCCACTCTACGCGGTAGGTTATCTGATCGAGTACCTCGCGTGGACAGTCGGCTTCGGCGCCGCCATCCTCGCATGGCTGCACATGCGACGGTCACCGGCCCCGCCTGTGATGTCGGCGCCTCCGGCGACGGGAGAGGCGTAATCAAATCCCAGGGGGTTGGGATTTATTCGATCCAACCGCCACCGACCACGAGATCACCGTCGTAGAACACCACGGCCTGTCCAGGCGTGATGGCCGGCTGCGGCTGATCGAAGATCATCTCGGCGCCGCCGCCGGGGAGCGTACGGACGGTGCCTGCCGCGGGCCTGTGCCGATGGCGGATCTGCGCGGCGACGCGCGTGGGTGACTGGGGCGAATCGATCGAGATCCAGTTCACGCCCGACGCCGTCAGCCGCGTCTGCTCCAGCGCGTCGCGCGCGCCGACCATCACCGTCCCGGCATCCGAGTCGATCTTCAGCACGTAGAGCGGGATGGTCGAGGCGATGCCGAGTCCCTTCCGCTGGCCGACCGTGAACCGGTGGATGCCGCCATGCGTGCCAAGCTGGCGCCCCTTCTCGTCGACGATGGCGCCCGCGCGCGCGACCGCCGGCTCCTTGCGCTCCACGAACGACGCGTAGTCGCCGTCGGGGATGAAGCAGATCTCCTGGCTGTCGGGCTTGTCGGCGACCGCGAGGCCGAGACGACGGGCCTCCTCGCGCACCTCGGGCTTCGCGAGGCCGCCGACCGGGAAGACCGCCCGCGCCAGCTGATCCTGCGTCAGCGGGAACAGAAAGTAGGACTGGTCCTTGTCCGGATCCGCGCTGCGCTTCAACAGCCACCTACCGCCCGCCGTCCTGTCGACGCGAGCGTAGTGTCCCGTCGCCACGTGCTCCGCTCCGAGCCCCCGCGCGCGGTCGAGCAGCGTCGAAAACTTCAGATCGCTGTTGCAGTGGGCGCAGGGCAGCGGCGTTCGCCCCGACGCGTATTCCTGGACGAAGTTCGAGATGACCGTCTCGCGAAACTGCCGCTCGAAGTTGACGATGTAGTGCGGGAAGCCGATGGCGGCGGCCACGCGCCTGGCGTCGTTCAGGTCGTCGAGCGTGCAGCAGCCACCGAACCGGTCGTCAGCGCTGGCCGCCTGCCCCGAGCCGGTCGAAGGGTAGAGCTGCATCGACAGACCGATAACGTCATGACCCTGCTCGGCGAGCAGGGCCGCGGCGACCGACGAGTCGACGCCTCCCGACATGGCTACGACAATGCGCATGGCATCTGGTGCGCCGCGTAATTCAAAATGCAAAATGCAAAATGCAAACCTTACGTTGCTCGCTGCGTTGGTGTGAGCGTCGCGACGACTTTCACGGACGTTGCCGTGCGAGTGCACGGTTTGCATTTTGCATTTTGAATTTTGAATTGCTGTCTCTCACGCCCGCGCGGGCATTCGCGTCAGGCTTCGCAGCTTTTCCACGATCCCCGGCAGCACGCCGATCACCCGATCGATCTCGGCCTCGGTGTTCGCCGCGCCGAGGCTGAAGCGGATCGAGTTCTGGGTGCGGTGTGCGTTGAAGCCCATCGCCTTCAGCACGTGCGATGGCTCCAGCGTGCCCGACGAGCACGCCGAGCCGGTCGAGACCGCAACGCCCTGCAGGTCGAGCGCAATCAGCAGCGATTCGGCCTCGATGCGATCGAAGCTGATGTTGGACGTGTTCGGCACCCGCGCACCGATGGACCCGTTCACGACTGTCCCCGGAACCGCACCGAGGATGCCGGCCTCGAGCCGATCGCGAAGCGCCGACAGCCGCCGGCCCTCTT
>Ga0137418_10004862_pt1 | contig 12313 bp, 14 predicted proteins | sample CZODoug3_1_2_16f_FD_122242 | JGI IMG/M metagenome (GOLD analysis project Ga0137418, IMG submission 122242) | Vadose zone soil fungal communities from Angelo Coast Range Reserve, California, USA - CZODoug3_1_2_16fungal (Hybrid Assembly) | ecosystem: Environmental > Terrestrial > Soil > Vadose... | reverse complement strand
TTTTCGAGCACCCGCTTTTCCGTCACATCCTCTGCAAACACTTCAAAGTACGCCGGGACGCCGTTTTCGTCGTTGATGCGGCGGCCGGAACAGCGGACCGTGATGGGCGTGCCGTCCTGCCGCTTCCACTCCATTTCCATGTCCTTGATTTCTTCCGTGCAGGCTAGGTGCTCCGTCAGGCGCTGGTATTCACCGGCGTGCCGGAAGATGTGGTTTTGAAGATCTCGCCGGAGAAGCTCCTCTGTTGATTCATAGCCCAGCATTCTCTGGAGTGCTGGATTGACCTGTAGAAACTGGCCGGTCAGGCTGGTGCGATATATCCCGTACGGTGCGTCTTCCACCACCGACCGAAACCCTGATTCGGACCGCCGCAGAGCTTCTTCCGTTCTCTTACGTTCGGTAATGTCGCGATTCACAATGACAAGCTTCTCCGGCTCACCCTTGGCGTTTCGGATGACACTTGAGGTTGATTCCAGGACCAGCCAGGTGCCGTTCTTGTGGCGAAGACGGTACTCCAGCGTCTTTCCCATCCCCGAATGCCGCGCCTCCGCGGCAGCCTTCTTGACACGTTCACGATCATCGGGGTGAATCTGCTCAAAGGACGACGAGGCTTGCAGTTCCTCGGGCGAATATCCCAGCGCTTTTTGATAGGACAGACTGTTGTAAATCCGCTTTCCCTCCATGTCCACGACTGCGATCATGTCGGCGGCGTTCTCACTGATCAGGTGAAACAGCTCTTCCCGTTCCACCAGCTCCCGGCGAATCCGATAAATCAAAAGATGTTGATAGATGGTATAAAGATCGAAGAGAAAGACCAGAGCCACAAGCCCTCGGATGGCCTGTGGCAGAACATTCAGCGAATAGAAATCTTGATGAAAGTGCGAGTTAGGAAGGATAAAGGATGCCAGCCCAACCGTCAGGAGTAAGGTGATGACAACCGCCGCTGCCCACAGCCACCACTCCCGCCGTTCGATGCGACGGAAGTTTGTGCGCAGGGCATTGCTTTGTGCGGTTCCCGGCTGGTTCACAGTCTTTGGCTTATGCAGTCGCAAAAATCACCGTCGGAGTCCGCCTTCCTGGTCGAGAACCGCCATATTTCTATACGCTATCGGGGAATTTGTATCTGCGTCAATAACTCCCGAGGACTGTGTATCCAAACTGCTCCTATCCTCTTTGGTTAAGCCTCTTAGGGCGCCTCAAACGGAGATCCGCCAGCACGCGTAGCTACTCCGCCGGAGCGCTTATGGCGGCGGGACTCCACGGCCTTAGTTACTGCTTAGTTTCACGCCATGGGGACAGGGCAAGAAGCAGCTGCAGATTTTGAGATACTTCCGGATAGGGCCCCATGCGAACGGCTGTTCGTTGGCTGGGCTGGATAGATTCTGTTCCATCTCTCGACAAGAGTTGACGCCACGCCCGCAGACCTTCTTGTGCGGTCGAGAGGATCGTTAAGGAGGCGATATGTCCACTCCGCTAGGCCATCATGAAACTATTCTTGTAGCCGACGACAACGAAGCCAACCGCGAATTGCTCTCCGCGCTGCTGAGCGCAGAGGATTACCAGGTCGTCTGTGCAGCGGATGGCCACGAGGCACTAGCTCGGGTGGATAGCGACTCGGTGGATCTCGCGTTGCTGGACGTGGTGATGCCCCGCCGAACCGGATTCCAAGTTTGCCAGGCGATGAAGTCCAAACCGGAAACGCGTTTGATCCCCGTGGTGTTACTCACGAGTTTAAACAGCGACGCCGACCGCATTCACGGGATCATGTGCGGCGCTGATGATTTCCTCAACAAGCCCGTAAATAAGCAAGAACTGCTGGCTCGCGTGCATTCCCTGCTGCGCCTAAAGCAATTCACCGATGAGCTGGATAATGCCGAGACCGTACTGTTCAGCCTCGCCCTGAGTATCGAGGCAAAGGATCCCTATACCGAGGGCCACTGCGACCGCCTTTCGAAATATTCCGTCGCGCTGGGGGAGAAGCTCGGGCTGCCCCAGGACCTGCGCGTCGCCCTGCGCCGAGGCGGTCTGGTTCACGATATCGGTAAGCTGTCCGTGCCGGAGCACATCCTGCTCAAACCCGGACCGTTGACTCCCGAAGAGCGAAAGATCATGGAGCAACACACCATCACGGGAGAGCGAATTTGCGCGCCGCTCCGATCCTTCCGCCATGTGCTGCCGATCATTCGTCACCACCATGAAAAGCAGGACGGCTCCGGGTACCCGGACGGGCTGAAGGGCGCACAAGTTCCGCTCACCGCGCGCATCCTTCAAGTCACGGACATTTATGACGCGCTTACTACGGACCGGCCCTACCGCAAGGCTCTTCCCGTGGAAAAGGCCTTTGCCATCCTGCGGGAAGAAGTAAAGCGCGGCTGGTGGGATGCGTCTATCTTGGACGAATTCGAGGTCGTCGCTCATGGCTATGAGCCGGTGCAACCGGCCGGGTCCGGTAGCTAATGCCTTCATCAGAGGACTCCGCGGCAAGGCAGTGGAAACTTGAAAAGAGGCTGATCCTTGGAAGATTTACCACGCGCATGCCGAATCGCTTTTCCGGAAACAGAATGCATGGCGGGAACCGTTGATCAAGCAGTTGGACGCGTGGTAACCTCCCCGTTTTTGGAGGGCGCTTGAACCATTGCATCCTTGTCGTCGAAGACAATCAGCTCAACCGTGAGCTTCTCAGCGACTGGCTCGAAGTGGAAGCCTACGAAGTTTGGACTGCCGCAGACCTGAAGGCCAGTTACGAGGTTTTTGGGAAGCGACTTCCCGATATCGTCTTGCTCGATATCAATCTCGGTAAAGACAACGGCCTGGACCTCCTCGCCTGGATGCGCCAAAAACCGGAGACGCGGGAGATCCCCGTGATTGCCGTGACGGCACATGCTTTGGTGGCAGAGCAGGAGCACATCCTGCAGGCGGGCTGCAGAGCCTGCCTCTCGAAACCAATCGACTTTCACCTACTTCGAGAAGAACTGAACCGCTGGCTGCAAGATCGCACCGTGTCTCGACCGAATTCCTAGACTCCCATTGTGCCGCGGCCACGCGGCGATTACGTCAGCTTGACCAGCCGCGGGAATCGCGGCTCGTGCCTGGAGTTAGATGGTCCAGCACGAGCTATCCGCATCCGAATCGTAGCGATTATATTTCGCTGAGGAATTCGACGGCCGGCGGGCCGGGGAGGAGGCCGGCTTTGGTGCCGCGCGTTATCAATTCCTTTACGGCTTTCTGGCCTTTTTCGCCATAGCCGAGCGTCCAGTTGTTGACGTACATGCCGACAAATTTATCGGCGAGCTCGGTGTCCATTTCGCGCGCGAATTGCATGGCGTAGTTCAGGGCTTCCTCGCGGTGCTCCAGGCCGTAGGAAACGCTGTCGCGGATGGTCTTCGCGATTTGACGGCCGATTTGCGGGCCCAACGCACGTCGCACGGCATTGCCTCCGAGCGGAAGAGGCAAGCCTGTTTCTTCCTGCCACCAGACGCCGAGATCTACGATGCGGTGCAGCCCTAGTTTCGGGAAGAAGAGCTGGCCTTCGTGAATCAGGAGGCCGGCTTCGACGAGATTGCTCTGCACTGCGTCGATGATCTTGTCGAAGGGCATGACGACGGCCTCGAAATCGGGCTCGTAGAGTTTCAGCGCGAGATAAGCGGAGGTTTTCAGTCCGGGAACGCCAATGCGCTTACCGGCAAGCTCGGTGGACTTCAGGGCTTTGTTGGAGACGACGATGGGGCCGTAGCCTTCGCCGAAGCTGGCGCCGCAATCGAGGAGGATGTACTTGTCGCGAAGGCCGGGATAGGCGGCAAAGCTGATGGCGGTGACGTCGTAGGTCTCCGTCAAGGCGGCGTCGTTCAGCGACTGGATGTCCGCGAGAATGTGGGTGTACTTGTAGCCGGGCGTGGGGAGCTTGTGGGTGGCCAGGGCATAGAACATAAAGGCATCGTCGGAATCCGGCGAGTGCGCCAGCTTGATCTCCACGGGAGATTTTTCAGTCTTTGAGGCGGTTTGTCGGGCTGCCATGGGCTGGGTGTTCCTCGTTCTTAGCTTGGCCTCGTTCTTCCCGGAGAGACGTTCCGCTCCAGAGAGGTGCCGCAGGGAGACAATCGGGAAAGGACGTGCGCATCGCTGGGGCTTGCGCGGCGCAGGGCCGGACGATTTTTGCAACGCAAAGCCTAGCATATTGGCGACCGGGGGACAACGGCTGGGTGGATAGTTGGATAGTTAGAAAGGAACGTCACTGCCGCATTTATCGGGGAGAAGCGGGACGAGGGCCAGAAGCGCGGCCCGCCTGGAGAAGGCAGGCCTTACGCGGTACCCCCAGCAGAGAGCGGGGAAAGAGCCGGCCGGGGACGTCGGCGCTGCAGGTTACCCACCGGGACACTAGATTCTTGTGAGAAATGCGGACTAGAGGGAGGAGACCATGCGGGCGATGGCGTCGCTGAAGGTGGCGCGGCCTTCGATGTAGGGTTGCCAGAAACGTTGGAGGACGTCGAGATAGTTTTTCCAGCCGTGCTGATAGAGGCCTTCGCGGAGGGCGTAGGGAGTGTATTCGGTGGCAGAACTGCCGCGCGAGTTTTCGCGGGAACTGTTGCTGGAGCTTTCGGCGGCACTGGTGGCGGATCTAAGGTCAAGTTGGCCGGCAGGAGTTGCGTCGGAGGAGGCGAGGACGGGGCGGATGACTTCGCCGGTGGTGTAGAAAATCAGAGCGTGCCAGAGGTCGCGCGGGATGGCTTTATCGCGCTGGCGGCATTCGCGAATGATGGCATCCTGCACAGGCTCGGCGATGCCGTGGGAGGATTCGTGGAAGAGAACTTCGAGGGCTTCCGCGCCTTGATTGCGGGAATCGAGACTCGCAATGGTGACGCGCAGGGGATCGAGCGTAGTGTAAGCCCCGGCCCAATTGGCGTAAGCGGCCACGTCCACGCGGATTTTCTGGCGCGGCCAGCGAGTCTGGTAAATGTCCGCGAGGCGTTCGGAGAGGCCGACGCCCTGTTCGATGACGAGTGGGGCGACGCGCAGGATCCAGCGGCGATTGGCGCGGTCATGGTCCGGCCAAAGATGCACGCGATAGACAGGAGCGGCAGATTCAAGGGCTTGCGTTAGTTTTGGGGGCAGGCCCGCGTCGCAGAATTTTTTTGCTCTGCCGGAGAGTTCGTCGCAATCCTCGAAATCACTGAGCTGGTTCTTCAATTCGACGAGTTCGCCGGAGAAGAGGAGGTCTTTGTCGACGAAATTGGCGGCGTAATAGGAGATCGCGTCTTCCCAGGCTTTTTGTTCCGCAGCCGTGAAAGCGGGCTTGGCATCGGGCGAAGTTTTCAGCACAGGGCCGGAAGTTTTGCCGGTTTTGTCCGGCGATGCAGCCGCCTTACGGAGCCGGGCTTCGTAATAGAGCGTGTGATGAAGATTGATCCAGAAGCCGCTGTGAAGTTCGAAAACGGGAAGCGGGCCATAGGTCGAATCAGATTGCGGCATGGCTCCGGCGCGCAGAGGGGCCAACAGAGAAAGGGTCAGCAGGACGAAGAGGAAGCACGAGTGCGCGCGGCGATGCATGGCGAATCGCACGATAGTAGCGCCAACTGTTGCGGAGCACAAATGCATCCGGCAGTTGGCAGTGAAATCCCGTCATAGCAATGAATCGGATTCCCACTTTGCCGGGAATCGCGTTATCATCCCGGCGCAACACACTCGCTGGAAGAGGTCCCATGAAAAAATTGTTCCGAATCGCAGGGCTCGTTGGCGCGCTGCTCTTGCCGACAATTCTCACCGCGCAACAGGCGCCGCAATTGTTGGCGCTCAAAGAGAATGCAGTCGCCGAAGTAGATCGGCTGCAAACTCTGACGCAGCAAATGGTGGACCAGATCTTCAGCTACAGCGAGCTGGGGTTTCAGGAGCACGAGACTTCGCGCTACGTCACGGGAATTTTGGAAAAGAACGGCTTTCATGTGGAGCGTGGAGTTGCCGGTATTCCGACCGCATGGGTAGCGGCCTACGGCAGCGGGAAGCCGGTGATCGGGTTCATCACGGATGAAGATTGCATACCGCGAGCTTCGCAGAGGCCCGGCGTGGCGTATCACGATCCGCTGATCGAAGGCGCGCCCGGACATGGCGAAGGGCACAATTCTGGCATGGCCGTCAACATCACCGCGGCGCTTGTATTGAAGAAGCTGATGGACGAGCATCACCTCGCCGGGACGATTAAGATCTTTCCGGGCATCGCGGAGGAACTTCTCGGCACGAAAGCGTTCTACGTTCGCGCCGGACTATTCAAAGACGTGGACTTGGTTCTCGGCACGCACGTCGATTCCGAGTTCTCGACTTCCTATGGGACAGGAGATGGGAAGTGGAGCGGCCTCGTCTCCGTGCAGTATTTCTTTCATGGGAAGGCGGCGCACGCAGCTTCGGCGCCCTGGGACGGACGCAGCGCATTAGACGGAGTTTCGCTGATGAACGCCGGATGGGAATTCCGGCGCGAACACCTGCGGCTGCAACAGCGGTCGCATTACGTCATTATTAACGGCGGCGACCAGCCAAACGTGGTGCCGTCGGAGGCGGCGGTCTGGTATTACTTCCGCGAACTCGACTATCCGCACATCAAGTCGCTCTACGAGATCGGCAACACGATGGCGGACGCCGCGGCGAAGATGAGCAATACGACCGTGGACCACAAACTGGTGGGCTCGGCGTGGCCGCCGTTTTTCAATAAAGTCATCGCCGAGACACAGCACAAAAACATGGAAGCCGTGGGCATGCCGAAATGGAGCGAAGCGGACCAGACCCTGGCCAAGGCCTTGCAGAAGGAGATCAGCGCGAAAGTCGAAGGCTTGAAAGAAAAAATAGAGCCGCTCAAGGAAGCCGAGAAAAATCCCATTGGCGGGGGATCGGACGACGTCGGCGATATTTCCTGGAATGTTCCGATGGTGTATCTGATGTACCCCGCGAATATTCCGCATCTACCCGGACATAGCTGGGCGAATGCCGTGGCGATGGCCACGCCGATCGCACATAAAGGCTCAACGGCAGGCGCCAAGGTGCAGGCCATGACGGCGCTGGATTTTCTACTACAGCCGGAACTCGTGAAGCAAGCTTGGGATTATTTTCGCAATGTGCAAACGAAAGAGATTCACTACGAATCATTTCTCGCCCCGGAAGACAAGCCTGCGAGCGAGATGAACAAAGAGAAGATGGAAAAGTTCCTGCCGCAATTGAAGACCTTTTATTACGATCCCACAAAGTACAAGAGCTATTTGGAGCAACTGGGCATTTCTTATCCGACGGTGAAAGCGCAACCCTAGCGAGTATTTCTCACTGAACGACCGGGAGTGAGTAGTGCAAGTGGAGCGGCCCGACTCAGAAGGCGGGCCCCACGGCGGCAGGACAAATTCTTGCCAAAAAATGTCGGCTGGCGCCGCGCTATTCCACTTTGGGGTCCGTTTCGTTGCCGACGGCGCCGTGGCGGTCGGCGGCGTGGAAGCCGCCATTCGAATCGCGGAAGAAAGATAGCTTGCCGGTGCGGCCGTAGCGGAGAGGGGTCGCTGCCAGCGCGTATTTCGCGGGAGCGCCGAGAGTGCTGGCTCCCACGATCACATAACGGAAGGCGTAGCCGTTTTTCATTCCGGTGGCGAGATCGGAATCGAGGAGATCGGCGGCGTCTGCGTTCGCCGAGGCGTGCAACGGCGGGCCGAGATTCGCGAGGGATTCTGGAAGCCTGGTAAATTTCTTGCGATAGATTTCAACGGCGTCGGCGATGGCGCGCATGGCTTCGAGGGCGCCGTGCTCGGTGGCGTCGGTCTCGGCGGCGTCCCACTCAGCTTCGAGAGAGGGAAGATCGAGAAGCAGCAGGCCGAGAGAGAGCAGCTTCCACTCGGCATCTTCGCGGACCAGCCCCATGGTGACTTGGCGGACGGTTGCGCCGGCGGCGTCGGCCGTGTCGCGGAGTTCCATCGGCAAGAAGGCGATGTTGTCGCGGAGTTCCGTGCCGCCGATCTGCATTTCGGTCGTAACGGCGGGCGTTTGGCAGCGGAGGATGGGACGCCCGGCGGGATTCACGGAAGCCGAAGGTTTGCCGGGCTCGTTGAGGAGAACGAAGCGTTTCATCAGTGCGATCCGAGCCGAGGGCGTCATACGGGCGAAGGCTTGCTTGTTACGCGCGGTAAGAAAACGAGCGAAATCGGTTTGACTCTGGGAGCAGGCCGCGGACAAGACGTCGCGGAGGGTGATGGCCGGAGTGGCTGCGGCGGGTGGAACCGCGGCCGGCACGCTCATTGCTGGGGCGCTCGGTTGGGAATTGGATTCCTGGGCAAAACCGGCGCCCCCTGGGAGAAAGACGATGCAGCAGAGAAGAAGGACTCGTTGAGGCATGCGCGTTTGATGCAAGTTCCAGTCAATCCTTTGCCACGCTGAGGATGGCGGCCAGATTCTGAGTGAACGCGGATCGCGGCATCACTTCATCGCAGCCGGCCTTCTGGGCCTGGGCGGCAAGGTCAACCTGCACGTGCGAGAGGAATCCCACAACGCGGACGTCTTTTCGAACGAGGCGCAACATTTCGATGGTCTGGATGGGGTGGCTGCGCGCGTTCAAGTCCACGATGACGAGCTTTGGATGGCTCTCCATGAGGTCCATGAGCGCGTCGCCGTTGGTGGCGACCTTCAATTCCACGCCGAGCTGCTTGGCGGTTTCCGCCAGCTTCATCTGAAAAAAGAGATCATCCATTAGCGCCACGACTTTTCCCATCGGTTTGCTCCTCGCAACTCGACACTGAACATTATGCGCCAGTTCTTCCGGGGTTCTCTCGAAGCATTTTGAGAGTAAGATGAAGGCCTGCCCGGGAGGTGCCTTTTGCAACCCGCCTCTGCCAGCGATATGCGGCCCGCCATTTCACTGCTGGAAAAGACGCCACGTCTGCTGGAAATGATGCTTGGCGACTTGGCGGGGGAGACACTGCATTGGAAGCCGGCGCCGGAGCGGTGGTCGATTTCGGAGGTGCTCGCGCACCTCTCGGCGCTCGAACAGGTGTATGCGGAGCGCGTGCTGCGGATGGTTGCCGAGGATTCTCCGGCGATTGCGAAGTACGATCAGGCGGGGGCCGCGGTGCGAGGAGAATATTCCCGCGGATCGGCGGGGGAAAACCTCGCACTTTTCACGCGCACGCGCCGCTCCACACTCGCCTGCCTGATTGGGCTTCCGGCGTCTGCCGGCGCTCGCACGGGACTACATTCCGAGCTTGGAACCATCACGCTCACCGAAATGCTCAATGAATGGGCCAATCACGATCTTGGTCATTTGCGGCAGATCGCGGAACTCTACCGCGCACACGCGTTTCATCCGCACTCCGGTCCCTTTATGAAGTATTCGAATCCCAAGCCGTGAGCGATTCCCCGGAAGATTTGCGACTGGCGCGGTGCGGGCTGCGCGATGTGACTCTGTATACTCGTCCAGGATGTCATCTCTGCGACGAAGCGAAAGCCGCGATCGCGCCGATTTTGCGCGAGCTGGGCGCGGTTCTACGCGAAGTGAATGTGGATGAGGATTCCGTCCTGAAGCAACGCTACGGATGGGATGTTCCGGTGATTTTCATTGGGCAGCACAAAGCGGCGAAGCATCGTGTGGATTTGGAACAGTTTCGCAGGCAGCTACGGGACGCTGAATCGCGCTGAACTTGCTGGTGGAAGCATCCCGGCAAAAAATCTAAATCAGGCTAATGGGCGGCACCGCCGGAGTCGTGCACGCCGACGGTTTCGTCCGGCACGTCGCCCTTGCGACCCTTGACGCGGTCGTAGACGCTCACCTGGCTCACGGAACCGAGCGCTTCGTTATAAAAAGTGGGAACGCCCAGCGCCGTGCGCAGCTCCTCGTTAAACTTGCGCAGATTTTGCAGGTGTGAAGCCAGAGCGGGAATCTTGTGGCCGTCGTCGGTGATGAGAAATTTTTGGTAGCCGGCGTCCCACAACCGCGTGAACTGGCCTTTCAACATAATGGTTGGCGCGATGGTCATCTGGTAGAGGCCGTCGGTTCCTTTGCGGAACTCGGCGCCGCAGCCGTATTTTTCCACGCGGACGACGCCGCGCGTGCTGCCAACGGTGAAACCCAGCGCCGCCAGACCTTCGATAGCCTTCGGCGAGAAACGCTCTTCAACATTCCACATGATGAATTCAGAGTACGATGCAGCACGCGGACATGTAAAGGCCCGGAGCCAATGATTGCGCCGTCGAAGAAGGGAAATTGCTGAAAAGACCGTCTATATCTCCCGTCTGGCCTGCCGCATCTAATTCGGAGTAAAATGGTCGCATATCCCGGGCTTCGCGAAGCCGGGAGAGCCTCTCGAGCTAACGAGACATGGCAACTACGGGGCATCTAGCTTCCTCCGTTCACGAATCTGCGGCGAAGCCGGGCCGGGCAGGAGAGGCTTTGCTGGAGCGCATTGGGAAGACACCGCTACTGCGCCTTGAGCGCGTGGGAAGTGAATTCCCAAACGTCGAGCTTTGCGCGAAGGCGGAATGGTTCAATCCGGGGGGTTCCGTGAAGGACCGGCCGGCGCTTGGCATGATTCAGGCGGGGCTGGCGAGCGGCGCGCTGCGAGCCGGGAAGACCATTATCGATGCGACGAGCGGGAATACTGGCATTGCGTACGCGATGATTGGCGCGGCGCTGGGTTATCCCGTGAAGCTGTGCCTGCCGGACAGCGCTTCGCACGAGAGGAAGCGTATTCTTGGCGCGTTTGGCGCGGAATTGGTGATCACAGCCGGAGATGAAGGGACCGACGGCGCAATTCAGAAAGTGCACGAAATCGTTACGGCGGATCCGGAAAAGTATTTTTATCCGGACCAGTACAGCAATCCGGCAAACTGGGAAGCGCATTACCTTACGACGGCCAACGAAATCTGGGAGCAGACGCGCGGGCGCATCACGCATTTTGTTGCAGGGCTGGGGACGAGCGGGACGTTTGTGGGAACGACGCGGCGGTTGAAAGAGCTGAATCCCGCGATTTGCTGCGTGAGCTTGCAACCGGATGCGTCGTTTCATGGACTGGAAGGCTGGAAGCACATGGAAACGGCGATTCGTCCGGCGATTTACGATGACAAGCTCGCGGACGAAAATTTGGAGGTTTCGACGGAAGAAGCCTATCGGCTGGTGAAGCGCCTTGCGCGGGAAGAGGGTTTGCTCGTCAGCCCAAGCGCGGCGGCGGCACTGCTCGGCTGCTTTGCGATTGCCAAGTGCCTTCCAAAGAAAAGGAACGCCGTGATCGTGACGGTTTTCGCGGATTCGGCGGCGAAGTACTTGAACGAACGCTTTTGGGAAGAAGAGTAGACATGGCGGACGAGCCGACACTTTGGATCAGCGGGCACCTTGCGGAGAAAATCCGCGCGCATGGCGCGGAGACGTATCCGCACGAATGTTGTGGCGCGCTGCTGGGACGCGATGCGGGTGAGGTTCGAGGAAGCGATCCTGCGAAGTACCCGCTTACTCCGGAGCGCGAGATTCTGGCGCTGTATCCGCTGGTCAATCGGCGCAACGATTCGCCTGGTAATCGTTTTTCGGTAAGTTCAGAAGACGTCCTGTCTGCGGAAAAAGAGGCGCGCGCGCACGGGCTGGACGTCGTTGGCTGGTATCATTCGCACCCGGATCATCCGGCGAGGCCCAGCGCATACGACAGAGATCATGCCTGGCCATGGTACAGCTACATCATCGTGAGCGTGCAAAACGGCGTGCCGCAGGAAATGACGTCCTGGCGACTGAATGATGATCGCCAGGAATTTTCGCCGGAAGGCATCGAAATTCGCCACCGTGCGGCGGTCTAGCGCGCTGGCCATGGAACAACGGAGAAATGAAATGCCCGTGAAAGTGATGATTCCCACGCCGCTCCGTCCGTATGCGGGAAAGCGCGCTTCGGCGGAGTTCCAGGCGACGACGGTGGGCGAAGCCCTCGGCCATCTCACGAAGGAGTTTGCCGAATTGCGCAAGCATCTCTTTACAGAAGAGGGCAAGCTGCGCAGTTTCGTCAACGTGTACGTGAACGATGAAGACATCCGCTATCTGGCGAAGGAAAACACGCCAACGAAGGATGGCGACACGATCAGCATCATTCCGTCCATTGCGGGCGGCAATTCTTGAGCGTCGCGAGCGGGATGATTGAAACCTGAGGAGCAAGGAATCGCAATGGCTACGACAGCACAACCCGGGACGGCAGCAAAACCAGCTGCGACTCTTTCGAACGAAGAAATTCTGCGATACAGCCGCCATTTGATCATGCCGGAAGTCGGCATGGACGGGCAGCTCAAGCTGAAGAACGCCAAAGTGCTGCTGATGGGTACCGGTGGTCTC
>Ga0137418_10004860_pt1 | contig 12314 bp, 15 predicted proteins | sample CZODoug3_1_2_16f_FD_122242 | JGI IMG/M metagenome (GOLD analysis project Ga0137418, IMG submission 122242) | Vadose zone soil fungal communities from Angelo Coast Range Reserve, California, USA - CZODoug3_1_2_16fungal (Hybrid Assembly) | ecosystem: Environmental > Terrestrial > Soil > Vadose... | reverse complement strand
TCATTCAAGTATACACATTGGTCCGCCGGAGCACTGAACATATATTCAGTCAGTGCAGCAATGGTTCCGCCGGATATATATCGAATATCCATTCCACTTAAGCATTGATCAGCCTGACAGCATATGCAATATTTAATGGTTGACGTTGTCGGATCAGGCGGATACTAACCAGATATTCATTCAAGTATACACATTGGTCCGCCGGAGCACTGAACATATATTCAGTCAGTGCAGCAATGGTTCCGCCGGATATCTATCGAATATTTATCCCGCTTAAGCATTGATCAGCCTGACAGCATATGCAATATTTAATGGTTGACGTTGTCGGATCAGGCGGATACTAACTAGATATTCATTTCAATATACGATATAGTCAGCCGTAATGCCGAACAGATATTCATGATCACTGTCAGTGCAATGTTTCGGCCGGCTACTGGAGGAATATTTCTTCCATCGTGTAGTAATCGCTCCTAACTTAGTTTTATCAACTGTCGGACTTACGCACGAATATTTATTGCAGCTATATAAAGTGTTTTCAGTCGGGTATCACATTAATCTAGCGCCGCGATATCGTCAATGGTCTTTGCAATCAACCGGAACTCCCGCGCGAGTCGTTCAAACAAATCAGCAACTTCTCTCCTAGTTTGTCCCTTGGTGGAACGAGTTGATTTTCTTGTTGCCTTAGGAGCGGGTTGGTTGGATCCCGTTTTCTGACGCTTGGCGGTCGTGGGAGCAGGATCGAAGTCGAGTTCGACATTATCGATGTGTCCGATGAAGTTCGCGTCGGTAGTTGAATAGATTTTGCGCTTGTTTGCGGATGAGTTAGACGGGGACTGGGGCTCTTCTTTAACTACCGCGTCCCGAGTACGACGTCGGCCTATGGGTATATATATTAGTACAGCTTCCACCCCATATTTGAGATACGCACCACCATTAGTACAACTCCTCTTTTGTTTCCAGCAAACGTTGCATGCTTGTCCGCTAGGACCCATGCAGGTGGTTTCACCTGTTCGTGCGCACACATCACAAAGCTACTCCAAAATGTTGAGTATGGGCTGGAATGGTCCGACAGAATACTTACCGTGTTGTGGATGGTCTGCTCTAATTTTCCACGGGCCTCCTCCTCTAGATCTCGCTTTGTTCTTTTCTTGGGGGACTCCTGACACAGTTGTTATGGTCAATGTCGTCCTCGCAAGATGTAGTAGTCCGATTACTCACAATGTGTTCGTCCATGGCGGATTGGCTGGCGTTGTCATTGTCGTCATCCCCCTTTTCCGCTTGGAGCAGAGCATTTTTCTTCGCGGCAAGCTCGCGTTCCGCGGCCTCGATCTCTTGCTTCTCCCTCTCCCTCTCCCTTATCCTCTCCAGCTTCTCCATCTCCTCTCGTTCGGCCGCTTGTTTTGCTAACTCGACCTGCTTCTTTTCCTCATCCTTAATTCTTCTTGCCTGCGCCTGGTCGAATTCAATCTGGCTCTGGAGCACAGACTCGAAATGGGCCACTGCTTTAGTGCACAATTGGCCGACCGTGCTGAGCACGTCGGTGTGGAGGGGTTGTGCAGCTATGAGCCGACTCAATTTGCCCTAGCAACTGTGAGAATTTGATTTAGAATACATGGTGAACTGTACTTACCAAAAGAGCGTCCATTCGCTCACACCACTCGCTTGTCTGAGTTGCATCATAACGACCGTCCGAAGTTTGGACAGGTCGGGATTCGAAATGAGCGAATGCGGTGACGGCAGGTTCCAGGCTCAATGATTTTAGATGATTAAGGAACTCGATGGGCGAATCTACCGGACTAGGATAAGTCATAATACCGAATTTGTGTGGGTGATGGTCAAACGTAAAAGCTTTTCAACTAAGCGACACGTCAACTTCACACGGTGTGTGGATGATCCCGGTTATTGGCGTGGTGGCTGTGCTTTTGCAACGCCAAGTTTTCACCATACTACTGGTCTTTTGATAGTAGTGAGCGACATTCAACGCTGCTGGTAATCGATAGTATAAAATATTTCATCCAGGTTATATAATACATATAAGATGTAGATTCACAAGACAAACGTGTTCATATTCCGATTAATATCCGATCGGTCCGAAGAAATATCAAGACCCTTAATTCAGTTGAAATATTTGCGTGACCTTACGATATCGATCTGAAACTGGTTGATTTGGTAGATATTTAGGGTCTAATTAAACCTAATTATGCGCGGTTGCGCTTCGAGGGGACTTTGGATCCGCTGGCGGCTCTACTGCGCTTGGCCCTTTGCCTGCGTTCATGAGTACATAGTGATGTTAATAATAAGTGTAAAATAAACTTACAGGTCTGGAGTGGCTAGAATGGCATTGAAGATGCGTTCTACGCGCTTGATATTTTCCTGCCAGTCTTTCCCAGCCCCAGCATACTCCGCCTGCCAATAGAGGCAAAGTATAAGGCCAACAATACCTGTTTTTCCCGGGCGCGACCAGCCTTCGTTCATTACGGTCCCAGAAAGCTTTTGCGCGCTCGATGGCAGCCCATTGAGGTAGTCCGTAAACACCTTTCCGAACGATTCCGCCGGGCGCGCAGCTTCGGTTCTCATTAACTTTGCGCACATCCAATCCTTCCACACATCAGGGATGGATAAGTTGTGGATCTCCGCAAAGGTGAGGTCAGTGCGGCCGGATCGCGCAAGCGCAGTCTCTGTACGAAGCCACAGGTTGCCCAGGGTCTGCCAATCGCCTCCCAAGGTCTCCCAACTCTCACCCGCAAGTCCAACTTCTTCCCGAAGGTGCTGCAGTGTTGAAGGCATACCCAAAAGTCCGGGTAGACTGAAACAATATGTGAGCAATTGGTTATTCAAACAGTCTGCCATTACTTACCGCCTTTGCCCGTGGCCTTCCGATCTCTTCCCGCTACTATCTTCAACCTGTTCATTTTCACCAGCGTCCATTTCAACGTCCTGGTCCTCATCTGGGATAACCGCCTTCGCCTTCGCCTTCTTCTTAGACTTAGATCGGGCCGCATAAGCATCCTCCAGTTCTTGCAGCCTTAGTATGTAGTCAGTTACAGGTCAAAATACGCGATAAGCAATAATACCCACGTTTCCGCATACCCAACGATGAGATCCTGAATGATATGACCCAACTGCTCGTATTGGGAGAAGGGATAGGGACTGTTATCGATGTAAGTAGGTACATCGGCATATTTCTCTGGGAACTGAGCAACCCAAAGGCCGCGTAGCGCGAGTCCGACGCCCAAAATGACAAGTTCCACTTGCTTGTATGACGCCAAAACATCGCCATCCGCCGTGATCGGGTCCAAGGTAATCCAACGCATTAAGGCAGACAACGAGGACGATGACTCCTTCTTGTAAAAGTCATCTGATAGGTAATTCGCATCGGATTCCCAGGACACCCAGGCAGGTGGATTGCCTTCTAAGAAGTCGCCATCCTGGAGACTTGTTAGTTTGCGCAATATTGATAATATATTACAAACCTTGGCAGCACCAAGAAGCATGATAAATTTCTTGTAATTCTTGTCGTTGGAAAGTGATGCAAGGAAGGTACGACGGGTTTTCCGCGTTTCAGACGCGCTGAGAGGAGTGGGCGGTAAGATTATAGCGTCAGATGTTTCGTTTCGGTCCGGTCCAACTCCATCCGATCCCTTGCCGGTATCGCCCTCGTTCGGTTCCGCACCGTCGGACTTGTTGCCTTCAGTCTCTTGAGCCGTTTTCTTCTTGGCCTTGGGTTTGGACGCAGTTGTCGGATTCGAACTATTGTCGTCAGGAATTCCCTTGAGCTGTAGCGGACGCTTGTGTCGCTTCTGCATTTTTAGCCAGTGACCCAGCCAGGCGTCGACACCGTCAGATTTCATGTGGGATGGCTCCTCGAGCGGATGGTCAGAATCTGGTCGCGACTTCTTGGTGAGATACTGCGATATATCCTCGGCCATTCCCATCCAGGGGATACGTCCGGTAACCCCATAGTAACCTGCGTCAGAGTAATTATCAGGAAACAGTTAAAAGCACGTCGGAATGACACATACGTCTCACCGCAGCCACAAACAGCCTGATAGTGGCCTTCCGGCGATGGAGTCGTAGTTCCAGAACGTTGTCCGGAAGTAGTGGATACCCCTCCGCATTCACCTCAAGTGCAACATCACTATCCTCCTTTTCATTATTCGCTGAAGGAAGAATTAATTGAACGGATTCATAAATGCTTCATCGATGCATACCAATATTAAAAGTTTTCCACGTATCCTGGATGTTGTTCGGCCCCTTTCGATATTCTGGTTTGGACGCGAAGAAATTGAGTCCATCGGTCTCGTACCTTAATAGTTGTCAGATGTAAGATAAACTTGACGTTTAGAACATCCCTACCTTCCATATACTTGCTGGCCATCCTCATCAGTGTAAGCGGAAAATGCAATGAAAACAGCTCCAGTTCGATTATTCATGAACTTTAGAAAGTCGGTAACGTCCGCCGGAATTTTTGTTGAGAGTCTACTCGGGTGTCATTACCATCAAGGTTGGGAGGAGCAATATGACTTACTTGCGCTGAATCTCGTCCGGCAATGGTTTAGTATTCCACTCCACTGCGGCCTCCTCACATCGCTTCATCTCCTCGTCGCTGAGGTCTTCAAATACTTTCCCCAATGCGGCATGGTATTTGCTGATACTCTTCTCTGCACCGGATAGTTTCTTGTGCTCGTCGGAAATGCGTTCCGTAAAAAGATGGCCACAGACGGACTTGGCTGTCCACGCTTTTGCAGATGTCGGGTGGCCACGTGTGTCCGCCTTTGACTTCGACGGCATTGCTTCTTTGGCATGTCCAGACGATTCATTTCCAAACCAATTACGCACACACTGAAATGATCATTAGGTATATGTAGCGCCCACAATAATTGGATAATACCTTCTCCACGTCATCGGGTAAGGCCTCGTCGTTGTTCCGCGCGATATCGGTTATATCTTCAGCCACTCGAGTAATGAGTTTCGAGCGTGCTTTATCATTACCACGGTCATTGGTTTTCTTGAATTCGTCGCATGCATCAATCAGTGTCTGTTTAAAGGACGCGTGGACCCAACGACTGTATGTAGTCATGTTGAAAGGATGAAGAAGAAGTTTGGTGAAAACAAACAAAGTTCGGACATAGCACGTTTACCCACGGTTCGTTATTAGCGTACAGCCACCTGCGGCGTACTGTTAGATGTTAGAAAAACACTTAATTATGATGGTTCAAGGATCAAAACTCAATAAATATTGCCCACTGACCTCTTCTGATAGCTCTGGACTTGTTATCTTATTTATATTGGCATTCCGCTCTTGTGGGGCATGAAAAAGTCAATACATGCATTAATACCTATGACCTATGTGCAATGACTGCCAATTACATCCGCAATGACTTCTCTAACACGTCCGAACAAACCATTCATACCATCTATTTTGACTTGGACTGACGGCGTTGGAAAGCGGTGGACGACGGTGATCGTGTCGTCGATAAACCTAACAGAGGCTACCAATGAGACAGTGGAGTGTGCGGAAGGAAGTAAATGTATGGTTTTATTATACATATAATCGAAGCGATTCATTCGCCTCAATCGATTGTATCGAATCCTAATGTTGTCGAGGTCATTCCGTGCGGGCGCTTAAACGCTGCCATTGCATTCTGCAGGCTCTGGGTGTGGATTCCAGTTAAGTAATTGTGGACAACACTATTCTGTATCTACATCTTCAAATAACCAAAAAACTTGTCCATCAATAATCTAAGAATTAATGAGTATCAATGCAGTGGATCCAAATAAAAAATATACTGACTTCCATAGGACGAAGACGCAACAAGCGACTGTCGCATAAACGATGGCGCGGGTGGTTACGTGCACGGAGACGTTAACCGTAATGCTAACGTTATGGACCGTCGTTTGATCCCGCCCGACGCTATTGATGTTTGTGCCGCGAGCGTCAACGTATCCAGTTTCTATCCACACCACTTATTAGCATGAAACGCACGGATAGTTTGCGAATCACTTACCTTTAGAGTCCATGGTAGAGATTGTTGCAATACTTAACAACGCGTAAGAGGAATAAAGCTTGTACGCGCAACGGCTAGCGATAGAAAACGAATTCGAGTAAGTGGTAAGGAATAACTTGGTAAAACCTGCTGAATTCTCGATTGCAATTGTTGCGGACGATGACTTAAAATACATTTGTTTTAAAACTATCTAATGCTATAGGATGGTAGGTATTCCACAGATACTGCCCTTAAACCAAGTCCGCACATACTGGAATCATGTCCACGTCCGGCGCCTAAATTATGGGAGGACAAAATAATAGTTTGGAGCCATCGATGATATAAAGAAAGTCTGTGAATGTCTGGACGTAGAACATTTACGCACGGTTCGTTGAATCTGATCTCGTCGGATAGCGCCAGCTATAGGCCCATACTGACCTTGCCATTCCGCTCCTATTGAATATAAAACAGTATTTCTTAATCACTGTCTGTCCTGTAATAACTTTCTAACATATCGGAATCAGTTGTCCATGCCTGTGGGTCGTTGAATCATGGTCCGACACATGCCGTGTATCAATACGCTCATTCTTTTAAACATCAGTGCTATCCGACCGACGAACATCTTACATATGCATTTATGGATGTGGCGGTTACGATTGGAATGGCCTCGTGCCACAAGCATGTCACCGTTTCATGCATCGTTCCGCAACATTAGCGCCACACTTATACTTTTACACTGGTACAAAACACGTCGGTGTTAACTCACTTCTATTATCATCTCACATTGTTTTACATCAGTGCTATCCGATAGACGAACATCTTACATATGCATTTATGGATGTGGCGGTTACGATTGGAGTGGCCTCGTGCCACAAGCATGTTATCGTTTCATGCATCGTTCCGCAACATTAGTGCCACACTTATACTTTTACACTGGTACAAAACACGTCGGTGTTAACTAACTTCTATTATCATCTCACATTCTTTTTATGATTATTGTACACTACACTAAGATATTTCCTTCTGACTCACGGTTATTATGTTCCGGATACGTATTGTGCCTCGTTGTCCAAAGCATGGTATTGACCCACCTATTGTTCCGCGGCACGACTGCAACACGTGTACTTCCATACGATGTAAATCCGCAATGGATTGCTTAAATCACCTCTATCATTTTTCCGCCTTGTTTTCTAATCCTCGCATTTACTATGCCAAAGATCAGAGACTCAGGATTAAAGCCCGACCTATTTGAGGTTGTTACTACACAAACCCGACGAGGAAAGCGAATCAAACATGTTCCAGTCAAGGATATGCAACCATCGCCAGCGCCGTCACGCAGTGCTTCTCCTTCGAAGAAAAGGGCATTATCTCCTGAGATACTTGAGTTCAACAATGAAGTTGACTACCCCGAAGAGCAGGTACCAAAGCGATCAAGAACGGCCGGAAAGGTGCGTATTCAAATTCCTGGAATATATATCTCATTGGCTATGTATCATCAGACACAGAATGAATTTCTCGAGGAGTATTTGAATCGAAGACACAGTATTCTTATAGAGCTTCTCCGACATGAATCATTTCCTTCAACATCCTCATGCTCACTTTGCCAACAATCATCCGCCACATATCGATGTCATGATTGTTTTGGCTCCAACATTTGGTGTGGGCCCTGTTGTATATCTGCTCACAAGTCCCTACCATTCCATCGTGTTCAGGAATGGAATGGAGGATTTTTCGAGCGGTCTGATCTACTCACACATGGGCTGACCTTGGATTTGCGTCATTATCCGGATGACTGTCCATCTGTTCAATTCAGCACGGAGACCGATATGCTTTTCGACCTGGATATTTCTGATGATTCCGACGAGTTCACTGATGGGAATAGACCTTTTGCGGACTCGGAATCAGCGACAAGTGTTGGTTCGCAATCGACACTCATTATTGTATCATCCACTGGCATCTTCAAACGGACTGTCCGGTGGTGCCATTGCGCTCGAACTCCGGCCCAATATCTGCAACTTCTCCTTCGAGCGAGACTTTTCCCAGCGAGTTTTAAAAATCCCAAAACTGCATTTACATTCGAAGTTCTGGATCATTTCCAAATTGACGCTCTAGAATGTAAAACGGCAGCAATGAATTTCATGAGCAAAATCCGGCGGATCACTAATGAGGCGTTGCCGTCGGATGTGCCGGTAACATTTCACTTGGATCGGATGATATTCGAGTATTGATAATATAATTCAGGATCGCTATAGAGAACTGCTAAGGGTCTCTAGAGAGTGGCGGGATCTGTATAATCGAATTAGAGCCGGAGAAGTACATGACCGCCCAGATACCCCGGTTGATGGGGGTCTAGCTTTATTTTGTCCAGCCTGTCCGCAGAAGGATATCAACATTCCCCCAGAGACCGAGTGGAAAGCAGATGACAAGTAAGCAAAAACCTATATTTTTCAGTTATTCTACACCTCAAGCGCCTTACAGATTACTTTACCGGCCACAGCTTGTTGCTGATGGGAACATGAAATTGACCCATCTTATCATGAAACGTCCCGAAGATGATGTTTCATTGTCTGACGGGGACCTTTTTATGGTTAGACGGGCGCGGTATGCGGCTGGCTCATTTAGCGACGGCACCCGAACGACAGCCGGTAACTTATGGCAGTGCTGACAATAGATATACGGACTGACATATAACCAGAAATCGAAATGCAACAATCACCGGGCCCAGAATAACGGAAATCTCCATCGGAACCATTTGGATTCAACCGGAAAGGGCGCCTGTGCGTGCGCACGCCATGGCGCATTTGTCCCTCACTGTATAGTTGATTTTCAAAAGGGAGAGCGGCGAGTGAATTTGATTTTATATGCGGACTAGTAATATTTACAGACCGATAGGCAAGTCAACATGGATTATGCCATTTGCCAGGCGCTAAAACGGTTCCCACGACACGACAAGGCCCTGATCATCTACGACATATGCTGTCAATGGATACTCCATTTCCGAGAACGTGTATCGGAGTCAGAATTCTTGGATTTATGGAATTCCATGGAAGTTACAGGCGCAGTGGGAAAATGGCATCTTGCCGCGCATATTCCGGAATGTTTCTCGAAGTTTTCTCTAAATTTCGTTGAAGGTGCGGGTGAGACCGACGGGGAGATTCTGGAGACCTTATGGTCTGTTCTGGACGAGGTGGCCGGACTTACCCAAGCGATGTCAGTAGCTCATCGCCAAGAGGTGCTAGATGCATATATGCAGGATAGCAATTGGCGCAAAATTATTCGGATGGGTAGGGAACTTTTATTATATCGCAATGTGAACTAACCAGCATGGTTGCAAGCGGACTTGTTGTGCGGCAAATGGAAACGAGCGGAGAAGGGTGTCTCCACGACTCAGTCCGCGTTCGATCAACTGACTAACAGCCTAGACCCAGTGTTAATTGAAGAATGGACAAACCAGGAACGTGTCGCCATGGAAAAGCGCGGGGATCATCTCAACATCTACAATGTTGCAACGGATAAATGTTGGAAGCTCGTTTATTCCGCATTCGGTATAGTTCGCTGATGTGTTTTAGTGCCCACAATGGCAGAGATACGGCTGAAGTTGGCGGAAACCGAAGTCCAGAAGGGAAACTTATCAGGCGTTGCTTCAGCACTCACAGAAGGTCTTGCAATTGAGAAATCGCAGTGCGTCTGACATCATTTCGCATACGGAGTGATTAACTAAATACAATCATACTGTAGACTGTTACTTCGACGTCATGTGGCATCACTAGGCAGCGGATGCACCGTGGCGCAGAAGAATGATCTGCTGGATCGGCGGCGGAAGCTAGAAGCTAGAATTTCTACTTACGAACACCGAATATCGGTCGTAATGAAACTCGATGACGATGCAACGTGGTCCACTCAGGACGGAAAACGCTCGGATTCATTTTTCGATCAGGAGGAACCATCAGATGACATTTTGGAACATTATCCCGAGGGGTGGTTTACACCGGAAATGGATCGCATCACCTTCCCTTCTGCATTGGCGCCAGGAGAAATTAACCGTTTATCCCTGAAATCAATTGCGATGGTTGAGGCCGAGTTGCGGAAAGGGCAAGTCACGGATGCTTTGGATGGATTACGCCTAGCACTGGGCGAAAAGTCCCTTTGCTTCCGAACCGAGGTACGCAATGCGAACAGCCAGCGAACAACACACCGCGCGTGGGACAACGTCCATAAATTCGATGCAGAGGCGAGACAATGTCGCTCCACGTATAGATATGCGCGGAATGCGTTACATCGTCTTCCAGTAGACCAGGACTACTTAGGAACATTAAAGGATATTACCGAGGATGATATGAAAGTCGCAGGGGATCTTACTGACGAAAGTCGATTCGGCCAGCGTTCAGATACATTGCCTTGGTTTTGGGGGATCGGCAGTCCGGATGATTCCAATGGCCCGCGGATGCAAGAGTGTGAGTGCAATGTGTTTTGTTTTGCGGCTTATCTAATCCGCGCTTAGTTTATCGCGTGAGCTGGTTAAGAGCTAAGGCACGTCATTCCCGATGGTCCGAAGAGAAACGGCTCGTCAAACACGAAATGCAATGGAGTGTAAATTGGTTCCGATGGATGGTGGGGCGATGGAGACGAAGATTGGATATGGTGAAAGATGAGGAGAGGCCACCCGGATTGGATTGCTATTGCAATAAGCAGATTGCATTGTGGGGTTCACTTGCAGATCAGGCGCAAACAAAATTCAGTAAGGCATTGTGTCAGCCTCTGTATTGGTAGGATTGGCTTCCATCTCTCTGTATACCTTCCCATTGTACATTCCGCATAATGGGATCTTTCAATAACATATCAATTTTTGTTCAGGCCTGTGTGCAGTCCGACGTCAATTGCAATGGTGAATAAGCCTACCCTCCAACCGACGGATGTATATACAGCGGACGTCTTTCCAGTGCACTTAGATGCAGCGGATATTTATTCATCCATGATTATCCTTACACTCCATCAAATATCCAGTCAGCGTCCGCCTGATCGGACAGTATACCAATCAATATTTGATAGCCTGTCAGGCTGATCCATTTCTACATGGAATAGATATTTGAATGCCATTTGCCTGAGCCATTGCTCCACCAATTCAATATCTGTTCCTCTTTCCGGCTGACCCATCCTTACACTCCATCAAATATCCAGTCAGCGTCCGCCTGATCGGACAGTGTACCAATCAATATTTGATAGCCTGTCAGGCTGATCCATTCCAACATTGAATGAATATTTGATCGCAATCCGCCTAAGCCATTGCTGCACCGATTGAATATCTGTTCCCCTTTCCGGCTGACCCATGTTTACACTCCATCAGATATCCGGTCTGTATCCGCCTGATCGGACAGTGTACCAATCAATATTGGATTGTCTGTCAGGCTGATCCATTTCTACATAGAATAAATATGTGATTGCCATTCGCCTGAGCCATTGCTCCACCGATTCAATATCTGTTCCCCTTTCCGGCTGACCCATCCTTACACTCCATCAAATATCCAGTCAGCGTCCGCCTGATCGGACAGCGTACCAATCAATATTGGATTGTCTGTCAGGCTGATCCATTTCTACATGGAATAAATATTTGATTGCCATTCGCCTGAGCCATTCCTCCACCGATTCAATATCTGTTCCCCTTTCCGGCTGATCCATCCTTACACTCCATCAAATATCCAGTCAGCGTCCGCCTGATCGGACAGCGTACCAATCAATATTTGATAGCCTGTCAGGCTGATCCATTCCTACATTAAATGAATATTTGATCGCAATCCGCCTAAGCCATTTCTTCACCGATTGAATATCTGTTCCCCTTTCCGGCTGACCCATCCTTACACTCCATCAAATATCCAGTCTGTATCCGCCTGATCGGACAGTGTACCAATCAATATTGGATTGTCTGTCAGGCTGATCCATTCCTACATGGAATGGATATTCGATCTCCATCCGCCTGAGCCATTGGTCCACCGATTCAATATCTCTTCAGTCTTCCGGCTGATGCGGTACCCATTCAATCAAATATTTGTTATGTGTCCGCCTATCCTTTGGCATCCATTGTAAATAGATTGCCTCTAATATCCGCCGGAGACGTTCATTAAGGTCATTCAGTATATGGTTGCTTACTAGGCAGTGGTACGAGACTTATACGGAGCGGTCGGCCCAGCGGTTTCGTACGGGTAGTGAATATCTGATGGATACAGTTGTACGATATAGCGGACACGTCATATACACGTATTATATATTCATCCGCCGACCCGTTTAATACATATACTATGTACAATCCGGCGGACATCCGCTGAGATGTCT
>Ga0137418_10004858_pt1 | contig 12315 bp, 10 predicted proteins | sample CZODoug3_1_2_16f_FD_122242 | JGI IMG/M metagenome (GOLD analysis project Ga0137418, IMG submission 122242) | Vadose zone soil fungal communities from Angelo Coast Range Reserve, California, USA - CZODoug3_1_2_16fungal (Hybrid Assembly) | ecosystem: Environmental > Terrestrial > Soil > Vadose... | reverse complement strand
ACCGCAGCAAGTCGTACGGGCTCATAAATCACGGACCGGCACCGGAAGAGAGCGAGCCAGCTCTGTGAACAACGCGTCCGCTACTTCATCGTGAAGATTGATCGGAACACGGGCACCATCGGGTTCTACGACGGCCCCGGCATCGGCGACAAGTCGATCTGGAAGGTCGATCGCCTGCGCCGAAGGACCCGCTCAAGGCCGGCTTGCCTCCGGTCAGTTTGTTTGAAGGCAGCACGGAATCCGGGGACCGGAAAGCCAAGAACCGCGACGGCACCGAGTTCATTTACTACCGGGGCACGCGTAGCGTCATCGAATGGGTCGACACGGTCGATCGCGTCAAGCAGGGAACCGTTCGATTGTCTCGATCGGAGTGCGGCTTCGCCTACCGCACGAGCCGGTTCAAGCAGCAGGACGCGGGGCGCTTCATCGTCTGCGAAGTCGCGTTCCGGCTCCGGCCTGGCGCATCACCGACGGTGACGTATCCCGACATCATCGACTATCTTTCGAAGCACTCCAACGGATCGCCCGATGTGCGCGCCGTTCGCGAGGCTGTGTTGAACGTCCGCCGCCGAAAGGGCATGGTGATCGACGCCGCGGACCCAGACACTCGAAGCGTCGGCTCGTTTTTCATGAACCCGGTCGTCGATCGCGGCACCTTCGACAGGATCGTGGCCGACTTCCCGAGCGGCGCGGGCTCTTCCGCCTCCGCTGAAGCTTCGGCGGACAAGTCGGGTCCGCGCATCCCACATTATCTGATGGAGAATGACACGGTGAAGATTCCCGCCGCGTGGCTCATCGAGCAGAGCGGCTTCGCCCGCGGTCACCTGGACGGCCGCGTCGGCCTGTCAACGAAGCATCCACTCGCGATCGTCAACCGCGGCGGTGCGACAGCCCGCGATGTCATCCGGCTGGCGCGGAGCATCAAGCGCGCGGTCATCGATCGGTTCGGTGTGGCGCTGCAGCCGGAACCCGTGTTTGTCGGCTTCGCCGACGACCCCGATGTCGCCTACCTGAGAACCTGAATGTCCACCCTGTTGATTGAGGGCGGCCACCGGCTTGGCGGCCGTGTGGCGGTCGAGGGCAACAAGAACGCCGCACTGCCGCTGCTGGCGGCGTGCCTGCTGACCGAGGACGAGTGCGTCCTCAACAACGTGCCGCGCATCGGCGACGTCGAGGTGATGGCGCGCCTGCTGCTCGACCTCGGCGTCGAGGTCGACGGCATCGGCACGACGACGTTGAGGATTCGCGCGAAGCAGGTGAAGACGCACGCGCCGGATCGGTCGCTCGTCGGCCGCCTCCGCGGGTCGGTGCTGCTGCTCGGGCCGCTGCTCGCGCGCACCGGCCGTGCGCACATCGCGCCGCCCGGCGGCGACTTTCCGGCGCGGCGGACCATTTCGACGCACCTGGGCGCGCTGCAGGCGATGGGCGCGCGCATCGTCTCCGGCGACGATCATTTCCTCGAGGCGCCCGACGGCCTCAACCACGCGTCGATGTATCTCGACGAGGCGTCGGTGACGGGCACCGAGACCGCGCTGCTCGCCGCCGCCAGCGCGCCGGGCACGACGGAAATCCGCCATGCCGCCACCGAGCCGCACGTCGTCGAGCTCTGCGAATTCCTCTCGACGATGGGCGCCGGCGTCACGGGGATTGGCAGCTCGAAGCTGCGCATCGAAGGCGTCGAGCGGCTGCACGGCGGGGAGCACCGGCTTGGCGGCGATTACATCGAGGCCGGGAGCTGGGCGGTCATTGCCGCCATCACCGGCGGCGAGATCGTCATCGACGGGGCCCGCGAGGAGGACATGGAGGTCGTGGGATCGGTCCTCAAGCGGATGCACGTGCAGTGCGGGATGCGCGGCGGCACGTTCGAGGTGAAGCCGTCGAAGCCGAAGGCGGTCCGGCGGATCACAACCGGCTTGTGGCCGGGGTTTCCGAGCGACCTCGTGAGCCTGGTGACGGTGCTGGCGACGCAGGCCGAAGGGCGGACGCTGGTGCACGACTGGATGTACGAGCTCCGGCTGTTCGCGCTCGAGCAGATGAGCGGCATGGGCGCGGACATGTTCCTCGCCGACGCGCATCGCATCATCGTCACCGGCCCGACGCGGCTGCGCGGCGGGCGGATGCTGGACACGCGCGATCTGCGATCCGGCATGTCGCTGATCGCGGCCGGTCTTGCGGCGGATGGCCAGACGCGCGTCGCGCCGCTCGAGACCGTCGAGCGCGGCTACTCGCAGCTGGTGGATCGACTGAAGGCGCTGGGCGCCAAGATCGCGAAGGTCGAATGATGGATTCGGCCGACTGGCCGGGTATCAACTCGACTTCGCGAATCCGTACAGCGTCGCGGGGTTTTCGACGAGCATGCGACGACGCGTCGCGGCGTCTGGGGTCCAGACCGACAGCAGGTCGAACAACACCGCGTCGTTCGGCTTGCGGCCAGGCGTCTCGCTTGGGTGCGGCCAGTCGCTGCCCCATACCATCCGTTCTGGCGCCGCCTTGGCGAAAGCCTGCGCGATCTGGGTCGCCTCCGGGTAGGGCGGACCGACGCGGGTATTGAGATAGGCGCCGGAGAGCTTCACCCACGTCCGGCCGCGATCGATCAGATCGCGAACAATTCGATGGGACGGGTGCTCCACGCCCGCCGGGAGCGGCGGGCGCCCCAGGTGATCGAAGACCATCGACGACGGCAGGCGCCGCAGCAACGCCTCTTGCGCGACGATCTGCTCCCCGAGAATGCCGAACTGCACGTGCCAGCCAAGGTCGGCGACACGCCTGGACAGTGGTTCAACCATATCGAACGTGACGACCGACGCGGCAGGGTCGCTCACGCTGAAGCGGATGCCGCGGATGCCCGCGTCGTGAAGCCGCTTCAATTCGGCATTCGTGACGGTCGGATGGAGAACCGCGACGCCGCGGGCGTTCGGCCCGAGCTGCCGGATGGCATCGACCGTCGCATCGTTCCTCGTCGCATAGTTGCGCGGCGTCACGATGACGACGCGCGTCGTCCCGATCCGCTTCTGCAGCAACCGGTACTGGGGAACCGCCGCGTCGGTCGGCACCGGTCGCGTGTCTCCCGGGTTCGCAACGATCGGGAAGCGGGCGGCATCGTAAATGTGCATGTGGCAGTCGCAGGCATTCGGCGGGGCCACAAGGGACGGTGATTCCGTGCCCACCGAGTTGGGCACGGCCGTTTGGGCATCCGCTTCGTGCGAGCGAGCGGCAAGGCCTGCCCCCAGCGCTGCGAGAGCAGTTCTCCCGAGAAAGGTCCGGCGTGCGATTTTCTCGTCGCTCATATGACCAAGGGCGGCATTGGGCCGCTGCAGGGCGGGACTCACGCCCGCCCTGTGGGCGATGGAACTAAGCGGTCGCGGCGGCGGCGAAACTGCGCACCGCGTCGGCTTCGCTGTCGAAGGTCTCGAACACGGTCAGCAGCTTGGCGATCGCCAGCAGGTCCTGGAGCCGGCCTGTCAGGTTCAGCAGCTTGACCTGTCCGCCGTTGTTCTTGGCGGTCACGAACGACGCGACCAGCGCCCCGAGCCCCGAGCTGTCCATGTAGGAGACGTGTCCCAGGTTCAACACGATGTTCTTCCGCTCCTGGAACACCAGGCTGTGGATCTTGTCCTTCAGCAGCGTGTCGCCGTCGCCGAGCACCATTTTCCCCTCGAGGTCCAGAACGGTCACCGAGCCAACGACGCGCTCCTGAATGGTCATATCCCTCTCCTGCGGTCCGTGAGTGGCGTGTAAGTGGATTGAGAGAGGCGGATTATAGCCGTTCGCTATAATCCGCGCACGCCATGGCAGATGCGCGGCTCGAAGTCTCCGACGCGCAGGGTCGACGGGTCGTCCCGCTCGACAAGCCGGCGTTCACCATCGGACGGCGGTCGGCGAACGACCTGCAGCTGACCGGCACCGACGTCTCCCGGGACCACGCCGAGATCCTGCGGAGCGACGGCCAGTACCTGGTCCGCGACCGCGGGTCGCGCTGCGGCACCTACGTGAATGGCGCGCAGGTCACCGAGAAGCGGCTGTCGCACGGCGACCGGATCCAGGTCGGCCGGACGGCCGGCGCCCAGTTGCTGTTCCTGCTCCACGACAAGTCGGCGGAGACGGGCTCCCGGAGCGGCGCGTCGGGCATCGTCGGCGGGTTCCGCCAGGTTGCGACGCTGCTCGAGGCGTTGCGCGCCCTGGGCAGCAGCCGTGTGCTCGACGAAGTGCTGACGCTCGTGATGGACGCGGCCATCGACCTGACCGGCGCCGAGCGTGGCTTCGTCATGCTGGCCAACGAGCGCGGCGAGCTCGAGCCGAAGCTCGCGCGCATGCGCGGACACATGTCGCTCGGCGGCGTCCGCTTCGACACGAGCCGCAAGATTCCCGAGCAGGTCTTCGCCACGGGCAAGGAGCTGGTGATCGCGGACCTGCCTGAAGGGAATCTCGCCGATGCGCACCTTGCCACCATCGCGCACGGCATACGGCACGTGCTCTGCGTGCCGTTGCTCCTCGTGCGGTACGTGGATCAACCAGGTGCGCCCATCGAGTCGCGTCCGACCGGCGTGCTGTATCTCGACAGCCGCGAGAAGGGCACGCTGCTCTCGCAGGCCACCAGGGAGGCGCTCGAAACGCTGGCCGCGGAGGCGGCCGTTGCCATCGAGAACGCGCAGCTGTATCGCGAGTCGGTCGAGAAGCGGCGGATCGACGACGAGCTGCGCATCGCCTCGCAGATCCAGCAGGCGCTGCTGCCCAGGTCACGCACGCGGGGAAGCTTCTACGATGCGAGCGGCACCTCCATCGCGTGCCGCGCCATTGGCGGCGACTTCTTCGAGTACATCGATCTGCCGGACGGCAGCTTCGGTTTCGCGCTGGGCGACGTGTCCGGGAAGGGTCCGCCGGCCGCGCTGCTCACGGCGATGCTGCAGGGGATGTTCTCGACGCAGGCGTTCGCGCCGGTCGAGCCGGCCGAGATGATGACGCGCGTCAACCGGGCGCTCCTCGCGCGCGGCATCGAGAACCGCTTCGCGACGATCTTCTATGCGATCCTGCGGGCCGAGGGGCGGCTGACGTACTGCAACGCCGGGCAGAACCCGCCGCTGCTGTTCAGCGCCTCCGGCGTCCGGAAGCTCGAAACGGGCGGGATGATCGTCGGCCTGTTCCCGTACGCCTCCTACCAGCAGGAGGACGTGCAGCTCGCCGCCGGCGACGCGCTCGCGATTTTCAGCGACGGCGTGTCCGAGGCGCTCAACGGCAGCGGGGAAGAATACGGCGAGGCGCGCATCCAGGACGCGGTGGCGCCGAACTGGCTCGAACCGAGCGACGCGGTGCTGCAGGCGCTGCTCGAGTCGGTGCGCGGCTTCGCGCAGGGCGCGCCGCAGAACGACGACGTGACCGCGCTCATCGTCCGCTACACGCCGAAGCAATCGTAGGGGGTCAGCCTATGCCGGCTTCGCCTTCAGGACGCCGATCTGCACGAGCATGCCGGTGAAGTCGTAGATGCGGCGCTCGTGCACGATCAGCCCGTCGGCGACGCGGCAGACGATCACCATCGGGACGAGTGCGGGACGGCCGCTCGGCGCCATGCCCATGAGCCCGCCCGTGTCGGTACCCGACAGGGTTCCCACCTGGACGACGTGATCGCCGTCGATGATGAGCTCCTCCTGGGTCAACTCGAGGTCGGGAAATGCGTCGAAGAAGGTGCCGAATACGTGGGCGATCGCGTCGCGGCCCTGATGCGTGCCGCCGAGCGGACTCTCGACCACGCACGCGTCCGAGTACAGCGAAGCCAGCGCTTCGGCGTCGTGATCGCCCTGGGCAGCAGCGCGCCTGGAGAACAGCGAAACGACCTCTTCACGCGTCATGACGCGCGAATTCTGCCACGAACCGAACGACCTGGCATCGCAATAACGCACGGGCGCGACCCGCCCGCCCTTTGGGCTAGTGCGCCGTTCCAGCGGCGCGCGGCTCGATCGAAATATCGCGCACCGGCGACGTGATGATGCGCTGGTCCCCCGCGAAGATCTCCATCCGCAGGCCGATCCCAATCCATCCGACCTTCAGCAGGCTGCCGCCGAAGCCTGACCCGTCCACGCGCGCGGCAATCGCGTCAGGAAAGAACTGGCCGCCCTGCACGACGACCGACGTCCCGCGTGTGACGATGATGCGGTACTGCGAGTTGCGTGTCCGGACGGCGATCGTCGTCAGCGGCTCGACGTCGCGCAGATCGACACCGGGCATGTCCGCGGTTTCGTCCGCGAAGCCGTCGAGCGTCGCGACGCGCGGCACCCACGTATTGGATCGCGGGTCCAGGATGGTAGAGGAGTCGTTCACGCCGGTACGGGGAAATTGTACCGTCGTTTGCGCCGGCGAGGCTAGCCGCGGCGGTGAGCGATCGCGCGAAGCGACGGGCCCGCGCCATCGATGCGCACGACCCGCAGCACCTCTTCGACCGTCGTCAATCCCTGTCTGATCTTGCTTGCCGCGTCGTCGCTCAGCCATTGCATGCCGTCGGCCGTCGCGGCCGCGCGCAGCTCTGCTTCGCCCGCGCCGCCGCGGATCAACTCCTTCAACCTGGTCGTCAGCCGGAGCAACTCGAAGATGCCGACGCGCCCTCGATAGCCGGTCTGGCTGCACGAGGGACATCCGCGCCCGCGCGTGAACTCGCCGTGCGGGTCGAGCCCCAGCTTCTCGACCGCCGCCGGTGAAGGCTGATACCGCACGCGGCAGTGCGGACAGACCAGCCGGGCGAGACGCTGCGCAACCACCAGGTTGGTGACCGAGGTGATCATCAGCGGCCTGACGCCGATGTCGAGCAGCCGATCGAGGGCCTCGAGCGTGCCGTTGGTGTGCAGCGTGGTCAGCACGAGGTGCCCGGTGAGCGCCGCCTGGAACGCGATCTCCGCGGACTCGAGGTCGCGAACCTCGCCAATCATGATGACGTCGGGATCCTGCCGCAGAATCGCGCGCAGGTACTTCGCGAAGGTCGTCCCGGCCTTGTCGTTGACCTGCGACTGGGTGATGCCCGGCAGCCGCCGCTCGATCGGGTCTTCGACGGTGACGACGTTGACGTCGGGCGCCTGCCGCCGCGTCAGCATGGAATAGAGCGTCGTGCTCTTGCCGCTGCCCGTGGGGCCCGTGACGAGCAGCAGCCCCTGCGGCTGGTGCAGCGCCTCGTCAACGACGGCAAGCTGCGTGTCGGACAGGCCGAGGTCGAGCAGCGACGGCGCGGCCGACGATCCGAGCACGCGCAGCACGATCTTCTCGCCGTACTGCGTCGGCAGCGTCGAAACGCGCACGTCGATGGCGCCATCGCGCGACCGCGCCTTGATCCGGCCGTCCTGCGGGAGGCGCTGCTGCGCGATGTCGAGGCTCGCGAGCACCTTGATGCGCGAGAGCAGCTGCCGCTGCATCCAGACCGGCAGGTCGAGGTAGTCGCGCAGCATCCCGTCGACGCGCAGCCGGACGCGCACGCCGGTCGGACCGGGCTCGATATGGACGTCGCTGGCGTCGGCCTTGACGGCCGCGAACAGGATCTGGTGGCACACCGCGACGATCGCCGCTGCCTCGGCAGGCTGAGACGCCTCGTCCCGATCGAGATCGATCGCCTCGTCTGCGGGCGCGAGATCGGTTTCGGCGAACACACGCGGTGCCGTGGAGATCTGCGCGTAATGCCTGTCGATCCCCTTCAGGATTTCGCGCCGGGTCGCCACGACCGGGTGCACGCGGCGGTCCGTGACCGACTGGACCGCGTCGATCGCATGGATGTCCTGCGGGTTCGCCATCGCGAGCACGAGCTTCCTGTCGGTGAGCTCCAGCGGAAGACACACGTACTTGCGGGCGACCGGCGGCGGCAGCAGCTTCAGCGCTTCCGGCTGGACCTGGCCGGCGTCGAGCCGGACACGCGAGAAGCCGAGCGACTCGCTCAGCGCGCTGGCGACGACGTCTTCGGGCAGGCGGCGCTCCACGGTGAGCACGTGCCAGAGCGCAACATTCCTGGCCTTGGCGCTCGCCGTCAGCAGGTCGAGCTCGCCGTGTGCGAAACCTGCCGGATGGCCGGTCCGTTCGAGTTCCTTGCTCATGCTGAGGGGCATGCGCATCATAAGGGACAGATCAAGGGGGCGACAGGCGTCGCGATAAATGTCACGAAAAGTCTGCGCGCAGAATGACTTCCCCCGGCGCGCTCAGCGCTGCGGCGGCGCGGGGGCCAGGGTACCCGGTATCGGCTGCGCGGGCTGTGGCTGCTGACCGGGGGACTGCGCGGGCGGCGCCGGCTGCGGAGCGCCCTGCACCGGCGGGGGCGGCAGCGGCGGCACCGTGACCGGCGGTGTCTGGATGATCGGCAGGTCGATGAGCGGCGAGTTGGCATCGCTGCTCACGCGGAACGGACGCAGGTCGTCTTCGCTGAGATCGAGCACGCGGATGATGTGCGGGGTCAGCGTCAACACGACGTCGGTCTGCACGGTTTCCTTGCGGTTGTGCGCGAAGAGGCGTCCCACGCCCGGGATGTCGCTCAGGCCGGGAATCCCCTCGAGGACCATTCGCTCGTCGTCACGAATCAGCCCGGCGAGCAGGTTGGTTTCCCCGTCGCGAAGCCTGATGGCCGTGGTGATTTCGCGGTTGCCGAAGGTCGGCAGCCCGCCGAACCCTGTTCCGAGCTGGCTCGTGACGACCACCTTCAGCGCCAGCGAGACGTCGTCATCGTGGTGCGTCCGCGGCGTGATGTCGATGTTCACGCCGATGTTCTGATACTGGAACGACGTGATCGGCTGCTGCTGCACGCCGCCGGTCGCAATCGGGGCGAACGTCGTCACGGGGACCGGCACCTGCTCGCCGAACCTGGCCTGCGCCGCCACCCCTTCCGAGGTCCGCAGCTGCGGGTTGGCGAGCGTGCGGGTATTGGCGTCGCTCTTCAGCAGCCGGTAGTAGAGCGCCGGCAGCTGGGTCAGGATGATGTCGGATTGCGAGAGGTTGGTCAGGTCCTGAAGCGTCAGCTTGTCGCGGTTCACGTCGGCGACGCCGTTGATCCCGACGGTCCCGGACGAGGTCGGGCTGGCAAACTGCAACCCGTATTCGAGCAGCTTGGTCCGGTTGACCTCGAGCAGTTGGACGTCGATCACGACTTCGGGGCGCGCCTTGTCGATGGCCTGGATGATTCGGCCCGCCGCCGACACGCGCTCCGGCGTGTCCTTGATCGTCAGCGCGTTGTTCGCCGTCAGCGGCGCAATCCGCCGCGCGTCCACGACGATGCGCAGCAGGTCGATCGTCTCCTTGAGATCCGCGTTGCTCAGGTAGAAGGTGCGGACGACCTCTTCCTCGTACTCGCGCCGTTTGGCGGCGTTGTCGGGGATCACCGTGACGGTTCGCTGCGCCGTGACCTTGTAGAAGTTGCGCGTCGCGGCGGAGACCGCGGCGAGCGCCTGGTCGAGCGTCACGTTGCTCAGGTCGATCGTGATGCGATCGTCGCGGAACGTCGGATCGAAGACGATGTTGACGTTCGCGAAGCGCGCGATCACGGTGTAGACGTCGCGCACGCTCGCGTCGCGGAACACGAGCGAGGCCGGCAGGCGCACGTCGGACGGGAGGTCGAGTCCCGGCGGCGACAGCGTCTGCGACTTGTCGATCAGTGTTTCCAGCTGCGTCTTCCCCTCGCGGCCGATCACGACCCTGTTGCGCAGCTGCGTGCGGATGTTGCGCAGCGCGTCGTCGACGTCGCCGCTGCCCGGGTTCATTTCAGCCGCGATCTGGTATTCGACCAGCGCCTCGTCGAGCTTGCCGGTGGCTTCGAGCCTGCGGGCGCGCGTGAGGTGATCCTGTGCGGCGCGCAGCTTGGCGCGCTGCAGCGAGACTTGCAGTGTTCGATCGTCGGGGTGTCTGCGGAGGGCCGCGGTGTATTCGGCGACGGCGCGATCGTAATCCTGCCCCTGCTCGGCGAGCTGTCCGGAGCGTAGCGTGCCGGTCGTGGCGCACCCGGAGAGGGCGATGGTGAGCGCCAGGAGCGTCGCCAAACGGCTTGCCCTGAGCGCGGTCGAAGGGCTAGTTGTGTGTGCCATCAGTGATCACATCGACGCCTCGAGGAATCCTGAATGCGAACTCCCTATCGGATATTCCCCGATTTTCCTTCAAGTTGTTGAAGACGAGCGTCGATTCGCCCCCTTCCCGGTCGCGGGTCGTCAGGGCGCGCATCTGGAGGGAGGTGGGGTCGACGGCTATCACCAGGTACTCGTAATCCGGCTCGCTGCGACGGGGCGTCAGCTTCAAGGCAAGCGTGCCGGGGATCGTCGAATTGGCGTAACTCGCTGAAAAATCCCGGACGATGTCCCCTTTGCCCGCGAGGAAGAGCGCCGGCGTGGTCGCCTGATCGTCGGCCGGGACGTTGCTGACGATCACCTGCTTGTCCTGCGGAATGTACGAATAGATCTTCACGCCGTCCGAGACGAACTCCTTCTTCTCGGGCGCCGTGTAGGTCCAGTGCATCCGGCTTGGCTTCTTCACGAGGACTTGACCGCGCTCCTGTGTCTGCGTCTTCAGGACGCCGCCGCGGTAGTTGTGGACGAAGTCGGCGGAGAAGTCCTTGATGCCCTTGTAACGCTGCTGAAGCGATCGGGCGAGCGCCTCGGGGGCCGGCTTCTGCTGTGCATCCGTGGCCGCCGCCGTGGAGCAGACGGCGAACGCGATCAGGAATAGTCGAGCTGGGGTCGATCGAATCACTCAACCCGAGGATAACAGGATTACTGCGGGGCACGAGCAAGCGATGGCGATACGGATGAGATACGGTAGCGCTGACCCGGCGCGTAGAGGCTGGCCGCGTAGACCGGTTCCGAAGGTCGCGCGTCGCGGTCGAACCAGATCAAATTCACGCCCCGCTCGAGAATCTGCACGTGCTCGCGGCCGCGAAGCACGTGGCCGAAGCCCGCCCGCCTGAAGGTGTCGGAGGGGAGCCACGACTCCATGCGGACCGTGAACGGATCGCCGAGCAGCCGGAAGTTCTGGCGGAACGGATACTCCCCGGATCGCGTGATCGCGGGCGCTTCGCTCGTGATCCCGGCAATGAGTTGATACGCGGGGGCGGCTCCGCCTTCGGGGGAACCCGCGCTGCTTGTGGCCGGAACGTGACCGCGCGTCAGCATCTCGAGCGCGGCTCGCACCAGGTCGGGGTCCAGGTGCTCCTCGCGCGGCGGCGTGAGGACGCACAGCACGTACGGCGTCCCGGCCGGCAGCCGGGCGATCGCATCGAGCAGATCAGGCGACGCGCGGACGGGGTCCGGCTGGATGGGAAAGAGCGCGCCGAACGCGGCGACGACCTCGCGCGCCGAGTACGAGTCCAGGACGATGTCCCGCGAGATGGCTTCGTTGTCGCGGACGAGAAACGGGAAATGCAGCTCGACGTCCGGGAGGCGCACCCACGGAATGTCGCGGCGCTCCCAGCGGCTGTAATAGAGCAGCGCGTTTTCGACCTGCCAGTTCAGATTGGTGACGAGTACGCCGCTTTGCGGATTGACGCCGAGCGCCAGGCGCGTCACGAGCGTGTCGGCGCGCCGGTCGTCGTGCCGATCGATTGCGGGCCACGTGTCCCACGCGCGCCAGCCGGCGTAAGCGAGTACGAGCACAGTGGCAATGAGTAGTGGAGGGCGGGTCCTTTCGGACCCGCCAAATGGCGAGAGAGCAACCCCCGCCATGAACGCCGTGAACAGATGGCTCGGCAGGTAGAACACGTGCGTGTCGCCGACGTTGTACGTGAACGCGAAGATCGTGTTGATCGCATACGCGAGCATGGCGAGCACCGCCCACGACCGTGAGATCGCCCACAGGCGGACGACGCCGATGACGGCGAGGACCAAGCCGATGATGCCGAACTGCTGGCGCGCGTCGAACCACCACATGCCCACGCGGCCGGCCAGTTGATCGCCGCGGACACCCATCACCATCGATTCGCGCCAGTCCGCCTTCGTCGTGTCGAACCAGAACGTCGCGAGCCGGCCGCTCCATGAGGCGGGACCGTTGAGCAGATGCGCCGTCGACATCAGGTTCGGCCAGTATTGCAGCGCGCCCGCCGCGGCCATCGCGGCGGCCATCCCGATCACCGCCGGCGTGAACAGCGCGCGCCGATCGGGCGTCACCTGCAGGAGGAAGACGGTGAAGGGGACCAGCAGCAGGATCATCGAGAGGTGATTGCCGAAACCGAGCGCGTAGACCGCGAAGAAAAGCGCCAGCCGCACGCGAGTCGGGCGGGCTGCGTAGGCGTACAGCGCCAGGCAGCAGGCAAGGACGATGGCGAGGTGCAGCGTATAGACCTCCGCGATGATCGCCTGGCTCCAGAACGTGTACGAGAAGGCG
>Ga0137418_10004857_pt1 | contig 12317 bp, 11 predicted proteins | sample CZODoug3_1_2_16f_FD_122242 | JGI IMG/M metagenome (GOLD analysis project Ga0137418, IMG submission 122242) | Vadose zone soil fungal communities from Angelo Coast Range Reserve, California, USA - CZODoug3_1_2_16fungal (Hybrid Assembly) | ecosystem: Environmental > Terrestrial > Soil > Vadose... | reverse complement strand
CGGAGATTGGTGCCGTCTGTGGCTGCTGTCCACAATTCGTCTCGATTTGTAGCCAGGTCCAGCATGATGACTACAACCTTGTCCTCGATCAAGCTTGCGGTTTGGAGATTCCCGGCCTAGTCAGTTCGGCGGGCTCGCGCAAAGTCAGAATCTGATCCGCCTTGACATCCTTATATGGCTTGCGTGAACCCGTTGGTCCATCGTATTTCCAGGTCCGCCGTGATCGCTTTGCCAAGTCCGAAATGGAGACGGCGATCGTTCGAGGAGTAAAAGCTGGGCTGTGCCATGACTTTCTGAGCTTGTTTTTTATTTCCATACAGACACGTGATTCGCGTGCCGATTGCACTTCGGTTGGATCGGGTGCCGATGAGTTTTACCTTGAGCCAGTGATTTCCACTTTTCAAATCGTTGCGCAACAACGACGGCGTCTCGTTGAGGTTGACGATCAAAATATCGATGTCGCCATCGTTATCGAAATCTCCGAACGCGCAGCCCCGGCTGGCGTGCGGCTCAGCGACGGCTGGTCCCGCTAGATCCAAGACTTCTTCGAATCGACCTCCGCCCAAATTGCGGAAGACCACTCGCGGAGTCTTAAACGGATAGGTTGGTACCTGAGCTTCGACCTCCGGATAAACATTACCCGTCACGAAGAAAAGGTCCGGGTTTCCGTCATTATCTAAATCAACGACTCCGGCGCCCCGGTTCACAAAACGGTTTTCCACTGCGGAAACGCCAGCGGTGACACCGGATTGACGATCATCCGTACGCTGCCACGGAAGGGATCCTCCCTGCCATCGCGGTATTCTCCAGAAATGTTCGGGCTTTTTGCCCACGAGCCTAGCAGCGTATTGCATTGCTCTCAGTGCAGATGGGATTTTGGTGAACCAGAGCGTTAATATGTCATGGCTCGAGAGCTCGTCCCTCACGCGCAGTCCGCTCCGGTGCTATGGCGTAGATCATGGCCGCGCCCAAAACTGCCGCGGCAGCCATAATGATCCACGCAAGGTCGTAGCTGCGGTGGGCATCGAAGATTCTCCCCGCCAGCCAGGGCGCAAACCATTGGCCCAGTGAATATCCCATGATGATCAAAGATAAGAGCTTTCCCAGTGCCGACAGTCCAAAGCAGTCCGCCGTTACCAACGGAATCAACATGTAGTCAGCGCCCATGGCAAAGCCGAAAAGCAGCGCGAATCCCCAGACGGCGGCAGGCCGCTGGGCCGCGAACAGCAAGGGGACAGCCAGTGCCAGTACAAGGTAAAACAGTGCCGTCACATTTTTTCTGCTGTAGCGGTCCGCAACGTATCCGACAATCACTCGGCCCGCGAGGCTCGAGACCAGTAGGAAGCTTGATACGCGGGAAGCTGCACTCAGGGAATACCCCTGGCCTTTGAGGAACAGGATCAGGTGCTGCGTCACGGCGCCGATTGCACCGATCGTCAACGTGCAGCCAGCCAGGATGAGCCAAAAATTGGTGCTGCGCACGGCTCGCCCTACGTCCACTCCGACAGCTGAGTTTCCCCCGGCAACCGCGCTCGCACCGGGTTCATTCGCGGGAGGGGCCGCCGCCGTGGAGAGTCCGTCGGGGAGAAGGCCCAAATCGCGCGGGCTTGAGCGCGTGATCCACTGGGCAACTGGGAAAAGCGCCAGCAGGATCAGGGCTCCCATGATTTCAAAGGCGCGGCGCCAACCAAAGCTCTGAATCAGGCCGTTAATCAGGAGCGGCGAAACTGCGCCGCCCAGGCCTAGTCCAAGGTAGGCACCGCCCATGGCCCGGCCACGCTTCTCCCGGAACCAGGTGGAGATCAAAACCTGGTTGGGAATGGGTCCGGTCAACACGTAACCGATGACTTCGATGATGCAGAGCAGGTAGTATTGCCACAGCCGCGTCATGCTTCCCATCAGAATCAGCGGAATGCCTACACACCAAATGCCGATCCGAATCACCTGACGAGATCCCAATCGGTCGATCAGGACGCCTGCCAGGATTCCGAATAGCAGCGCCGCCACCACGAAGCCCACAAGAAAGCCCTGGGTCAATTGGGCCCGGGTGAACCCGAGCGAATCGACCATCGAAGGATAGAAAACCGGGAAGCCGTAGTAGACGATCCCGACCGAGAAGAAAAGGTTCAGGAACGCAGCGAGGACAATCCACCAGCCATAGAAGACGCGCATTGAGGTCCTGCCAGAGTCCGTAAGAGAGTTCAAATTCACCAGTCGTGTTGAGAGTCAACCTTCCAGGTTTCCGATTTTGCGGATAAGCGACTTTCTTTTCATCCGGTCACCCTGCTTCTCTTTGCCGCTTCCTGTGCTTTAGGCCAAGCCCTTTGCGTGAGTGGAGCGGGAAGATTCTCGCTTCATGTTATGCGAACAGTTCACGCCAGCATTTTTTCAATTTTGCCCCTGAGCGCAACCTCGGCGGGTGAGCCGCCCTTCTTTTTAAGCCAGGCTAGGAAGTCTTGGACTCGTACCTCATGCTCGATCACGGGCTGTTGGACGCTGACACTGATCGTGGTGGACCCTGTTCCTATCTGGCCAACCCATTCGTCTCCACGAAACGCGGCCAGCCCCGCGGCCACCGCTTCGTAGAGGGTCACGGCGGTCACCTCAACGCTGTGCTCGATTCCGTCCACATCCGCGATCGATACCTTGCAGGTACGTAGAGGCACGATGGCCATGCTACCATAGTTTCGCCATTTGTTCGCCTATGATTGCATTGCCTGCCGCATCAAACGCGGAGCACAGGAATGAGCTGCAGCCTCGAAGCGGAATGAACCTGAGCAGCTGAACACCTGGATTGCGGACTGAATATTCCCAATCACTCCACGGTCCTGAGGACTTGCTGGAAAGTCCCTCAACTTCAAAGTCAACATGAAGTTCTCCGGAAACGGAGTGGCCTTTAATCGGGGTGTCGCCAAACCACTCGTGTTCATCCAAGAGTTAGTCTTCCTGCCCTGAGCGCAACCCTGGATTCTGCCGGTTTAGGATCGACCTGGTCCGCAAGAAATTCTGCATACTCGCTCCAGGTCCCTTCTTCCCGGAAGCGGCAGCGGGCGATCAACTGTTCCAGCGATCGAAGGTGCGCTGCTCTTTGCTCGACCTGCCTCAGAGATAAGAAGGTCGCAGCATCATCGCTCCGAACCGCGGCTGCATGGTACAACGCATCAGAAATGCCAGCAGCCAGCCCTTGGGAGGACAACGTGTCTCGCGCGAGTGCAGCGTCCCCGACCCTCCAGCCGGCTCCGTCACTGGTCCACTGAACCGAGGCCACCGAAAACTTCCCTGGAATCAGGTCGGCCATCGCGGGAAGTCCTTCCAGTATCCAGCCCGCTCCGCCCTCGAGCAATTGTCGCTCCAGGCTCACAGGATCTCCCACGATCGTCTTGTTTCTGCCAACGATTCCAAGAACAATGTGCCTGGACGAACCTAGACGGTAGACAAAGCCTCCAGACAGTGCGGCAATCCTCAGCTCGGGGCCTGCCCCACAGGACTGCCTCGATGCCAGGAACGTGCGCGCGGCCCAAGGCCTGGCCGGCTGCACTCTCTTGCTTGCCGACACGCTTCTGCGCCCGGTGGCGTCAATTAAGCACACATCGTTACGTCTTGCTGCCTCAAGAACTGCCTTGAAACCATCGCGATGATCGCTCAACACCATATTCACACGCCCAGAGGCAACAACCAACTTTAGCAACGCCAGATCAAGAACCGGGCGCTCGACATGGGCCGCCACGGGACCACGGCTCTCAACCATGGCCTCCTGTTCCCATGCGATCCGACGCGACTCGTGCAGACCCTCGACTCCGATCTGTTGGGGATGAATTCCGAATTCGACCAATAGCGCGAGCAAGGAGGCGGGAACCGCCTCCACCCTGGTCGCATCTTCCGCAGAGGGCAGTTGGTGCGCGATCAGTGTGGTCGGGTAGTTTTTGGAGAACTCCAAGGCGGCCACCAGTCCGGCCGGCCCTGCCCCCAGGACGACCACGTCGGATTGGTGAGTTCGCTTCACGGATGGTCCACAGGCGCGAACCGAGCATCGGGGATGTGATCAAAAGCTACCAGGAAACCGGCGGCCGCCACGGCTTCAGCGGCACCATCAAGTCCTGCGGTTCCCAGCATTGCGTTGCGCGCGGTATTGATGTCCGCCGCACCGGCAGGAATCCCCAATGCGTAACCGTTAAACAACCGTTCGAGCAGTGCTAAGTATTCCTCCTGGAGCTTCTGGTGCAGGGCGTTATCAGCAGGCGCAACGCCGGCATTGGGGTTTGTGAGGTAATCCGCCGGGCTGTGTTTGTCGAGCCATTCCTGAATAAAACTGAAGGTTTCAAAGTGGCTTTCGCCATCAGCCATAATGGAACGGACGGTCTGTTGCGTCTCGTCGGATCCAAAGTCTTCCAGGGTCGCCAGAATTCGCGAGTAAAGCCCGTCTACCGAAACCGACGGCCTCTCGATATCAATGAATGCCTGGATCACCTCCGGTGTGGCCGGGCGTGGCACGACCGGGCGGAAGGCGTCGGGCAGTGGCGCGGGAACTTGAGACGCCACTCCCAGTGCCGGAACGAATGCAGCGGGATCGAGGGCCCTCAGCACGTCGTTGACTGCGCGAACATGCCGCATCTCACCATATGTGATTCTCATCAGTTCAGCCCGAGCGGCGTCCACGTTGTCTTGGGCTGTGGCAGGGACTCCAGCCACCTTTAGCGAATAGGCCGCCGCCAGATACTCGTGAATCACCGCCAACTCAACGCCCGCCGCGTATCGCAGATTGGTGACGAGTTCGGCGAGGCTGGCAAACTTCAGGGCGGTGAATTTTCCGAGCTGGTACGGAGCAACCGTCTCCCGCCCTTCGAGGACGAAGTTCAGCGTCTGCCACCGATTATTGATTTCGTAATGACTGAGCTCGACCGGCGTATCGATGGTCGCCGGATCGGGCAGAGTGTTCACCGTTCGATCCTTGCGCTCCCACGGCACGTAGGTGTTGATCTCCGGCGTAACCGGCGGCGGAGTGGGCAGCACAGGAAGGGCGATGTCGGGATGGTTTGACGCCCAGTAAAAACACCCACAGTCGCGGAAGTCATGCGTCCAGGGGCTGCACAGCGACTGCGTCAACTCACCCGGCAGAAACATCTTGGCCAGCGCTCCATTGTCATCCAGATAGCGCGCCCGGTTCCGAACGAGCGAGCGGGTCGTGTTGCCTTGACGGAGAGTAAGTTCGACCTCGGTTCCTTCCGTCAGAAGACGAATGGCCGTCCAGGCATCCGGCGGCAAGCGATTCGCTCCCGTGCTTGGCAAACGAAGGTCGGCGACGACCAACGTCTGGACCCCTAGCGGCCCGAAGGTCCCGCGCATCTGGCTGATGGTCCACCTTCGGCCCTGGGACAACCCGGAGCTGATTTGCCGGTAGGTAGTGGCAGTGTCGGCGGAAATCTCGCCGTTGCCGGCCGACTCCTGAACGCCCGCCAGGTCTACCGATATCACGTCGATCTCCGTGTCCTGAATATCAACTTCCAGGAAGGGAAAAAATCGTCTTTCCAAGTTTCGCAGATCGCATTCAAGTCCCGGGAAACAGTTCCCGACACCAGATTCGAGGCGAGTCGAGACCGGATTGCCAGGCACCGGCCGAGCGCCGTCGGCAGGTTGTTGTCCGCGGCGCAACGCCGCAACATTCCGTGGGATCAGCTTGATCGGGGCCTGACTCATGAACATCCCTCCTTAAGATCGGGCGCTTGGAGCAAAGAACTCTGGATTGCAAACTGAAAGTTCGCAATACGCTGCCAGACAGAACTCCAACCAGCCGCGAACAAAACCGCACGAGGAGTCGGTCCTGCTGGAAGCTTCCTGATGACATCCCCCCGAACACAGATACCGGGCCCAGCACTGGCGGCAGGCCGGCTGCGAGTGCACGTGCCGGGCGCGCAAAAATTCCCGCCGCTGGTGCAGGTCGAGTGCCGCATTATTGCCCACGCGAAACATTGAGGAGCCGATGGCGCGGTGACAGGCATACCAGTCGCCGTTGGCGGCGACAGAAAAGTATCCACCGCCCGCGCCACAGGGATAAGGCGAGCTTGCGCCTCGATGTATCTGTTTCAGCGCCACTGCCAGATTGGTAAAGCGGATGGGGGCTCCCTGGCGCCCGCGATCAAGCTCGGATTGAGCAACCTCGACGATGGCATCCAGATACCGGGGCCAGTCTTCATCTGTGAGGGCATCTCCTCCCGGTTTGGCCGCTCGCAATGGCGCGAACCCCATTTCCCGAAACCCAATCGACAAAACGCCCATGAACCGCTCCCGAAGGTTGAATTCACCTCGGACGACCGTCGCGCGGGCCGCAATTTGGGCCAGCCCCGGATCGGCCAACAGCGAACGGGTTGCGGCCAGCAGCATTTCGTAGCTGCCCTTCCTTCCTCCGGAGGCAGGCCTTTGCAAGTCCTGGATTTGTTCCCCTCCATCGACGCTCACCGTAACTGCGAACCGGTGCTTCCGCAAAAGTTCGACATCCTCTTCATGCAACAGCGTGCCATTGGTTGTCACAGAAAAGCGCACATCCAGCCCACGCTTGCTACCTTCTTCGGCGGCGTATTCCACCGCGCGATGGATCAGCCGGCGATTGACAAACGGCTCACCTCCGAGGAAACCGACCGTGACCGGAGAAAGCGGGTCGGCTCCGCACAGCAGCTTGTCGATGGCCGCACGGGCAACCTCCCATGGCATCGGTTCCCTCTGCGCTCCCTGAAATGATCCTCGCGCCGCGTAGCAGTACGAGCAGGAAAGATTGCAGCTCGAACTGACGTTCAGGGAAATGCTCTGCGGCGGAGGTTCGACAACATGGTCCAACGGCACCTCACCGTTCGCGGTGTCGGCCAGCGCCGCCGCGAGAGAAGCCGGCAGTACCTGGGCATCGTTGTCCCCATTTGCATCGTGGTGCACATCGAAGATCCTCGAATGCGGCACGATCAGCAGGTGCTCTCCCAGAGCGGAGCGGAATACTTTGAAAAGCGGAGCGGAGCTATCACCCGGTATCACCGCGAACGGTGTCATCATGGCTGACCTCCTGACGGGCCGCGTTCCCGCACACGCGCGATACGCGCCAAGACCTGCTCGCGCCGCCGTACCGCGCCATCGGAGAGCGGACGGGCGGCTCGTCTTGCAAGCGTATCCCGGGGCGCTGCCGGCGCCGGCTGGGACTCGATCGCCTTGACCCAAGCCATCAGAAGATCGTATTGCCAGGTGGCCAGGGTGAGAGGCCCGGCGTTGGAATTCCTCATGAAAGGAGGCATTCGCATGGTGGTGGTTCCGATTCCGCTGGGGGACTCGCCTCTCTCCGCTTCAAACGAACTGCGGATCAGTTTTGCCAGGCGTCCTGGGTTCTGGCCGACGAAATCGCGCAGGGCCTCAAGATCGGAAAGCATGCGGTGCCGCATGCGGGCATGGTCCGACAAGGGGAGTTTGACGTTCTGGCTCAGTGCGGGCAAGGCAAACGATGGATTACGCAACGCATCCTGGCCGCCCATCGAATTGGCTGGCTCGCGCGTTTTGTCCTTGGGGATGGGAGCGGACGCGAGCCGATCGCCGGTCAGCCGCATCGCCTTCGCTCTTCGCTGTAAATCGAGGTTGAGGAGTGACAAGGTTTCGTAAATGCGCTCGAAAAGGTCTTGCACCCAGGCATCCCGCTCGGTGGCCGACATCAGCGCCGTTCGCGCTGCGCTGTCCCCCGCCCGATCGTTCAATTCATCCGCCAATGAAAGGAACGGTCGCCGGTCCGGAGCAAAGTCCGGCGGACCAACAAATACGCTGGCGGAGGCAATCAGCGACGCGTTGGCCAGCGACGCCCGGGCAATGCCGATTTCAATGCGCCCTTCGCAAGTGTCATCCACTACCCCCAAGGATGGATTATTGCTCGGGTTAACGTCCGCACCGTCATAGGTGTCCGAGGGCGCATCTGGCGCAGTCGCGTCGGCCCTGGCGCCTTGCCAGCCGGCCTTCTGGTTCAGAAATGCCCGAACTGCATCGACCGGAGCGAAGGATCCACCCCCGTCTGGAGTATGCGGTTGTGCGGTCTTGGGCGGCCCATAAAAATGGCCGCGCGCCGGTGTGAATCGGAAGCGGATCACCTCCACGTTCACCCGTGGCACTCCATTCTCCAGTTGGGTCCAGGCCCGGTTTGGGTCTGGCGCAGGTTGCGGCCGGCTCTTCATCACTTGGAATGAGCCGAGCGGGATGCTCTTGCCAGCAGGGATCATGCGGCGGACAGCGGGAACGCCCGGAGGGCTGACCGCCAGAATAGGCGTAGAAGTAAAATTATCGCCTCTGACCTCGAGGGGTGCGAAGGTCCCGAACTGGAGTTCGGGTTTCGATGTCCGCCGAGACGCCTTGAAGTTTTTTGCGTCTACCTTGATGACCAGGTCATTCAACGAGACTCCCTGGTTTTTCAGCAGATCCGGAGTGACCGGCACATCCTTCCACGTTGTGGGATCGCTGCCCGGTTCTCCGACCGAGGCCCATAACTCAAAGAACGGGCAAACGGGCCGGATGAGACCACCATCGCGGAGTTGCAGAGAGGTCGGCAGCACCGGCTCGACAGTCCCATCCGATTGCACCTCGAGGGACCAGTCTGGCTCGATCGTGGTTTCGCCATTGCTGCGCGGGTCGGGTGACTGCACCCAGCGATAAGCTTTTTGCGGCGTAGTGCTGCCTCCTAGCCGCGCAATCGCAATCGGTGGATTGATGAAAAGCTTCTGAATGGTTTCTGCCATTGGAACCCACTTTCCCGCGTCGGCACACGAAACAGACGGCCGTCAAACAGCAGCCGAGTCTCCGTGCGCGACTACGCTCGACACCATGCCACGCCCCAGGAAAGGTATTGGCGCGAGCCGGCAAATGAAGGCGCCGAGAATTATGCCTGCGACTTTAGCTCTAGAGATTTCAACACCTATTCCCACTCCCGAGAGGAGCGACGCCACAATGAACGATGCGATGATGAGTGCGGCGCCCAAGAAAACTAATCCTTTCCGGATAACGCAGCGATCTTTTCGTCGATTATTCTTGCAACGCGCATGCAGCCCCCGAGAACGTCATGGCCCAAGCTATCGCAAAGCAGCTTTTCATTGGTTCGGACCGGTGACTTTTGTTAATTCGACCGGGCGCACGATCCGGCATTCGTCTAGAGTATCGATCCAAACTTCGCGTTCGGCCGGATGCCCTCACCCGTGCCAAACCCTATGTAAACCCGGAACACCACACGATTGGTCGCTGACATAGTCATCCCCAATCCAAAATCATGGCGCAGGTGCTCGAAGGCCAAATCAGAAGGCCGCTCGGCCACTCTCCCCACGTCGTAAAATCCAAGAAATCCAATCGGTCCCCAGATGCCGTGCCGGTATTCGGCCTGAAACAGCATGCGACTGGGCCCCCGGAACCGGTAATCCGGGTAGCCTCGCAATGTGTCGTTCCCGTAAATGTCCGCTCCTCCCAGGGTTTCATCCAAGTAAAAGGGCACGCTGCTGTTGCTTCCAGTGTAGGCAGCGGAAACATGGCCCACTACGTCGAGCGTTCCGGCCGAGCAGTGGCGGGCGCCTCTGCTCGCCGGGCAAAGAAATTGCTTCCATGCCTCGCGATGGCTCGCAGTTCCCACCGAAGGTAGCAGAATGTCATATTCCGTACGAGCCGTCGCCGTAATTCTCTGGAATGAAAACTGACTGCCGTCAAGATCCTGATAGAACGAATCCCCGATTCGCAGGTCAAGAAACTTCCAGCGCGACGATCCCACGAACCGAAATCGGGAGTGCAAGTACGGCTCGTAGCGCATGAACTTGGCATGGGTTCCGAGTCCAGGCGCGGTTGTGGATGCGTACAGCTGCTCGATCGAAGGAGGCCCGGCATTGGGAAGCGAGAGCGTGCGCGGCCGGATGAAATCGATTTTCAAACCGACCTGCCCCCATGTGGTGATGGGGTCGTTGAACGAGACTCCCGCGCCGCTCTCCTCCAGACCATAGACTGCCAATCCGGAGCGAGCAGACACCGGCCCAATGCCGTAGAAGTCCTGCTGCTTTGCATTCAGCCAATAGCTGTGCAGGCCAATGGAAGCCTTGGCATCAATGTCCACCGAATCGACAACCAGGCCGAGCCTGGGCCTGGCCTCGGCTTGTGAATCGTTCGGCGGTGCAGGAACATGCCCGAAGGAGACGGGTGGCAGAGCAATGGTGAAATCGGTTCGTACTGCTACCGAACCACCGAACGAACCCACCACAGTCAGTGAAGGCAGATATTCGAAGCTGTTCCGTCGCCAGATATGCTGCGTGCCGAGACCGAGCGCGACTCCAGTCCCGGGCGCGATCGTCTTGATCGTCGGATGGACAACATCGAGCGTGAATATCTGTTCCACGCATTCCTCGGCCCAGTGCAATCGATTGCTGGCGCCCTTCTTGGCGCGGGCTCGGCCACACGAAGCCTTCAGGTCATCGACCGTGCCAGCCAGTGCCAAGCCGCTGAACAACAAACAGAACAAGAGGAGTCGCCTCATCATGACTGGCCTCCCCCTGCGCCGGTCGCCGCTGCGAATACATTCCGCAGGTATACATCTGCTCGCTGGCTGGTCTTGATGGTATCCGGGTCCGTATGAATCCGCTTATCGGGCGGTAGCGTCTGGTTCAGGGCAATGGCCTGCTTCAGGTGGAAACTCTGCAAAACGCTAAGGTCGACATCATCCTGGGAGGGCGTTGGTGGCACCACCGTCGGGATGTACACATCGTCCGGCCGCGGGGTATCCCGGTTTAGAATTTCCGGCGCGTCAAACGTGTTTGCGTTCCGCGCGCGCATGCCCAAGACATTGTCTTGCCACACGCCCGTGAGTAGCTTGCGTACCGTTGAAATCAAGGAAGTGTGATCGAACTGGATGTGACTCACCGTCCCGGGGTTAATGTAGGGCGAGACAAGGACGGTTGGAACGCGCACTCCTAGGCGCTTGAAGTCGAACCCTAGGTCTCCGGGCTTGTCGTCCGGAGCGTCGCAGGCAGGGGGCGGGACGTGGTCATACAAGCCTCCGTGCTCGTCGTAGGTGATGACTAGAATTGAGCTTTCCCATAGCTTCCTATTCTTTCGGATGGCCTGATAGACCCGATAGATGAGCTTCTCGCCCTGCCGCACGTCGCTGTCTGGATGCTGATCGTTTTGGGGAAAGAACGTCTCCCCCACCATTCCTGAGGAGTACCGCGGTTCCAGGAAGCAGTAGGCGGGTACATCTTCCTCTGACCCCGCACAGTCGGAGTAAAAGTCTTCTAATGTGCCGAAGAACTGTTGCTGATATTTCAGCAGATAGTTGAAGGTGGCGGCCGCCGTCCAACCGTCGCAGTAGATTGTCGCAGGAACGCCCTTAGGGTATCTGGGGGTGGATGCCTCGTCCAACACCTCGAAGATAGTGCGGAAACCAGTAAAGTATTCGGGCGACATGTCCAGCCGGCCGCCCGAAGTCCCACTGTGGGTATACAGACGATTAGGTAGCGTGGGGCCGGGAAGAGACGAAAACCATTGATCGCAAACCGCGAACTGTTTGGCAAGTGTCACCAGGACAGGCAGCTTATCGGGCGAAAAACAGCTCATGACCCGGTGTGACTCTGTGGGATTCAGGCCGTATTTGTCGGCATACGACTTCACAAAACCGCTCATATCCGGCTGCTGTCCGGGAGGGGGAGACCTGGTTCCGTAGAGTTGAACCTGGACATCCTCAAAATCATGCCCTGGGTCGTCGTCGTAGTCCCCGGCGTAGCCGGCATCTGGAGTCGGTGCCACAGGCTCCCCTACTGCGTCTCGGTTGCTACGTTTCTGTCCGACCAGGCCATCAATGCCAGCGATGCCGGAAAAACCAAGCAGGTGGTCGAAGGAACGATTCTCGAGCATGAGAACGAATATGTGTTTGATCTTGCTGAGGTCCAAAGCGCACTACCTCCGGCAGAAGCGGCTGATCTTACCTACCTATATCGCGCAGACCGCAAACCGAATGGGATGGAGGCCCGGAGTTACTCGTTCACGTGGTTGCTCTCACGATTGCGCGCATGATACATCAGGTCACGATCCCTAGGCCGACAATATTTTGTGTTGCTTCAGAACCAGAAACTGATTCCCTCCACACCGGCATCGGAGCTCTGCCGACAGGCCACCGACTTGGGCCTTGACCTGTTCCCCGGGGAGGCCGGTTTCTGAACACCAGGGTGGGTGTGCTCAGTTTGCTTCCTACAAGGTGAGTAGTGACCAATCGGTCGCAAACGTATCAGCAATCCATTCCCTTACTGCTAACCTTCCCATGGCTTCGGCTATCCGCGTATGTCTCA
>Ga0137418_10004855_pt1 | contig 12318 bp, 10 predicted proteins | sample CZODoug3_1_2_16f_FD_122242 | JGI IMG/M metagenome (GOLD analysis project Ga0137418, IMG submission 122242) | Vadose zone soil fungal communities from Angelo Coast Range Reserve, California, USA - CZODoug3_1_2_16fungal (Hybrid Assembly) | ecosystem: Environmental > Terrestrial > Soil > Vadose... | reverse complement strand
AGGCCCTAATACCGAGGCCCCAGTCGTCTTGTTAAAGACCTGGAAGCCTTCGTTAACCCTTTGCACGTACTGCGTTGCGCCCACCTCACCATTGGTGTCGGGCGGCGCGCAGTTGCACGCCACACCCGGAAATGGGATGCCGTTAAAGTTGAGAATGGGGCTGGGCATGTTGGGCAGCGCAATGCTTTTCAGTACGCCGAAGCTATCCTGGACTACCGGGTCGGCGCTGTCTTTATGCTTGTTGGGAATCTTTGGATTCTCGTTAGCGTGTTGCGCCTTTGGAATTGCCGGCTGGGGCTTCATATCGCGGAGCGGAATCGAGGTGTCGTTTTCATATGATTCGGTGACTGTGATGTCACCCTTTTGATCCCGTTCCTGGCCAAGTTGATCTCGTTCATTGCCAAGATTGCTGGTGAGCGTCGGAGTCACTGCCATACTCTTATCTGCGCTCAACTCCTGGGAGCGCTTCGCCTCAATAATTCGGGGAAGTAGTATTACTACCGTGGTGAGCAGCAAAGCTGCCGTAACCATAATGATCGATCTTCTCCGCATCTTCATTTCTTGCCCTCGCGGTTCATCAAAGAACCCAAGCAGTTAAAAAACAGAAGGGGTTTCAACGACCAGATTGGTTTTCAAAGGTTTAAAAAAACAAGCGCGATTTCAATTTGGAAGTGCAACAGTTGGATTCGTTTGGCGCTTTACTCTTGGCTCTTGGCCCTTAGCACTTTGCACTTTGCTCAGACGACGTCGGCGAACTCCTGCTCCATGCGGCGGAAGTAATAAAGACCACCAATCAAGATCAGAATCACGACGGCGACTGAAACCCAGAGCATGGCCCCGGGAGCTTCCTGTTTTCCCAGCAGCGCCCAGCGAAATCCTTCGACCACGCCGGCCATTGGATTCAACCCATAAAGCGCGCGCCATTTTGCCGGTACGATAGAACTCGGATACGCCACCGGCGTCGCAAACAGCCAGAACTGAATCAGGAAGTTGATGGTGTAACGCACGTCGCGATACTTAACATTCAATGCTGACAGCCAAAGGCCCACTCCGAGCGCGGTCATCACTGCCAGCAAAATAAAACCGGGGAGCGTCACGATGGCCCAGGTGGGAACGATGCCGTAATAAAACATCATTACCAGCAGAATCGCGAAAGCGACGGCGAAATCGACCAGACCGCCCAACACTGCCGCGATGGGAACTACCAAACGCGGAAAATAAACTTTGGTGATCAGTCTTTCGTTCGCGACCAGGCTATTGCTTGACTCAGTCAGTGCGTGTGCAAACAACTGCCAGGGTAGCAGCGCACAAAACGTGAAAATGGGATACGGGATTCCATCTGACTTGATCCCCGCCAGCCGGCCAAAAAACAAACTGAACACCAGCATCATGAAGAGCGGCTGAATGATGGCCCAGGCAGCGCCAAGTGCAGTCTGTTTGTAGCGGACTTTTACGTCGCGCCAGGTCAGAAAGTAGAGCAGCTCGCGATAGTCCCACAGCTCGCGAAAACCAATCGAGGTCCAGCCGCTTGGCGGGTCGATATTGAAAGTAGGGAAGCTCTCGACCGATTTTACGTTAGTTGACATGTCAGGCTAAGCGCTAAGAGCAAAGGGCAAAGCAAAGCGCTGAGGTACTACGCGCGAAGGCTTCTGGAAAAGTTTGTGATCTTGCGACTAAGAATGTCGCAATCAATTAGAAGGGCTTCGGTATCCGCCGCGCTAACTAGTCCAAGCGATTCAAAAACCATAAGCATCGAGTATCTTCAAACAAGGAACGCCGAGAGATATTCAAATACTGTTTGAATTCCTGGGCGTGAGTACTTCCCGATCCTTCGGCAATATTATTCGTCAAAGAGAGGCCGGCCGCGCGGAGTTGTTCCGCATACCTGTACAAGCGACGCTTATCCAATTCATCTGCCAGCTTATGGAATTTCACAGCCAATACACGCGCCAATTGCCATATCTCTAAATCTTCAAAGCGGAAGTGAGGTCGCTGCCTCCCGGGCACTGTCGATTGCGTTTCTTCAATTCGCCTTTCCACTTTGCTCTTTGCCCTTGGCGCTTTGCTCAGGTGCGGCTAATTCCCGCCGGCGAGGATCCAGTCGCCTTCCCGCATGACCGTTAGGTAGAACCGACTGCCTTCTTCAGCCAGTTTTCGCCACTCACATTCGGTATAGACCATCAGATCCACTGGCACCGGAAACGCGGATATATCGAATGCCAGACTTCGCCTCTCGAATGATTCGCTTGACTCCTTGATAATCAGAATCAAATCAAGGTCGCTGCCAACTCCCCAGTCACGCCGGGCATATGAGCCAATGACTACGATTTTTAAGATGTCGGGCCTTCTGGAAACGAGCTCTTGGGCCCAGCCGGCAACAGCGGAACTAACTTCCGCTTTGGTCGGCCATCTTATGACGGACGAATTCAAGGATTTCACTGGCATACTCAATTGCCTGATCGCTTTGAATTTGACTGTAGTGTTCGAAAGGCGCGCCACTCGGGTGACCGTTGGCATAACGAGTTGGAATGTAGGAATTGTCCAGAACTTTTCCCTTATCGATTAGCCGGCCATCTGGCTTCGCCGCTTCCGGGAGCTCTACTAAAAGCTGGGCAACAACATGTCCCCAAGCTTCCTGTCCCAAACTCAAATGCAACGCTTTGACAGCTTTCTCAGCGGCTTGCTGAGAAGCAAAACACGCCCACTCGTGACGACCTGCGCGTTGCGAGTCTGTTGCCTGCTCAACATCTCTACAAGCCTGAGCAAACCAATCTTCGGCGCGGTTAGCCATCTTCCATTAACCTAGCTCTCAATGTCCCTGGCGCAGATCAAAACTACTTGGCGCTGACGCTGGCGGTGGCGGCGGCGCGTTGTCTTCAAGGTCGGTCTTGTAGTGGTTCGAAGCGTAGTAGCGCTGGTAATAATAATAGTCGCTCGATTGGAGATTGACGTTGTTAAGAACGACGCCGAAAACCTTTGCGCCCACATCGTGTAGTAACTGACGCGAGCGCCGCACTACGTGACGCGAACTCTTCCCGCCATGGACCACCAGCAAGACACCATCAACCAGCGACGAGATGAGTACGCCGTCTGTGAATGAGTTGATTGGCGGCGAATCTACAACGACATGGGTAAACTCAGCTTGCAGCAAGGTCATCAGCCGGCGCATTTGTTCTGAGCCCAGCAACTCCGCCGGGTTCGGCGGGATTGGACCGGAAGTCAAAACGTGCAGTCCGGTCACTTCATCCCTGGAAATCATTGCCAGGGTATCTTCGCGTGACAAATCGCTGGACAATATTGAGCTGAGGCCGGGCCTGTCAGAAAAGCCAAATATCGACCGCATCCGAGGGCGGCGCATGTCGGCGTCGATCAGCAGCACGCTGGCGCCGGTTTGACTCAAACTAATTGCGGTGTTTACCGCGGTAGTAGTTTTGCCTTCTCCAGGCAGACTTGATGTCACCAGCAACGAACGCGGTGCGCGGCCGGCAGTTGAGAGGAGTAAGGAAGTGCGCAGGTGGCGGTACGATTCAGCCATTGGCGAGCGACTGTCTACGTTCATCAATAGTTCCTGATTGCCGGCATGGCCGTTGCGCTTTTGCAGTGCGCCCGGTCCAGCAACCAGACGGCGCCGGCCCATGCCGATTGCCGAAGGAATGACTGCCAGTGCGGGCAGGTGCAGCAGGCGTTCGACTTCATCCGTTGAGTGAATGGTATCGTCGAGATATTCGAGGAAGAGCGCCAGGCCAATTCCGAGTCCCAGTGACAGGAACATGGCCAGCATGACTGTTCGCATGCGGTTGGGACCAATTGGAGCAGCCGGAGTAATCGCGTAATCGACAACCGAAATGTTGTTTGGCTTGCTGGCCATGATCACGTCATTCTCTTTTGAGCGCTGCAACAGGCTGTCAAGCAAAGTTTTGTTTGTATCAATCTCCTGCTGGATGATGCGATAGTTGATGGCTGCTTCGTTTTGCGTCACCGTTTCGCCGCGTGATTGCTGAAAGGCCGCCCGCAGCGCCTGCTCGCGGCCGAGCGTTTGGCGATATTTCGTTTCCAGGTTGGTAAGCAGCGTGTTCGTCTTGCGGCTGCGAACATCTTTCACCTGCCGTTCGAGTTCTGCGATTTGTTGATCGACCTCTTTGACTTCCGGGGCCTCTTCAGTTGCATCAACCATCAGCAGCGCGCGTTTCTGGCGCAGGTCCGCAAGCTTACTTTCAGCATCGCCGGCTTGTTTGTTATCTCCCTCTGCCAGCGCAGTGGCCGCGCCCGGGGCCTTGGCGGCATTGAAGGCTGCTTCCGCAGTCTTCCGATCGTTTTCGGCTTCCAGCAATTGTTTGTTAAGACCGGCAAGTCGTTCGACGACCGTATTCTGGTTTGCGTCGAGCGAGATTATCTGGTTGTTCTTTGCATAGTTGACCAAACGCTCTTCATCGCTGCGAATAACCTGCTGTAGCTCGGCGATCCGCTTTTGCAAAACGTCGCCGGTGCTGGCGTTTGACTCGGTCTTCTTTTCCAGATTGTTGAAAACATAAGTCTCGGCGATGGCGTTGCAAACCTTCGATGCTACCTCGGGATCAGTGTGCGTGTAGCTGATATCAATCAGCCGCGTCTCTTTATATAAACCGCGTGATTCCTTTACCGGGTCGACGCGCAAGCCACCAAGAATTGCGCCGACGTAGGGAGACAGGCGTTTGGCTTCGACCAGATCTTCCTGCGAAGTTGTCGGGGCCACGGTTGTTCGCAGTTGTAATTCGTCTTTTGGTTTCGACGGGTCGGGCTCAGAAACATTACCGCCAAAACCCGCCATCATTTTGATGGTTTGCCAGGTAGTTCTCTTTTGCGAGCCCTTGAAGAAATCCGGGTTGTGCTCGAGGTCAAGCGTCCTCACTACACGCCGCGCCAGACCCGGGCTGCTAAGAATCTGAAGCTGGGTGTTGAAGTAAACCGGATCGTTGAAGGCACCCATGTAATAAGGAGTCTTGCCCACCAGTGCCCCGTTGTTTTCCAAATCGACTTGAACACGCGCGCTTGACGAATAGATGTCCGGCTTCTGGGCGGCATTGATTACAGCCAGGGTGGTGATCAGGATAACAATGCTAATGACCAACCAAAGGCGCTTGCGCACCGCGCGCCAATAATCCAGCAGATGAACTTCCGATTCTGCGCTGGGATCAACTCCGTAGTTGTAAGAATGCGGAATGCCATTTGAGCCGGCGGGTCTGTCAACGGCAGTGACTGTTGGCTCTTTTCGGATTAACTCATTGGATGGATTCATAATTCACCTTACTAAAATTTCGAATTTCGAATTGCGGATTTCGAATTGCTATTTTCAGCCGCGGATAGCTCGGATTAAAACGATCTGAAGCTGCCGGTTCACTTGTTGGACTCTAATTAGCTTACCTGTGTCATCCGCGTCTGGTTTATCGAAATTCGAAATTCAGAATCGCGGAGAAATAACTCAAGAAACAAGGTCTCTGGGTTGGAAAGGGTGGTTAACCCCCGCTCAGCTTGAGAGCCATCCGACCAGCGGGGGTAAACCACCCTTCCCAACCATGAGCCTTCTTACCTTGCTTCATTCATGTGAAAGTTTTCTAAGGAATTACGCGCACAGGCAGCGATGAAACCGTCGGCGCAACGGTACCCAGCAAACTGCGCATAAAGCTTTTGCTGCCGGAAATGGGCACATCGACAATGTCGTTTGGCAAAAGCGCAACGTCGTCGGCGTGTTTCTTTTCAATCGCCGACAGGTCCACCAGTATCTCGCGCCTGCTAGCGGTGCCGGGCTCCTGGCGGACAATCCGGATTTTGTCTTTCTTCGTGTCCTGTTTGACACCGCCCGCCATGGCGACGGCGCGCGAAAGCGTGATTGGCTCTTTCAAAGGAATCGTCAAAGGCGTAAATACATTTCCTACCACGTAAATCTGATCGGCTTCAGGAAGTGTGATGATGTCACCAGGCTCGATGAACGGATTGGAGGCAGGCAAACCCTTCATAGTTTCGCCCAGTTTGTAACTGACAAAAGCTGTAGCTGCATCCTCAATTGCTTCGTTCGGATTCTGACAGGCAAGAGTTGGCGGCGCGTGCACGATGTTGATTGTCTGGCCGGCTTTCGCCGTTGGGCCCTTTGCAAACGTCAGCAACTCGAGCAGGCGAATGCGTCGCTGTAATTCAAAGCGGCTTTGTTCGTTGACGGCGCCGATTACCGCAACCTGCTTTGAGTGATACTCCTTGATAAAGACGTCAACCTGCGGATTCTTGTAATACTTGATGTAACCGCGGGAGATTTCCGCCGCTAGCTCGCCCTCGGTTTTGCACGCGGCCTGAATCTCCGTATCAATCAGCGGCATCCGGATCATGCCGTTACCTTCCACGCGGACAGCGTCGCGCGAAAGATTTGGCCGGTTAAAGATTCTGATGTCCAGAACGTCTCCCGGGCCAATGCGATAGCGATTGTCCGGTTGCGAAGTTGCGGCCGCGACTACCGCTGAAGGCGATTGCGTATTCGTCGCGTTTGCTACTGTCGTGCCTGACGCGTTGGACGAATTCGGCGAATTCGATGGCAATATCGTTTGCGCATTCACGGAAGCGACCAGGCCGGTAGCAGCTAGCACAGCGCCAAGCGCGACCTCGACTACTAGCCGGCGAAGTATCTCTTGCGGTCCACGCTGGTTCAGTTGATTGGGGCTGTTCTCAAGCATCTTCATAACTCCTCTTGATTATTGCTTTTTGCTCTCCCTCTCCTACTGGGAGAGGGTGGGAGAGGTTTTACCGCGGCTAAGAACCCTTCCCCTGATTCCCCTCCCCAGCGGGGAGGGAACTAAAACAAAACTACTTGCCGGACATACCGATCCGTCGCGAGAGCAGGGCCTCACGCATGTGGTTTGGATGGGCCAGGTTGAGCACCGTGTTACTCAAGAGCACCATCAGCTCTTCGTGTTCCCGGTTGAACGTGCCGGTCAGCGGCTTATCCTCGGTTTTGGTGATAATCCCTTCCCTTGCCCACTGCCAAAACTGCGCCTGCGTCGTCCAAAATTCCTTGCGGTCGCGACAAACAACCAGCGCGGTCTTCCTCTTTTTCTTTTTCTTCTTTGTTTTAGTGGCGCTCATGACTTCTCTAGATACACTTCCGTCCCAGCATGTCTTTTCATTCGCAAATGAACAACGAATGGCAACACGCGGTACCCGTTAGGGAAGCCTCTACGCGAGGCGGCGTTGAATTTTCAATTTGGCGAGCAGCGGCTCGACGCCGCCAGCTCTCGAAAGCGCCGTCAAGCCGGTGCACTCCAAAGTCACAACAACAAGCGCAAGATCAGTTCTGCCCTTCGCTTCACGCCAAACTTGATGAAGATGTGGCGGAGATGAAACTTAACGGTCTGTTCGGTAACCATCAGGCGCAAACCAATCTCAGCGTTAGTCAAACCCTCGGCACAACACAACGCCACCTGGGCCTCGCGGCGGCTCAGGTTTCGATTTTCCGCAACTCGCTGGATCACGCGTTCAAACGAACGGTCGCTGGTTGCGATTCCTTTTCCGTAAGTGACAAAACCGTTTTCATTTCGGCGTGCGATTACTTCTTCCGGAGGAAACACCCGATAGGCAACGCCCTGATCGCGGGGGCCATCTGCGTGCGCGCGGCCTTCTCGCTCAACACTGAACTTGCTGACCAGGCCTTCCAGCCCACGCCTGATCGTGCTCAAACTCTGAATTCCGGTTAAGCCCATCAAACTGCGCACGGTAAAGAGTTGCCCGCCGTTACTGTCGCCATTTGACGCGAGCAGCATCGAAGCGTAGAGCCGCCGTTCCACCGGAGAGTGACTCAACGCCACTAGAGCTTTCGCCTGATCGCTAGTTGCGCGTTCGTTCTGCTCGCCTAAAGGGTAGGTTTCTGAATCGACCTGCGCGCTGATCTGACTCTTTTGCGGGAACATTAAATTGTTTCAGAAATTGGTAATGCGGCGGGTGTAAAGCAGTAGCTTTTCTGAGTTGGTTTGTAAGGCCGCAAACCTCAATTAAAAATTTCCGTCGCTGAATGTCGTAAATCTAAAGAGGCGTCCACTCTCTCCTTAAAATTCTCACCAAGGTTGTGTGGTGGAATGACTTCTGGGCAAGTAATAGGAGTAATGGGCTGTCCTTGCTGATATCGCCCATGAGCCTAATGGCATCGAGAATTTATGTCAAGAAGTTTCCCAACGAGGCCCTTTGGCCAATGATCAGCGTTTGCGGCGGGTGCTCCGGGACGCCGCTCTAGCTTGGTTTTCCCAGTATTTCATCGACCATTTCGCACCATAGGTGGCCAATGGTTATGTGGCCCTCTTGAATGCGCGCCGTCCGCTCGCTTAGAACCTTCACGGTAATAAAGCAATAACCAGCTAAGGGTTCCGCGGAGAGGCCTGTAAGGCCGATGATCTTGCAACCGAGACTGCGTGCTGTTTCGGCAGCCCTGACGACATTCGGCGACTTGCCGCTGGTGCTGATGGCGATCAAAACATCGCCAGGCTTGGCGAGCGCCGCCACCTGACGTGCGAAAACTTCTTCATAACCGAAATCGTTGCTCAATGCAGTGAGCGCCGAAGTGTCTGTGGTAAGGGCGATTGCTGGAAACGGGCGGCGCTGGTCCTCGTAGCGACCAACCAACTCAGCCGCAATGTGTTGCGCGTCGGCAGCACTGCCACCATTTCCGCACAGCAGGATTTTGTTTCCTGCCGCGAGCGCGTGGCAAATAATTCGGCCTGAGCTTTCTACGTCAGCCAGTCCGGATTCAAGCAACGTTTGAAGCACCCGAACGTGTTCTTCAGTCGATCGCGTCAGCAGCCTGGTAATATTCGAGTCGTTGGTCATCAACGTGGTTTCATATGCAGCGGTTGAACTTTAACAACGGCGTAGGAAATTAACATAGTTATTCGCGACACTAAAGCTCGCCGCGCCTTAGTACTGCATAGCGAAAATGCGAGTTTAGCCCGTACCTTCAAGGAAAAAATAAAGATCATTTCTTTTCGTGGCCGGATTTAACACCGCGTAGCGGTATCGCGAGTTTAGCCCGGCCTTTCAAGGCCGGGAAAGCAATGCACACATTTCTTTTCGTCGCCTAGCGACGATCGATATTAAGGACTCTATTCACGCCAAATTGCCCGGCGCCTCCCATGAAAGAGCCTTTGCAAGAATCCGAATCCATACCTCCCCGATACGCCATTGCGCTTCTCCACTATCCGTATTCCAATTTCATACAGACCGTGAAGCATGTTCACCCTTTCATCCTTCGAAGAACAGTGGAGGTCGTCCCATGGCGAACACCTATACTTCACTTCACTATCATCTGATCTTCTCAACCAAAAACCGTGAGCCGTGGATCGCTCAAGCTATCGGACAACGCATCTGGAGCTTCATCGGCGGAAGCGCGCGACCATCAGATGACTGCGCTACAGGTGGGTGGTGTCGAAGACCACATTCACGCTTTGATTACGGCGCCGCCGACTATCGCACCGTTCCAGATTGCGCAGTTGCTGAAAGGTGCATCATCGAAATGGATTCATGAGCAGTTTCCTTCACTTGAAAACTTTACCTGGCAAGACGGATACGGTGCATTTACAGTGAGCAAATCGAACATTCCCGGAGTCATCAAGTACATTCAAAACCAGCGCGAACATCATCGAAAGAAGACTTTCCAAGAGGAATATTTGGAGTTTTTGCACGCGAATGGCATTGAGTTCGATGAACGGTATTTGTGGGGATAGTTCGATCGTCGCTACGCGACGAAGATCTCTGGTGCGTTGTTTGCCCCGGCGTTGAAACGCCGGGCTAAATTCGCGACACCGCTACGCGGTAAAGGAACCGCGGGGGCGAAACCACACTGCCGCAGATTCGACCGCATAACCGAAACGGCGCTGCTTGCGCAACTCTTCGTCCCCGATGTAGGCTTCGCTTCATTTTTGATCCGGCTCTATCGCTGATGACCTCATAGCTTCGAAGAATTTGCGAAGCGACGTTGATGCCAGGAATTGCTGACGGGCAGTTTTTATGACCACACCCACGACACCCATGCTGAGACAGTATCAGGAGCTTAAGCAGCAGCATCCTGGCACATTGTTGTTTTTTCGCCTGGGGGACTTTTATGAACTCTTCTTCGACGATGCGGTGGTTGGGTCGCGCGAGCTGCAAATAACGCTGACAGCTCGTCACAAAGAACGCGGCGATCCGGTGCCGATGTGCGGCGTGCCTCATCATTCGGCTGCGAATTACATTGCACGTTTGGTGCGCAAAGGCTATCGCGTAGCGATCTGCGAGCAAACCGAAGAGGCTTCGAAAACCAAAAAGCTGGTGCGGCGCGAAGTAGTCAGAATCGTAACACCCGGCACACCCATCGACCCGCAACTGCTCGAGACGCGTGAAAGCGTTTTTCTGGCCGCAGTTTGCAGCGCCGGCGAAACTGTAGGCGCGGCTTTTCTCGATCTCTCGACGGGAGAGTTTCGCGCGACACAGGAAAGCGGCGCCAACGCCTGGGAAAAGATTCGCTCCGACATTGAGTCGTATGCGCCGCGCGAGCTGCTCTTCCCTGCTTCGCTCGAGCCATTAATAAAGGCCGGTCTGACGGGAAAAGTCCAAACAGCGCCTCTGCCTCTGACAGTTTCTTCAGCCAGCGAAACCCAACCGTCAGTTCAAACCGCTCGTAGCTCTATTCCTCAATTTCCGGAAATAACACTGACGCCGCTTGATGATTGGCTATGGCAAGTGGGCGATTGCGCTCAGTTGTTGCTGAATCATTTTGGTGTTCGTTCGTTGGCCGGCTATGGCGTTGAGAAAAAGCCTGAAGCGGTGCGCGCCGCTGGTGCCTGTTTGCGTTACGCACAGGAAACGCAACGCGCCGGCGCCAATCACATAACGGACTTAACCTATTTCGAGCCCCAGGATCATCTGGTCCTGGACCAGGTGACGGTACGCAATCTGGAGTTGGTTGAAGCGCTGGGAGGTGGCGGCCGAACTTTATTGTCGGTCATCGATCAGACAGTCATCGGAATGGGCGCACGGCTGCTACGCTCGTGGTTACTGCGGCCCTGTATCAAACGCGGGGAAGTTGAGGCGCGCCTCGCGGCCGTTCAGGATTTATGCGCTTCACAAATAAGCCGCGACAAAATGCGCGGGCTATTAAAAGAAGTTTCCGACCTGGAACGATTAATCGGCCGCATCAGTCTCGGCTCGGCAACGCCGCGAGACCTGAATGCGATTCTGCGCTCGCTAAATCAAGTGCCTGCGATTCGCGAGAGTTTGGCGGCGATGCAGTCATCGCTGGTGCAAGTGCTGAGCGAGCACGCTGATGAAGTGCCGGAAATCTGTGCTTTGCTCGCGCGCGCGTTGAGCGACGATCCGCCGGCAAAAATCAGCGATGGCGATACGATTCGCGCCGGTTACTCAACTGAACTGGACGAGATTCGTTCGCTGAGCCGCAACGCCAAACAGATCATCGCCACGTTGGAAGCGTCGGAGCGCGAGCGCAGTGGCATTGCGAACCTGCGCATCAAGTTTAATAACGTCTTCGGTTATTTCATCGAAGTGTCCAAGGGAAATGTCGCGCGCGTGCCCGCCGAGTACGAGCGCCGGCAAACGCTGACGAACGCCGAGCGCTATACGACACCCGAGCTGCGCGATTGGGAGAAAAAAGTTTTAGGCGCGGAAGAACGTATCGGCGAACTGGAGGCAGAACTATTCAATGACATCTGCCGGCAAGTGGCAGCGGAAACAAAACGCATTCAGGGAACGGCACGCGCATTGGCTGCGCTGGATGCGCTCGGCTCGCTGGCCGAAACCGCAGCTCGGCGACGTTATGTCAAACCCTTGATGCACGATAGCGACGACATTGAAATCGTCCAGGGCCGGCATCCGGTAATCGAAGTCTTCAATGAAGTGCCGTTCGTTCCCAACAGCATCTATCTGAACAACTCAACCGACCGTTTGCTAATCATCACCGGCCCCAACATGGGTGGCAAGAGTACCGTGCTGCGGCAGACGGCCATCGTTTCGATCCTGGCGCAGATGGGTTCGTTCGTACCGGCGGAAAAGGCCCGCTTGCCGCTCCTTGATCGCGTCTGGACCCGTGTCGGGGCATCCGATGACTTGGCGCGTGGTCGGTCCACCTTCATGGTTGAGATGACTGAGACCGCAGCCATCCTCCATAGCGCAACCCCGCGCTCGCTGATCTTGCTCGATGAAATTGGACGCGGCACCGCCACTTTCGATGGGCTGTCGATCGCCTGGGCAGTTGCCGAATATCTGCATGATTCACCCCAACACGCAGCCAAGACACTGTTCGCTACTCACTATCACGAG
>Ga0137418_10004854_pt1 | contig 12318 bp, 7 predicted proteins | sample CZODoug3_1_2_16f_FD_122242 | JGI IMG/M metagenome (GOLD analysis project Ga0137418, IMG submission 122242) | Vadose zone soil fungal communities from Angelo Coast Range Reserve, California, USA - CZODoug3_1_2_16fungal (Hybrid Assembly) | ecosystem: Environmental > Terrestrial > Soil > Vadose... | reverse complement strand
GAGAACTACCATGAACAAATATCTGAATTCGTTTTCACGGGCGCTGATAGCAGTTATCTTCATCGTTTCCGGTTTCGGCAAAGTGACGGAGTTTCACCAGATGGTCGCCATGGCGGGCTCGGCGGGGCTTCCCCTGCCGACGATTTCCATCGCGATCGCCGCGCTGATCGAAATCTGCGCAGGTTTGTCGCTTCTTTTTGGCTGGCAAGTGCGCTGGGACAGCCTGGCGTTGCTTGTGTTCCTGATTCCGGCGACGCTGGTGTTCCACGCGTCTCACTTGGGTGACCCCGCCCAAGCGCGCACACAGATGGTAGAAGTGCTGAAGAACCTTGCGATCATGGGCGGGTTGCTCAAGTTCTATGTCGACTCGTCGGGAGAAACGGCGAGCGCCGAGGCGCGCCCGGGAGTCGATGCTGCGGACTTTCGCGAGCGGCGCGCCAGTTGAATCGAACGAACTCAGGTAAGATAGTGACTGGAGGAATGGGTGAGTGGTTGAAACCGGCGGTCTTGAAAACCGTTGACGGGGAAACTCGTCCGGGGGTTCGAATCCCTCTTCCTCCGCCACTTTTTATATAGGCGTTACTTCAAGTAGTCAAGTCGGATCGCGGTTAAGGCGCTGTTAGAAAAGTGAGCACATTACGAAGAACCCGATGAGTCGCTTCAAGCAAGTCATCGTGGTTCGGAATGATCTCAACATGCGAAGGGGCAAAATGATTGCCCAAGGCGCACACGCCAGCACCATGTTCCTTATCCATCGCCTTTGTGAGGCAGAGGTTGGGGCGAAAGACCACGCCATCCAAGAATGGTTGACGCACGGAATGACCAAGATTTGTCTGCGAGTGGACAGCGAGGCCGAACTCTTGGAGATTGCGCAAAAAGCGCAAGACGCCGGATTGACTGTTCATGTCATTACGGATGCGGGGCATACGGAATTTGCGGGTGTTCCGACGAAGACTTGCCTCGCCATCGGGCCGGATCCACGTCCTCGGTGCGACGGCGTATTTCCGACCCAGGACACTAGATCGCAATATGTTGCCGTCGCTGATGTTTCCGAGTTATGTCCGCGAAGTTCTTGGTTGTGGCAAGCGATCCAGAGTTATGTCCGTGAAGTTTATAACTCTGGCGAGCGATCCAGAGTTATGTCCGTGAAGTTCATAACTCTGGCGAGCGATCCAGAGTTATGTCCGCCGAATTCCTGGTTATCGCCGAGCTCGCCACAGTTATCGCGCCCTCCGCTACGGTTAAAAAAATATTCTTCCCCTATCTAACTCGGTCGCTTTCTTGAAGTCACGCCGATTTCCGTTCCTCAAATCGCAATTTTCGTTCAGCGCTTTTTAATTCGGCGGTGATTTACATAGTATGGGGCGGAATTAAACCGAGCCCAAAAGGAGACGAAAATGATGATGAAACGAAATCCATTGCCCAGAGATGCGGGTGAATAGGTGGGAACTCAATCGCGGATATAGAGGCAAATCATCAGGAAGAAATGACTTGCGCCTGATCGAATGCGTCCTTCGAGTTTTCGGCAATCTGGGTAGGCGCTCTGATCCCGAATCATCAATTCTCACAATTTTCGCGCGACCGCGCGATTTTTCCAAATTGCCGAAAACTCATGCTCGGAAAGGCCCTCGATTTCAATGGCTTTCGGAACTGCTGCGGGTTCCGCGGCAGCGGGCCGCCCGCCTCGCCTCGGTCCACCGCGTGTTCTTGCCTTCTTTTTCCAATGGAATGACAACCCGAGACCATTCGTCTGGACGGCCACGGTGGATTCGATTCAGGGAGAAGCTCTCGCGATGTCGACAAACGCTGGAACAGATACAACCGGGCTGCACTTTGCCGCGCAGAAGAAACAGAAAGCAGTGTCCAGTTAATTCTTGGACACCACACTAGATTGCGGTTGGTTTTTGCGCGATCAGACGAATGAATCCCCTGATTGCAAAGTGGATCAATCCGTAAACGATCAGACCGATCACGTAGGAAAGCATCAACTGAAAATTACCGACGCGCGGATCCGGCATCAGGCCTTTGAATGGCGCGACGAGTGGATAGGTAACCGCATCCAGAAACTGCTTGAAGCCGCTGGATTGGCGAGCACCCAACAGTTGCAGTGCGATCAACAGGCCCAGCAACCCATATACGAGGGCGAAAACGTAATCCACAACCTGCGAAATCCGCGCGAATTGTCTGGCGCGGACGATCTCTCGTTCGGTCGTAGACACCTCATGAATCGCCTTGTGTTTTAGCTCATGAGCGACGGATTCGATTTCCGCCTTCTCACGGTCATCGATATCCGACCTTTGTTTGATCTCGTCATGAACCTGTTTCCGTAGTTCGCCCTTTACGGTTTCGTGCTGGGTTGCCTTTCGGTCCTCATCCTGTTTCAGGCTGTTGACGTTGGATTTCATTTTCCGACCCCTCGAGAGGCTCCAGCACGATCCGTACCATCCGTAAGTCCCTCTTTTCACAGCCATCCCAGGGTGACCGTTCCTTCCACTCGCGAAAGCCGGGGACAAGACAGAGGTAAAATTCTTCCAGCTGTAGCGGCGCTCTATGAGCGCCGGTCTTTCCTGAATCAACGAAATACCGGCGGTCATAGACCGCCGCTACAGTGCCGTTTGCCTTCTTGGAGCATTTTTCCGCAAGACGCGCGAGTGATGAAATGTGGTTCACAGAAAAATTTGCGTATCACGCGTAAACTGTCGTCCGACGTGGCCATCGCTGATGTTTCGATACGATGTCCTTCCCAGCGCGTACCGACCGCGGTAGACTTTGCCGCAAGCCGATTCAAGGAGGGCTTCTTCCGTGGTCAACTCGATGACTTACCGATTCCTCATCATCCTTTTAACACTGCTCTCAACGACGCCACTCTTCGCCGCCGACAAAACCACCGTCAAGGAATTCATAACCGAGCCGGCGACGCTGATCTCGCTTGGATTTGAATGGCGGATCGATGGCGATGACAACCGCAATGCCACAGTTGCGGTTTCCTATCGCAAGAAGGGGGAACAGGCATGGAAAGACGGACTGCCTCTGCTGCGCATCGGGAACGAGCGGATCAACGAGAACGCGCTGCAATACATTACGCCCAATGGGTTTGCCGGAAGCATCTTCGAGCTTGAGCCCGCGACCGACTACGAATGCCGGTTTGTGATGAAGGATCCCGATGGCATAGAGGGTAAGGCCGAGAACATCGTCACGGTTCGCACGCGCTTCGAACCGAAACCCGCAGCGGGCGGCAAGGTCTACCACGTGTATCCTCCTAACTACAACGGCCAGAAGCAGGAACCGGCATTCACCGGACTGCTCGGCGCGTATTACACCGGTTCGTCTCACTCCGACAACTTCAATACATACCCACCCCGGGTTCAGCCCGGCGACACCATACTGGTCCACGCGGGTATATATAAGGATGACCGCTACCGGTACGGAGGCGGTCTTGGAACGGTCTCCAGTGGCACTTACTTCCTGACGCAGAGCGGGACGGCCGAAAAGCCCATCGTCATCAAGGCTGCGGGCGACGGCGATGCCATCTTCGACGGAGACGGCGCGTACAACCTGTTCAACGTGATGGCGGCCAACTACAACTACTTCGAAGGCCTGACCATCCGCAATACCGATCTCGCCTTCCAGGGAGGCCTGAAAAACATCATCGGATCGAGCGGCCTCACGATCAAACGATGCCGTTTTGAGAACGTCGGCCGGGCAATTTACACGGACTGGTCGGGCTCGAAGGATTACTACATCGCGGATAACATGATGATCGGGCGTTTCAATCCGAATATCCTGATGGGCTTCACCGGCCGCACCTGGCAGAACCTTCCGGAATTCAACGGCAAACTGGTTTCCGAGTATGCCGTGAAGGTCTACGGCTCCGGACACGTTGTTGCCTACAACTACATCGCCAATTTCCATGACGGCGTTGACGTTGCAACCTACGGCAATCCCGACGGAAGCCCGAATCCGATCCGCGATCGCATACCCGTTTCCATCGACTTCTACGGGAACGACATCACCAACATGGAGGACAACTGCCTCGAGGCCGACGGCGGCGCTCACAACATTCGAATCTTCCGCAATCGGTGCTTCAACCACGGCCACCGCGCGTTGAGCGTGCAGCCGATGTTCGGCGGACCGGTGTACTTCATTCGCAACATTGTTTATCACGCGCCCGAAGGCGGGGCGGTGAAGTTCACGGCTTCATCAGCCGGAATTGTCATGTACCACAACACGCTTATCGCGCCGGTCAAACCGATGCTGCTGGCTGCATCCAACGTTCATTACCGCAATAACCTGATTCTCGGAAAAAGCGAAACGCTGGAGACCTTCGCCGTCGAGACCAACACCAACTATTCGAGCTCGGACTACAACGGTTTTCGCCCGAACGAAGGCGCAGAGTTTTCCTTCGAGTGGAGCACACCTCCGTTTGGGACTCGCGCCAACTTCCCCGGAGAGGCCGGAAAGCTTTCGACGCAGCAACAAACTCAGCTCGAAGCCCGCTCGAGGGAAGTAAGACGGTTCAAAACGTTGAAAGACTACAGTGAGGCCGCGAACCAGGACCGTCACAGCATCCTCGTGGACTACGACGTATTTGTGAAAGTCACGCCGGCCGGACCCGACCCGCGAACCCTGTACAAACCTTCCGATTTCGACTTTCAGCTTCGTCCGGGTTCGGCGGCGGTGGATGCAGGAGTTCGGCTCACCGGCGTGAATGATGATTTTACCGGCCGCGCCCCGGACCTTGGAGCCTACGAAGTGGGCCGCCCGCTGCCGCACTATGGCCCGCGTCCGTAGAAGATTTTGAAATTGCTCATTCGGAAGTAAACTGTAGCGGCGGTCTATGACCGCCGGCGGTCATAGACCGCCGCTACAGGAGTGACCGTGAGACAGGCCAGATGGGCGATCGTCGTGGTCGCGGTTGCTGCGCTGTTTGTGGCTATCCGCAGCGCTGCGCAACGTCAGCCCAATCGTTTCGATGTCCTCATCAAGAACGGACGCATCGTGGATGGCACTGGTGCGCCGTGGTTTCGCGCTGACCTGGGGATTGCGGGTGATCGGATTGCCGCGGTTGGATTGCTCGACGGCGCATCAGGCGTTATCACTGTTGATGCAACGAACCTGGTCGTCGCCCCTGGATTCATCGATCTGCTGGGCCAATCCGAATTCAACATCCTGGTGGATGGACGCGCTGCCAGCAAGATCCTGCAAGGCGTGACGACGGAGGTTACAGGCGAAGGAAGCTCGATCGCACCGGTGAACGATCGACTCATCCAGGAAGCGAAAGCGCAAGCCGAATACTTCGGAGTCGCACAGAATTGGCGGACACTCGCCGATTATTTCAGACGTCTCGAAACGCAATCCCGCCCGGCGATTAACATGGCCACCTTCATCGGCGCCGGTGGCGTCCGGAATTATGTCATCGGCAAAGACGATCGCCCGGCGACGCGATCCGAAATCGAACAGATGAAACAGCTCGTCGCCACGGCGATGGAACAGGGCGCGCTCGGCCTCAGTACATCGCTGCAATACGTCCCCGACCGTTTCGCATCGACGGATGAGATCATCGAACTTGCGAAGGTCGCGGCGAGATACGGCGGCGTCTATTTCACGCATCAGCGATCCGAAAGCGGCCGTATTTTCGAATCGGTCGATGAGGTGATCGCCATTTCCAGGCAGGCCGGAATTCCGGCCGAGATCTGGCATCTCAAGACGGCATACAAGTCGAACTGGGGGAAAATGCCGGAGTTGCTGCGCCGGATCGAGGGCGCGAGGGCAAGCGGCGTCGATTTGACCGCAAATCAGTATCCGTACAATCGCGCGTCGAACGGCCTCGATGCTTGCCTGCCGCTCTGGGTTCGCGAAGGCGGCCTGGAAAAAATGCTGGCGAGACTGCGCGATCCCGCCCAACGCGAACGCATCAAGAAGGACATGGACGATGCCAACGCGACCACATGGGAAAACCAGTGGTACGGCTCGGGTGGCGGCGACGGCGTCATGTTGTCGTCGGTGCTGAACCCGGAATTGCGGAAATACGAAGGGATGACGCTGACCCAGATTGGCAGCGCGATGGGCAAGGATCCGCGCGATGCCGTCATGGATCTCGTGATCGCGGACCGTGGTGAGAGTTCCGTGATCATCGCGATCATGAATGAAGAAGACGTGCGTACCGCATTACAGCACCCGTTGGTTGGCGTGGGGACAGACTCGGGCGCCAAGGCTGAGGACGGCAAACTCTCAGAATCGAAATCGCATCCGCGCGGGTGGGGCTCATTCCCGCGAATTCTCGGCAAATACGTGCGCGACGAGCATCTGCTCACCCTTGAAGAAGCCATTCGCAAGTTCACGTCCAAGGCCGCCAGCCGCGTTCATCTGATTGACCGTGGTATTCTTCGGCCGGGAATGATGGCGGACGTTACCGTCTTCGATCCGGCGACCATTCGTGACGTCGCGACGTTCGACGATCCGAACCGCTATTCGATCGGCATCAAACACGTCTTCGTGAATGGAAAGCCCGTCGTTGCGAATGGAGCAATCACCGGCCAGAAGCCGGGCCGTCCGTTGCGTGGGCCCGGGTATCGCGGGTAGCAAGAGTGAAAATGGCATGGTACGACACAAAGACACAAAGGGCACAAAGACACAAAGGAGGGGCGCTTCAAATGAATTTTAATTGCGCCCCTCCTTTGTGTCTTTGTGCCCTTTGTGTCTTTGTGTCCTACCATGCCATTTTTCAGGAGCGTCTATGAAGACAAGATTGTTTCTTCCTGTCCTGTTGTCGATTCTTCTGTCGAGCATTGCAGTATCGGCACAGGTGAAGTCGCCACAGGATTTTCTCGGGTTTCGTGTTGGCGACGATTACAAGCTTGCGGATTGGCAGCAGATCACGACGTATTTCAACGAGCTCGATAAGGCTTCCGATCGCGTGCGCGTGGACGTCGTCGGTCAGACTACGCTGAAGAAGCCCTTCCTCCGCGTCACGATCACATCACCCGAGAATCAGGCGAAACTCGACCGCTATGAGGAGATCACTCGACGGCTGGCCGATCCCCGTGGCTTATCCGCCGAAGAAGTCGAGCGGCTAATCGGCGAAGGCAAGTCGGTGATTGCCATCACCTGCTCCGTTCACGCTACTGAAGTGGCGGCCGCCCAGATGTCGATGGAGCTCGCCTACAACATGGCGACGAAGAATACGGCCGAGGTCAAAAACATTCTCGATAACGTCATTTTCGTACTGGTTCCATCGCTGAATCCCGATGGCCTCGACATCGTTGTCAACTGGTACAGGAAAAACCTCAACACCCCGTTCGATGGAGCGCCGGTCCCGGAGCTCTACCATCACTATGCCGGTCACGATAACAACCGCGACTGGTACATGTTCACGCAGGCTGAGACCCGGAACACGATCGACGGCATTTACAAAAAGTGGCACCCGCAGGTTCTCTACGATGTCCATCAGATGGGCAATACCGGCGCGCGGCTGTTCGTGCCGCCGTTCATGGATCCGTACGAGCCCAACATCGATCCACTTTTGATCCAGGGGGCGTCGTTCATCGGTCAGGCGATGATGAACCGCCTGATCGGCGAAGGCAAAACCGGCATCACGACGAACGCGGTCTACGATGCGTGGACGCCGGCCCGCGCGTATCAGCATTATCACGGGACGGTGAGAATCCTCACTGAAGCGGCAAGCGTCCGATACGCCTCGCCGATTCGCCAGAGCTTCGGCGATCTTCGTCCCGGTCTGGGTTACGACCCGAGAACGGTGAGCTGGAAATTTCCAGTGCTCTGGCGCGGGGGCGACTGGAAGCTGCGCGACATTGTGGACTATGAGCTGATCGCTGCAATGGGCGCTCTCGAAAATGTGGCTCTCTACCGCGAGCGCTGGCTGCGCAATTTCTATACGGTTCAGAAAAAGGCAGTGTCGTGGACTGGTGCGCCCTACGCGTTTGTGATCCCTCCCGATCAGCGCGACCCGGTAACCGCCGTCGAGATGTTGAACATCCTGCAGTTCGGTGAAGTCGAAGTTCAACAGGCCCAGGCTTCGTTTACGGCCGACGGCGTGGAGTATCCGGCGGGAAGCTACGTCATCAGGATGGCGCAACCATTCGGTTCGTTCGCGAAGACAATGTTGGAAAAACAGGTCTACCCGGATCTGCGCGAGTATCCCGGCGGCCCGCCGCAGCGGCCATACGACGTTGTTGCTCACACGCTGCCGATGCAGATGGGCGTGAAGGTTATCACCGTAGCCGCGCCGTTCCAGGCCAGGCTGACAAAAGTGGATACGATCAGAGCCGCTCCCGGCATTGTGGAAAATGGTCCTGCGAAGGCCTACATCCTCGATCACGACAGCAATGCATCGATGAAAGCGCTTAATCGCCTCATGAAGGAAAAGGCGCAGGTCTATTGGGCCGCCAAACCGATCACGGTCAAGGGCAAGTCTTACCCGGCCGGAACGATGATCATCCACGCAACCCCCGGGATTGAAACGAAACTTCAGGCAATCGCCCGCGACACATCGGTGAACTTCATCGCATCGAATGACCGGCTCAACGTCCAGGCGTACAGGCTCAATGCGCCCCGGATTGCAATGTACAAGAGTTACGTTGCCTCGATGGACGAAGGTTGGACTCGATTCATCTTCGAAAACTATGACTTTCCATTCGCGAGCATCGTGGACAAGGACATGCGCGCCGGCGACCTGAGGTCGAAGTACGACGTGATCATCATTCCGGGCGAATTGAGCGAAACCAACATCATTCAGGGGCACCGACCGGGGACGATTCCTATGGAGTACACAGGCGGTATCGGCGACGCTGGCGTTCAGAATCTTCGTGAATTCATCAACGAAGGAGGAACGCTTGTGACGATGGACGAGGCCACAGTGTTTGCCGCAAAGCAGTTCGCGCTCCCGGTTAAGAACACGCTGGAAGGCGTGCGACCACAGGATTTCTACGTGCCGGGATCGTTGCTGAAGGCCGTTCTCGATACGGACAACCCCATCGCCTACGGCATGCCGCGGGAGACCGCCGTTTTCTTTGAACAGAACGCGGCATTCGAAGTGAGCGGCAACGCGAAGCCCGTGGCATCGTATCCACTGACGAATCCGCTCATGAGCGGATTCATTCTCGGTGAGGAGAAACTGCACGGCAAGACTGCCATAGCCGATGTTCCGGTCGGCCGCGGCCGCGTGATTCTTCTTTCGATCCGGCCGCAGTTCCGTGCGCAGGTGCGTGGGACCTACAAGCTCCTGTTCAACTCGTTGTACTACGGCCCCGCAACGTTCACGATCTACGAAGGGCAGAACTCGAGCAACTAACGCGCGCCTGGATCGTGGCCTGCTTTCCTGGATTTGCGGCACTTCTCGTGCTAAGGTGCTCCAAACCTTTATTCAAACCATTTCGTCAAATTCCGGAAGCTCGGACTAGCATTCGGAAAAGGAGCGGCGCATGGTTGCAGGGCAGGGCCAGTTATCGAAACTGCTCCGCGACTGGAGTAGGGGCGATCAGTCTGCTCTGGAGCGCCTGACGCCGCTGATCTACAGCGAACTGCGCAAGCTGGCCCGATACCACATGTCCCGCGAGGGACCCGGCCATACGCTTCAGCCAACAGCTCTTATTGGCGAGGCTTACATAAAAATGGTCGAGATGCCCCAGCCGGATTGGAAGAGTCGAAAACACTTCTTCGCTGCGACTTCAAAAATAATGAGGAACGTACTGGTAGATTACGCCAAGAAAAAGCGCTCTAACAAGAGAGGGGGCGAAATGAAGCGTGTTCCCCTTGAAGTCGCACTGGGGCGTGCAGCCGGTGCGCCCGCGGTCATTGATCTTTTGGTGCTGGATGAGGCACTACGCAAACTGGGCGAGGTTGATCCTCGAAAGGAGGAAGTGATCGAACTCTCGTATTTTGGCGGCATGACTGTCCAGGAGATCGCCGACACACTGGACATCGGCACATCGACCGTGAATCGCGACCTCGATTTCGGGAAGGTTTGGCTGGCAAGAGCGTTCAAAAGCGGTTAGCAATCATGAAAGACGAATTCTGGTCACAAGTTGAGAAGGCCTATTTCGAGGCCGCTGGGCTTGATTCCGGCGGCAGGCAAGCTTATTTGGCTCAGGCTTTGGCGGATCGCTCTGACGTTCGCGGCGAAGTCGAATCGCTACTCGCGCATGAGTCGATCGCGAAGGAACTCGAACCGCAGAAGGTTATGGCTGTCGCGGCAGAGATGTTTCAGGACGAGGACGATCTCATCGGGAAAGTAGTCGGGGGAAAGTACCGGATCCGCGAGTTCATTAGCGATGGCGGACAAGCCGAGGTTTATCTGGCCGACCACATAGTGCTGAATATGGCATTTGCTCTAAAGCGGCCTAAGCCGTGGCTCAGAACCGAACCCGGCTATCGTGATCGATTTCAGCAGGAAGCGCAGCGAGCAGCAGCCCTGAAACACGAAAACATCGCGCGTGTTTACGACGTTGTGGAGGATGATGAAGACATCTTCGCCGTGATGGATTACATCGAAGGTGAAACGCTCGGCGCTCGGCTCCAGAAACTCGGCCGTTCCTTTACTACCAGTGAGTTCCTTCCAATTGCGATTCAGTGCGTCTCTGCGCTGGCCGCCGCTCACGAAAGGCGCATCGTCCATCTCGATGTGAAGCCCGAAAACATCATGCTCACCGCATCCGGACAGGTGAAGATCTGCGACTTCGGTATAGCGAGACGTCTTTCCTCAGAGAGCTCGACGGATACAACTCTGAAGGGAAACGAACGCTGGACATTCGCCGGAACGCCTGCCTATATGGCTCCTGAAGTCATTCTCAGCTATCACTTCGATGAGCGCGCGGACATCTTTTCCCTCGGCATCGTTTTTTACGAGATGCTGGCTGGATATAACCCCTTCCAGGCCGACACTGTGATCGCGAGTACCACGCGCATCGTCACTGACACTCCTCCGCCAATCTCTCGGACGAATCGAGAGGTAAACCCGAAGCTCGAACGAATCGTTTTCCGGATGCTGGCAAAAGATCCCGACCAGCGTTACGCAACGGCCGGAGAACTCGTCCAGGAATTACACGCCGTCGAGCGGTCACTCAAACGGCTTGTCGACTTCTGGTGTAACGCTCGAGAAGGTTTCCGTGAGTCTCGATTATTCCAGGCTGTAGCGGCAGGCCTTTTGCTGTGCATTCTGGTTCTCCCATTTTGGATCTACCGTGACCGCATTCAGCGATGGCTCGAACCACCTCCGAAAGAGATAAGAGCTCTAGTTCCTGAAAAGAAAAATCTTGTCGTCCTTCCTTTTCAAATGACGGCCAGCGATCCTGAAACTCAGGTTTATGCGGATGGGCTAACCGAATCAGTTACGGACAAGCTGACTCAATTGACGGCCGCATCAAACTTGCAGGTCGCTCCTGCATCGGAGGTTCGCAGCCTTCATATCAAAACTGCGCAAGAAGCCCGGAAGGAGCTTGGCGCAAATGTCGTATTGGCTGGAACAATTTACTCTTCTGGAACAACACTCCGGATTTTTTATTACCTCGTTGATGCAACGACCAGCAAACAACTCCGGACAGATACGATCGAGGCTGAAGCATCGGATCCATTTGCCTTTCAGGACAGGATTTTCGAAGGCGCGCTGCGAATGTTGGAACTCGAAGTGAAGCCGGCCGAACCACGGGCCATGGCGAAGCAAGGGGACGCAAATACCGCGCGCTTACGATTTGTACTTTCAAGGAAGAGGCTATCTTCAAAATTTCGATAAGGTGGAAAACATCGACAGCGCAATCACTGTTTTTCAGAGCGCGCTCAGTCTCGATGTGAACTACTCACTCGCCTATGCCGGCCTCGGAGAGGCGTACTGGAAAAAATTTGAGATCACTAAAAACAAACAATGGATAGAAACCGCTCGGCAATCCTGCCAGAGGGCAAGATTTACATTTCAAGATACAGCAGCCTTCTCCCCGCCAGGTTATGGATATCTTACCTTGTCCCCATTTCTGCGGGACTGTTGGGTCGTTGGATTGTTGAGGGCGGGGCGCCTGCAAGCAGACCCGCCTACCCGCCCCTTAGTTCTCACGACCTTAGGGACTGCCAATTGCTGACTGCTCTCATACCCGATACAATAATTTTTTGCAATAATCTGATTTATTTCCATCAATGAACGCACTCCAACCTTTATCATAATACACTTCACTGAATACTGCAAATTGGTTTGTTTTTGATGATTTTAGGGAAAGAAACGGTTTCCCCCTTGATCTTGGGTTGGGCCCCCGGGAAGTTATTGGCCCCACCCCCTCCCCCCCCCCCTCTCCCCAAAGGAAAAAAAAAACTATT
>Ga0137418_10004852_pt1 | contig 12322 bp, 10 predicted proteins | sample CZODoug3_1_2_16f_FD_122242 | JGI IMG/M metagenome (GOLD analysis project Ga0137418, IMG submission 122242) | Vadose zone soil fungal communities from Angelo Coast Range Reserve, California, USA - CZODoug3_1_2_16fungal (Hybrid Assembly) | ecosystem: Environmental > Terrestrial > Soil > Vadose... | reverse complement strand
CTGACTACGCCCATTTAGCTAGAACTTGCTGATTCCCGTCGATTTGTCTCGGCTCCGGCACAATTGTGATTAAATCAAGCACAAGGCTGTTAACCGAAGGGTTGCTAGTTCGAATCTAGCCCGGGGAGCCAAACCTCTTTAGCCTCCAGCAATTACAGAATTTGGGTAGAGCATTCGGCTCTCGACCGAATGCTTGGGGTGTGCGAAGTGAAATCAGGTCTGCAAGTTGGTGAAGCACAGGCACTTTTTTGTAAACAATCCGATGTTAACAACTGCTGTCATAAAAACGTAATAGTCGCATCGCACTCATGGCCCCCTGGCTGTTGGTTGCGGAGGCTGAGATTTACTGCCGGAAGAGACGGGCGAAAGTAGTAGAACGTTCGCGTGTAACCGAATGCTCGGCCATGCCCACCCCACTGGGGTGCGACAAAGTAATCGTCCACTTGACCGTCAGCCCTTCGCGACGGATTCCACATTGACGTGAAAGCTGTTTACCCAGCCGCTGGAAAGGAGCGTCTGCTTTTTTGTGCTATCTTCATCACTCAGATGAGCCTTATCAAAAACGAGTTCGCACCAATCACATTCAGGTTTGGTTTCGTCGAAGCATCATTTCTTTCACTCTGTGTGGCTTTCGAGCAATGGCACAGGGACATAGATGCTAAGTTTGCTGTGAAGACAGAGTTCAGCAACATCGTCGCGCCCCTTGAGACTGCGCTTCTGAGCCTACAGCCGTTGACGACTCCATTGGACCGTTACCTGCTCGTCGAAACGAAGTCGAATTGGACCGCAATTTTCGCAAACGGACTCCGGGTTAACGACGTTTTCAGCCCTGTTAGCCACCTTCCGCTTCGGCTGAACTGCCGGGGCCTGGAGGTCGGATATGCGCCCGACCGCAGCAAGTCTGACCGCAAAGACTTAATCCGCGTGTGGGGGCACGCGCTCTTCGCTCTCTACGGGCCGAGCAACACTGACTGGCTGAACAGAATTCGCTATCTGTCGGTGTCGAATGATGTGCGCGGTTGGAGTTTCTCTGAAAGCGGCGACGTCCAACAATATGAGGAACTAGACGCGTACAAGAAAAGGCTGATTCAAGAGCGGCTCACATTTGAGATGTTGGAGCGATACTGCAGAGCACTCGGGATCGACGTGAATCAACTGGACTTTTATGGACCGCGAAGTTGCGCCGTGAAGACTACGGGCCAGAAGCATCGTGGCGACTTATCAATGTCCATCGCCGAAGCGAAATCACACCTTGATTTGCAATTCGGATCGAGCCCCGGTTCATTTTGAGAAGTCAACTCCCGATAAATGGCGTTCGCGTCAATTTGACCGACCATGACCCGGATTCCATGTGGACACGAACGCTGTTTCCCAGGAGTTAGGCGATAGACTGGTTGATGTTACGCTGGGCATGAGCGTACGAACTCCTGTGCACGAGTATCGCGTCGCCAAATACAATCCAGAAATTCGCGACCAGTCGGGCGCTTACACCAAGGTCGAGTGGACCTTCTTCAGGCAAATCGGGCAAACATTCTCGGGCGTACTGCTCACGTCCGACGAATACGAGCGTGTCGAGGAGGCATACATTCAGGCGGCGTTGAGCTTTCTCCGCGAGAGTGGCCTGCTCTCGATGAGAGTCGCGGGGCTTGAAAATCCTCGAACACAGCCGCTCGATTTTCAAAACGACAGTGTCCTGCCGTTGGACCATATCGGTGAAATCATTCGTCGAATTTTGCGAGAGGAGTTTTGGTGTCGATTGGAAGGAAGCGATGGCTTCATCCATTTCGGTTGGGACTATTATATGTATATCGGCGTACCCCATCCCTGCCCCACCGCACGAGCAAGGGCGGCCGAACTCGGCTTATATGTTGAGGAATTTGCATCTCCCTACGGCGAAGATGAGGCTGAGTCCTGATAGTGGGGTTCTCGTCCATTTGACGAGCTCCCTTTCGCGGCGGATTCCATGTGGACACGAACGCTGTTAATCAGGCGCAACTCGGTGTCTGCACACAAGCAACCACTTGCCTTACAATGATGCTCACACACTTTTGCAACGATTTCGGTGACGCGAATGGCGTTTGAAAGAAGACTTGAAGCGGTTGTGTTGGGTCCGGGACGTCCGGGGCAGGTGAAGGTCACTTTGGGCCATGGTCAGCAACAATTCGTCGCGGACGTTCCTGTCGAGTTGTTAACCTCCTCACTGTGTCTGCCCAATTCGGAGTTTGTTGCTGTCGTGAAAGGGCGAGACGTCGTTAGGGTTGAGCCTGCTGGTCGCGCTTGGCTCAGCATACAAAACCAAATGCGAGATATTCTAAACCGGGATTGGGACCCAATTGGTGTTGCAGACATCGTTGCCAACGAATACGACATGTACATCGGGCAAATTCACTCGCTTCTGGCGAAGTGCGCCAGCGAAAATGAAATCGCAGAGTATTTGTTGTGGGTGGAAGTTGAGCGAATGGGCCTTACAGGCACACTTATAAGTCAGCGGCTGCTCGTTGCGAAAAACCTGCGCGAATTACAACTTCCTTTCCTGGAGAAACCTGAGTAGCAAAGCAGAAATAGGCTCAACTCCTTCCATCTGGTTAGTCGCGAAACCGGAGAAGTCCTCAGTCTGCTTTCGAGCTGGATTCCACTTCGACGATTACGGCGTTTATCAGGCCTATATGGACACCCACGAATGCGAGAGCTGTGATATACGTCTCAATAATCGAAGTTACGCGTATGCGCAAAAGGAGATTCCTAAAATGTCCTCCAGCTCCATCTGGCAACTTTTATCTTGCGCCGTACTCCTTTCATCCTGCTCAACGGTCTCTCTCGCCCAGAACACTGAGAGCAAGGCTCCGCCGGTCATCGATGTTCACGTCCACGCCATGGACGGAACCTTTCCCGGCGTCGCACCGATGTGTCCAAACACCTCGAAGTTTACGGCGTCCGATCCTAAAGATAAGGAAGAGCCTTTCGGTTGGGTGAAGGAGCAATGCACGCCTGCCCTTTATCCGTCTGCGCCGGGCGAGTATATGAAAGACGTTCTGGCTGAGATGGAGCGCCTCAACGTGACGGCGGTGGTTTTCGGCGAGCCAAAGAGCGTCCAGAAATGGAAGGACGCCGCATCCGCCAGGATCATCCCCGGCACATCCTTTCAAAACGGGATGGCTCCCGGCCAGCGTCTTGCCCTCGAAGAGTTGCGAAAAGATTTCACAACGGGAGGCTTCAAAGTAATGGGCGAGATCGGACTCCAATATGAGGGCATCTCACCCAGCGATCCTTCGGTCGATGCCTATTTCGCCCTCGCCGAAGAACTGGATTTCCCCGTAGCCATCCATATGGGGACCGGCGGCTCAGGACGCGCAAACGTGATGATGCCAAAATTCCGTGGGTCAATGGGGAATCCGCTTCTGCTTGAGGAACTTTTGGCGCGCCACCCGAAACTGCGCGTTCAAGTGATGCACGCTGGCTATCCCATGATCGACAACATGCTCACGCTGCTGCAGGCGAACTCGCACGTCTACGTCGACGTTGCGGGACTGATCTGGAGCTATCCCATCAAGGAAGTCAATCGTTATATCGAGCGCCTCGTGGATGCCGGATTCGAGGACCGCGTGATGTTCGGAACCGACCAGTTGATCTGGCCCAAGCTGATGGCCTATTCGATCAGCATCATTCAGAACGCTGATTACCTGACGCCCCAACAGAAACGCGACATCCTGTACAACAACGCCGCGCGATTTTTGAGGATGGATACCGCTCAGGGCAAGTGAGCTCTTCTTGAGAAATCGTAACATGCTTGTTCAAAGCTCGGCCAGTGGCGGCCACCTGCCTGGTTAGTCTTGCATTACCGGTAACTCGTCATTTAGGGCCTTCGGCCCGCGAAATCTCATGAAAATTACTTCGAGGTAAGATTGTAACGGCCCGGAGCGGCGAGGTCGCGTACCCAATGGATATGTCGAGGTCGATAACTTGTCTGATCCGGAGCGTGCGTGTTTGAGCGAATAATTGGGCGTCGTTGTCTCCCCCTGGGGAGCGGCGATAGCCTGCGACCCTGGTTAAAGTAACCGCAGCACGCTCTCCGCTCCTGGCCAGGAGGAACTATGGCTTACAGGATAGCGGGAATCGATGTTCATAAAAAGATGCTGGCCGTGGTTGTGTCGGACGTCGAAGTTGACGGAGGATTCCAGTTTGAGCGACGAAGATTTGGCGGCAACCCCGAACAACTGCGATCGCTGGCTGCATGGCTGCTTGAACAAGAAGCCGAAGAAATAGCTATGGAATCGACGGCTCAATATTGGAAACCAGTATGGGAAACACTGGAACGGCATTGGAGGCCGATCTGCGAGAAGCGGGAAGGCGCACGACGTAAGTCGGGAACGCTGCATTTGGCGCAGGCGCAGTCCAATCGCGGGCCGCGGGGACGCAAGAGAGACTTCCCCGATGCCGAACGCCTGGTGAAGCGGCTGGTCGCTCGGGAATTGACTTTGAGCTTTGTGCCCGATGCCGAGCAGCGATTGTGGCGGACAGTAACGCGCAGAAAGTACCAATTGACGCGCGATCGGGTCCGGCTGAACAACCAATTGGAGTCTCTTCTGGAAGAGGCCCACATCAAGTTGTCCAGCCTCGTCTCGGATTTGATGGGCGCCAGTGCCCGGCGCATGCTAAAGGCGTTGGCTGACGGAGAAACCAACCCTGCAGCTCTGGCCGCTTTGGCCGATCGGAAACTACGTGCTACGCCGGAACAATTGTGTGACGCGCTCGACGCTTGCACCGAACTCAAGCCCGTATATCGACGGCTGCTGAAGATGGCGCTGGAGCAGTTGCAATTCCTTGAACAACAGATCGACCAACTGAATCAGGAACTGGCCAGTCTGCTCCATCAGCACCAAGATGCAGTCCAGCGTCTCGCGGAGGTGCCGGGTCTCGGAGTGGATTCAGCGCAGCAGATTATTGCCGAAGTCGGTCCCGCAGCAGCGACTTTTCCTTCCGAGAAATGTCTCTCCTCGTGGGTTGGTGCCTGTCCCGGCGACGAAGAGAGCGCAGGAGTGAACTACAGCCACCGATCCCCGCAGGGCAATCGCCATATGCGGCGCTTACTCAATCAGGCTGCTAACTCCGCAGCCAAAACCAAAGGGAGCATCTTCGAGATTGTTTATCGCCGGTCGGTCCCCCGCCTGGGACACAATCAAACCATTGGGGCCATTGCCCATCGACAGTGTCGACTGATCTGGCTCATCCTGCATCAGGGAGTTCGTTACGAAGAACGGGGCCCAGCGGTCACCAAAGAATCGAAGCAACGGCGTACTTGGAAGATGATCCGGCAACTCCGAAAGCTTGGCTACTGGATCGACTCGCCCAATCCTCAACCCAGCCAAGCACAAGCGCAATGATTTTCGACCCTGGGTATTGGGACCGATTTGTATTTCGATATAAACTCATCGCCGTGAACCTTCGCGAAATCTTTGTGGAGAACTTTGCAGGTGATCTGGAGTATCACCCTCGGCGTGCAGTCGTCTATCTGATTCTCGCCGTCGCCGCCTTTTGCTTTTGGATTCTCTCACCATCCGAGGTGCAATTTACCACCACTCCGTTCGTCTTCGCGCTTGGCAGCCTTGCTCTACTAATCAAGGGCATCTTTCTTATGCGCAAGTCGTCTGAAGGTCTCGGTCTATCGGACAAAGAACTCGCTCGGCTCTCCGACCCGTCCAATCGCAAGAGCCTTCCATCAATCGTTGGGCAAGCCAGCCAAGTCGTTCAGGACTTCGGTACCGGCTCGTTTCTTCTCTGGCCTCTTCTCAATATTGGCAAGGATATCGACAAATCATGGAGCGACCCTCCGCTGTTCCGTGTATTTCTCACGGGCACAATTCTTTTCCTACTCGGCTGGGCCCTGCGGCGCGTTGCTTCTTCCAACAAAAAGTTGTCAACTCTGGTTAGCCGACATTTCCGGGAGTTTATCGGGCAGGCTTCAACGTGTAATCCGTGACGGGTTCAAGTGAACTACTGCCGTTTTCGCGCCTGGATGAATCCGGCTTGCGGTTCCTTTTTTTAGGGGGATCACTACAAAGCACCCGACACCACGCCGTTTAATCGTAAATCCCTACTTCTTCACCGTCGGATACTGAATCCCTAGCTGCTGCAGATATGTTTTGTAACGTGTCGGGTCATAGTAGGTCTTCTGCAACTCAGGCAGGAACTTCTCCATTTTGTCGCGATTAAGTTCGATCGCCGGCTTGTCGTCTGGTCCGACCAGCGGCATGTATTTGATGTCTTTCGTCTGCACATCGCGAAAGTACGCCCATGCCTGCTGTACCAGCGCAGGAGTGGTGATGAAGTCGAGCGCCGTCATCGCCTGCACCTTCGCGCCTGCAGTGGAGCCCTTATGAGCGATGGGAGTGGCCATAGCGACTGCACTTGGCCAGCTATGCAGCGTCAGGTTAGGAATGTTAGCTGGATAGAATAAGTTAACTGTTGGCACATTCCACGAGATGTCGCCAATATCGTCGGATACGCCACCCATGTTCTCGCGGGGTGCGTGCAACTCCCCCACTTTAGTTTTCAAACCAGTTTCTTGCGCACCGATTTCCTTCTGTAGCGCGTGCGCCAGGATCTGGTCCGCATCGCTCCATTCCGGCATGCCGACCGCTTCAATATTCTTGTGCTGCACCTCGGCGATGACTTTGTTGAAATGGCGAGGCCACGCCGAGCCTACTAGGCGCTGCGTGACGGTGGTATCGGTCATCATGCTGGCGGCTTGTGCCATTTTATTTCCCAGTTCGTATAGTTCTTTGATGTGCGGGTAGTCGACTTCCCGGAAGTAGTACCAGACGCTTGCCTCGGGCGGCACGACATTGGGCTGGTCGCCGCCATTCGAGATAACGTAATGCGAGCGCTGTTGTAGGCGCAGGTGCTCACGCCGGAAGTTCCAGCCGGCATTCATTAGCTCAACTGCATTCAGTGCGCTGCGGCCCTCCCACGGTGCGAGAGCCGCGTGCGCAGCTTTGCCATGGAAAAAGTACTGCACCGATACTAATCCGCTGCCCAGCTCCCCATAGTGGTTATCGAATGCGGCACCCACATGACAGCCGAGTACAACATCGACATCGCGGAACAGACCTTCACGAATGTAAAAAGCTTTAGTACCCAGCAATTCCTCCGCGACGCCCGGAAACAGCTTCAGCGTGCCTGGGAGATGGTGCTGCCCCATGAGTTTTTTCAGCGATAGCGCTGCCGTGACGTTTACAGCCTGGCCTGAGTTGTGTCCTTCGCCGTGCCCCGGAGCACCCGGAACAATGGGATCGTGGTAAGCCACACCTGGTTTTTGCGACGCCTGGGGAATATCATCAATATCTGTGATGAAGGCGATCACTGGCTTGCCTGAGCCCCACGTCGCCACCCATGCTGTCGGAATGCCCGCGACGCCGCGCTGCACCGTAAATCCGTTCTTCTCAAGGATCCCGCTCACGTAACGCGAGGTGTTGTACTCCTGAAAACCCAACTCGGCGTAGCTGAAGATTTCGTCCACCATCTGCTGCGTCAGCGTCTGCATGGAATCCACTTCGCTGATGGCTTCACGTTTAAGTTGATTCAGGTCAGGCTGTTGTGCGGATGAACTTGCGGTCACGAACAGAATGACGGCGAGAACGCAGCTCAGGCGTCGCATGGGAGACTCCTCAATCCAAAGATTGCCATAATTCTGCCTGAAAAGAGCGCCACGTCAACAGCGGAGCTTACGGTCCGCGACCTAGGTTGACACAGCCTACGCAGGCCAGACCGTAGCGGTCCAGTCCCGCCTTTTTTTTCATTTGCCAGCCCAACAGCGTCAATCTTCAACGCAGCCCGCCATCGGGCGGATGGGCAACCCTGAAGTAATCGGCAAGGTAAGAGTTGCCGACCACTCGTCCGGAATCGTCGGAATCCTGCGCACACACGGCGTTCAATCGCGGGGAATTCAGTCTTGGCTTGATCTACCTCCTGGATTCAGTTTCCTGAACACTCGACCGTATCCGTTCACTGGCGCACCCACACCCGCTTGTCGCAGCGCATACCAGAAAGCTACCTGATTGGCGGTGAGCACGGGCTTACCTTACCGAGCCGCGCCTCTAGTGCCCGGATCGCGCCGACGGCGCGCAGGCCGTTCCCACCGATGAAGACTGCCTCCGCCGCATGCGGCGTGTGAGCGCTGACGAACTCGAAGACCTCGGCAGCGGGGACTTCCGTGCGGGAACGCGCTGGCTGCATGCGCGTGCACTCTAGGACATCGAAACCTGCGGCGCGCCAGTAGACCGTGCCCTCGTCGTTCGCTTTATCACTCCACCACGGTGGATGCACGACGCTGATGCGCCGGACATTGAGGTCTCGAAGGGCCGCCGTGGCCGCCGAGCAGGTGAAGATGACTGGGATGCCCTTTGCGCGCTGTTCGAGCCGGGCGCGTACTCGATCGTCGACGTCCGCACCGAGTGCGTAACTACTGCTCGTGTATCCCAACAGGATCGCACGCGGCGCTAACTCGACGAGCCGGTCGACCGCATCGTCCACGTAGGGCGGCTCCACAAAGCCCGCGCCGGGTGGCCCGTTGCGCGCGACGCGCGCGGCATGGATCGAAATCCCCCATGGAACCATGGCCCACATCTCTGATTCCGGAACGGGATCAAAGTCGGGAGTCAAAACGCCGAATCGAGCGACCGTACCCGCACCGTCCGGCTGCCAGGCATTCCGGTCAGACCCGGCAGTTTTTGCAATCGTCGGAACCGAAAGCAAGGTTCCCGATCCAAGGCCGAGCGCGCTAAGAAACTTTCTCCTGTTCATTACGGCCCCTCCGTATAAATCGACTCGTGTGAGCGAGGGATTTCCGTTTCGCTGCCCAACATCGCAGTATGTTACACGGTCTCTGCGGGCCGTGGGAAATAAGCTCCATTGGCGCTCGCCGCCGATTGACGGGCAAGCAGGAAGTTATCGGTTCGTCCGTCGGATTGGTACCGACAAACGCCCATGTGTTTATCAATTGAATTCCACTTGCCTGGTAAGTGCGGTTCTCGTCCATTTGACTCGCCAGCTTTCGCGACAGGTTCCACTTGTCCGCGATCGCTGTTAATCAGATGGAGTTGGCCCACAATCTCTGTCCTCTTCGTGTCCTCTTCGTTGACTTGCCTTCTGGCCCAACCTAAGATGAGCCACACATGTCAGGCACCGACTCGCTCATTGGCAAGACCTCTTCGCACTACCGCATCCTGGAAAAACTCGGCGGCGGAGGCATGGGAGTTGTTTACAAGGCAGAAGACACTCGGCTACATCGCTTTGTTGCCCTGAAATTCCTTCCAGAGAATGTAGCGAAAGACCCACAAGCACTTGCGCGTTTTCAAAGAGAGGCGCAGGCGGCGTCGGCGTTAAACCATCCCAACATCTGCACCATCTATGACATCGGTGAGGAAAACCAGCAGGCCTTCATCGCCATGGAATTCCTGGATGGGGCCACGCTGAAGCACCACATCGCCGGGCGGCCAATGCAGCTGGAGTTGTTGCTTTCTCTTGGAATGGAAATCGCTGATGCGCTGGACGCTGCCCATGCCGAAGGTATTGTTCACCGCGACATCAAGCCAGCCAACATTTTCGTTACCAAACGCGGCCACGCCAAAGTCCTCGATTTTGGCCTCGCAAAAGTCTCCCTTATTACGTCTCCTAGCCAGGTTTCTCTAAATCAAGCGGAGACGCGTTCCCTCGATGAGCAGTACCTTACGAGCCCGGGCACCGCGCTCGGCACCGTCGCGTATATGTCTCCCGAGCAAGCCCTCGGTAAGGAATTGGACGCGCGCACCGATCTCTTTTCATTCGGCACCGTGCTCTACGAAATGGCTACCGGCACGGTGCCGTTTCGCGGTGAAACTTCCGCGGCTCTGTTTGATTCCATCCTTCACAAAGTGCCCGTGGCTCCGGTGCGCCTGAATCCCGATCTCCCCCTCGAACTCGAGCGAATCGTGAATAAAGCGCTGGAGAAAGATCGCAACCTGCGCTATCAGCACGCCGGCGATCTCCGCGCCGACCTGCAGCGGCTGAAGCGCGACTCGGACTCGGGACGGGCTGTGGTACAAAGCTTGGTCGAACTGCCACCGGCTTCAAGCCCAGCCGTCACACCGGCCTCCGCTTCCGCATCGGGCGGCGCCCTGCCGTCCCGAGAGCGAACGAGCTCAGCCCGCGGGCCCGCTACCCAGCTCAGTGCATCGGTGCCGATGGAGGTCCCGCGCCGCCCGCTGTGGAAGATCTTCGTGCCCATCGGGGCACTCCTGCTGGTGACCCTGACAGGCGCACTCTTCTTCCGTTCGTCCCGCGCCCATGTCATTACGGAGAAGGACTCAATTCTGCTCGCGGATTTCGTCAATACCACCGGCGATGCGGTTTTCGACGGGACGCTCAAGAAAGCGCTGGCTGTCGACCTGCAGCAGTCCCCCTTCTTGAACGTCCTCTCGGACGAACGGGCGCGCCAGACGCTGACCATGATGGGCAAATCGCCAGAGGAGCGCATCACTCCTGGCATCGGGCGCGAAATCGCCCAGCGCACGGGGGCGAAAGCGTTTCTGGTCGGATCCATCGCCGGCATGGGGAGCCAGTACGTGGTGACACTCGGCGCCGTCAATGCCGCAACGGGTGACACTCTCGCCGAGGTGCAGGCTAGGGCGAACAGCAAGGAGCAAGTGCTTAAGTCCCTCGACCAAGCCGCTACCCAGTTGAGAGAAAAACTCGGCGAGTCCCTGGTTTCCATTAAGAGGTTTGACAAGCCGCTGGAGGAAGCGACCACGTCGTCGTTGGAAGCGCTCAAGGCGTTCGCCTTGGGTGAGGAGAAGCACATCGCGGGGAGAGATTTGGCATCCATCCCCTTTTACAAGCAGGCCATTGAGCTGGATCCCAACTTCGCTCTGGCCTATGCCCGGCTGGGCACCGTATATGGTAACTGGGACCTGCTGGTTACGGCCGAAGAATATCGCAAGAAAGCATTCGAGCTGAAAGACCGTACCAGCGAGCGGGAGAGGCTGTACATCACCTCCCACTACTATGCCGACAGTGGCCAGTTGGAGAAGGGTAACGCCTCCTATGAACTCTACAAGCAGACCTACCCTCGAGATGTAACCCCTTACATCAATCTCTCTGTTACCGATCTGCAGTTGGGCGACTTTGACAAGGCGCTGGAGAATGCCAAAGAGAGTATGCGCGTGGACCCCGATGAATCGCGCGGCTATGGGATTTCGGCAAGCGCGTACATGGGACTTAACCGGCTGGAGGAAGCCAAGACGGTTGCCAAAGAGGGACTGCGGCTCCACCCCGACTTCCTGTTTCTTCACGACACCTTAGCAAATATAGCTCTGGCACAAGGCGATCTCACCACCATGGAAAGCGAAGAATCCCGTAGCAAGGCGGAACCGGATTTGGAGTGGTCAGTCTTTTTTCGCCATGGTGACATCGCGGCTTCCCACGGGCAGCTCCGCGAGGCCGGAGACTTCTTTGAGGAGGCTCGCCAGGTCGGCCAAAGGTTGCAGGTCAAGAGTGTTGAGGCGTTCGCGGTGGCTGAGCGCGGGCGGGTGCAGGCGCTGGTCGGAAATCGCAAAGAGGCCATGGAATCAGCCAACACGTCCCTAGAGATTTTCCAGGATTACAATCAAAAGCTCGTCGCAGGAGAAGTTCTGGCCTTCGCCGGTGAGAACAAGAAAGCGCTCGACCAGGCGGGAGAAATTGCTAAGAGCCGCCCCGACGACGTTCTGGTGCAAGCCGTTTCCGTGCCCCTGGTGCGCGCGGCTGCGGCGCTCAGCAGTGGCGACGCGGCCAAGGCGATCGAACTGCTGAAGCCGGCAAGCGCCTACGACAAAGCCAATCCCATGGTGCTCTTTCTCCGTGGACTTGCCTTTTTGAAGGCCGGGCAGGGAAACGAAGCCGCCCAGGAGTTTCAGCGGGTTCTGGCTCTCCGCAACTTTGTTCCCGCTGACCCGCTTCTGTCTCTCGCGCATTTGGGACTCGGGCGGGCTTACGCGCTCCAGGGTGATCCACAGAAAAGCCGCACCGCCTATCAGGATTTTTTTGCTCTCTGGAAGGATGCCGACCCTCAGATTCCCATCCTCATCGCTGCCAAAGCGGAGTACGCGAAGCTGAAATAGCTTTCTGAATTGCTTCAGAAAGGTTGCAGATTTGACTAACTCCTGATTCTCCTGATTAGTGGGGTTCTCGTCCATCTGACGAGCCCCCTTTCGCGGCGGATTCCATGTGGAAGCGAACGCTGTTTCCCAGGAGTTGACTCGAGGTCGGTGTACAATCTATTTGGCCTAAATGACTAAGCCCTTAAATCAAC